>OBSA01000057.1_pt1 | contig 40267 bp, 58 predicted proteins | sample 1501291 | NCBI WGS metagenome assembly OBSA01 (sample SAMEA3360679, study PRJEB22359) | human gut metagenome | biome: ENVO:urban biome; feature: ENVO:human-associated habitat; material: ENVO:feces | place: Bangladesh | collected 2011 | reverse complement strand
CCGCCATCTTGTGCCGACTGCTGAACAGGCTGTTGCCCATTCATCGGCTGCGGACGCTGCGGCTGTGCCTGCTGCATCTGCGTGTTCGGCAGGGAAGTGGCAAGCCCTACCGTGCCCATGCCGCCGTAAGGGTTGACAGGCTGTTGCGGAACATAGGGTGCTCCGGGTGTCTGGTAATAGCTCATAAAACATCCCTCCTTGTGTATTCAGTGTACTGCATCAGCAAAAAGTGAAGGACAACGAACGCACAACGAAGGACAAAAAAAGAAAAGCGCCCACACGGCACAAAGCCGCATGAGCGCTTAAGAATTTGCACGCAACGCGTATAAAATTTTCAAAAAAGCCTTGACGATTACACGCAATGCGTGTATAATAAAGACAGTGAAAGACCCCGCACAAACACATAGAGACATAGAGGTAACAATTATGAAAAAGCTCACTGCTGACGAGTTCGCAACCAAGGTTATGGCCACCGGTACCGAAATCGAGTACGACAACGGCGTTTGGATGATCTACGCGCACCTCACCGATGATGGCGACGTCAAGACCTCTCATCTGGACGCTTGCGACCTGATGGTCACTACCAGCATCGAACTCTCCGATGAAGAGGGCGATGCACTCATGAACGGCAATCTGGATGACGTTGAGAGGCAGGCTGTCGTGGAAGACCTTTACCCAAAGTATCTTGAAGCTCTGGAAGATATGGAGTAAAGAAAAGTCCCCAGCCGATGCGCAAATATCGACCGGGGAGATTTAAGAAGGAGAAAGGCAATGTACACAGCTGAACTTTTTAATATGGCAACCGACCCGGAAACATCCCGGGCAGCATTCCTCAACAATGTCACCCTCAGCATCCCGGATGATGCCGACGGGTGCGTAGATTTGGATGCCGAGAAGGCAAGACTATCCACCATCTGGGACGTGGCGCATCTGTCTATGCGAGAGCTGGTAGCCCGCACTGGCCTGTCGCAGACCGCTTTTGCAAAGCAAGTGGGCGTCCCGCTGCGCACTGTGCAGGACTGGTGCGGCGAAAAGCGTGCGTGCCCCACATACGTCCGCTTTTTGCTGGCGGAGCATTATAATTTTCTGCCTTAACCGAATGAAATCCGTGGGCTATATATAACTGAAAGGAAGGTTGAACTTTATGAATAACAAAATCAAGAATCCTTACCTCATCACGGAAGACGGGGTAAGCTGCTATAACGAGTTTTGCACCGTCTTGAGTGGAGAGCTTACCTCCATCCCGTCTCCGATGATGCCAAACAGGAAGCCGATGGTTAACAGTAGCTTCCCTGAAGGCAGAGTTTACTCTGTCACCATGAGGGAAAAGGGAGAGCTTGGCGCAGAAGCCACTGTCCGCTTTGTCACCTACGAAGAAGCCAGTCAGTTCATGCACAACGTGTCTTGTCGCTGCAAGACGATAAAGGAGGCGCTGGCACTGGCATAAAGAAACCCCCGATGCTCCAAACGGAACATTGGGGGTTTTGTGCTACCAAAACGGCGAAGTCTAAAATCAAGAGCGGAACCGCCCACAGGCAATGCCGCTCTCTACAAAGGCCGTAGCCTTTCAAGTCTAAAGGCGTCTCCCGCATAGTACGCGCTGTGAGTAGGCGTGCAGGAGACTAAATTTCGTAAGCTGTGCGCTTGTGCTGACAGAAATCTTTAGGCCAGACCACACCAGCAATTCATTAGGCGAATTGTCTATAAATATTATACCACAATTCGTGCAAAAAGAAAAGCGGCAGACCCGAGAGCCTGCCGCTTCAATGCGTTTCGTGAGAAATCGCACCCAATTGAGATTATGATATCACACATCAAGCATTTTATCAATGATTTTCAGCCGATAGCTTACCGCCGTCCGGCTGTAATGTGTCTGTGCTGCAATGTCCGGCAGCGGAAGCCGCTCAACGTACCGCAAAAGAGCTATCTTACGGTCTACCCTCCCAAGCGGTGCACTTTTGATAGCGGAGGTCATCCTCTGTCGGTCAAGTCCTTGCAGCGCAGCGGGCAGCACTACACGAGCCGCCGCCACAGGCAGCACCGAGCCAGAAGGGCTGCGGCAGCTGTCCGGCGTTGCGCCTTTCTGCGCGTCTCGTTGCGCGATTCGCTCGATTTTTACCGTGCCTCGCGAGAAGAATCGGATAAACGCGCTGGTCGTAATAGTATCGGTCGTATGTAGTGCTGCTCATGGTATCACTCCTTACTCAGGGCTGCCCTTGCCCGGTCAAAGAAAAACTGAATGACCTTGCTCATGGTTTCCTCGGTGATAGCCCAGCTGACCAGCTTGCCCCACCGGCTGTTGTTCAGGTAGGTGCGCAGCATCCTGACGCACCATGCCTTGCGCTCTGCGCCGCGCTTGGTGCCTTGAATCTCACGCTCTGCCTGATCGATCAGGTCAAGCACCAGCGTCCTGACCGCTGCGCCATAGCCCAGACGGATAAGCCCCAGCACAAGCGACACAGTGCCCACAACAATGAGCACCAGCGCCAGCCACGCGGGCAGCGGAGTGAGAATAGTGTTAAGAATGGTTTCCATGTGTTACTCTCCTTTCTCTTTTTCGAGATCTTCGATGCGGTGGTTTGCCACCTTGATCTGCTCTTCCAGCACTGGCACGCGCTGGGCAAAGTTGTTGTGCGCCCGGACTTCGCGGGTCAGTTCTTCCAGCTTTGTTTCGGTCACAGCCTGCTGCTTGTCCAACTTAGCGTCCATGCTCTGTGCGGTGCGGTTGTTGGAGACAATCGCGCCGATCAGGCTCAGACCGCCGGTGATGATCGCCACAATGATTGCTTCGCTCATGCGCCCTCCCGGAGACGGGTCAGACCCTTCTTAGCGATGATTTTAGAGTAGTCCTTGTAGGACACAGACAAATCCACGCCACCGGACACGCCCGGAATCTTGCCCTTGCTGGTGTACTGCCACAAGCCAAACGGCCAGCCCGGCGCAGGCTTCTTGCTGCGGTAGGCGGCAAGCCACACATCGTACTTTTTCAGCGCTGCCCTGCCCATGTACAAGTTGGTTTCGCCGAAGTAAAGCCCGGTGTACAGCATGGCGTAAAAGCCCCAGCGCTCCACAGTGCCCAGCGCGTGCGCTACAATGTCCGTCAGGGTCTGCTTGTCAAGCGGTGCTTGTACATAAGTGTCTTCAATGTCCACCGCCACCGGCAGCTGCACCGTCTTGCCGGTCAACACCTTGCGCAGCAGGGCAAGCTCTGCGTCTGCTTCTGCCGTGTTGACCGCCTTGCAGTAGTAGTACACGCCGCAGGGGATGCCCAGCCGCTGGCATTCGCGGTAGTTGCGCTCAAAGGTGGGGTCGATGTACGGCTTGCTGGGCGCGTCTTCCGCGCTGTTGCCAAGCGCCCGCAGCATCACGCCGGAGACAAGGCCGCTTGCCTTGACCTTGTCCCAGTCGATGCTGCCCTGCCAGCGGGAAACGTCCATAATTGGAAGCATGTTATCAGTCCTTTCTTTTTTATGTTGATGAATAGTCAAATAAAGCCCTCTTTGGTTAACTAAAATAATAGTTGTACGCAGCTTCCCAAGTAAGAACTTTTCCATTATTTATTAATATAGATTTACCAATTAAGCCAAAATAAATTTTATTGATAAAAAAGTTTGCTAAATAACCAAATTTCAAATCATCTTTTGTGCCATCATAAAGAATAAAAGAACCTAGACCATCTTGTTTCAATTCCATGTCATAGCATCTACCAGTTTTTGAAAAACAGTGATATCTATTTTCTCTATTTTCAAAATAATAATTTGGCATTCCTGTCCGGTTTTGAATATTGACTTGTTCCATATTATTTGGAAGTTCAAGAGTTTCCATATCGTATGTAATTAACTGGCATCCATAATATCTTTGTACATAGAAATCGCCTAAAAATTTAAGCGAATCTCTTACAATCATTGTGTCTGATAAAATATATTTTCTCGTTTCTTCGATTACTTTTGTAGCATTTGATAAATCTGCACTGGTGATTGTTTTCGGTAAATATAATGTATTTACACTTGTGATTTCCACATCTCCGATGTGATACCCGTTAGTATTTGTTACATCTTCTGTATTACAGACGACTTTAACTAAATCGTTTGTTGCTGTTGGATATTCAGTGCCGTCTATATTTACTGTATGCGAACCGCCAGTCCAAGAACCTTGATAATCGCCGTTATGAACAGAAATTGGCCCAACAATATCACTATCGTTTGTACCAATATCTTCATTTTTTGTTAAGGAACCATCAATGAAGCTTCCGATATAAATAGCATAAAAGTCAAGCAAATTATTTCCGAAACATTTTTTGAACACCCTACAAAGATATTTATTCTCGCCCACCTTATGGAAATGAGTATAAACCCCATTGTCTACAAAGACACCGTTATCGGGATGCGCAACATTTATTGTTGTCTGTTTTACTACGCCGCTACTTTCAATATCTTCTGTTAAAACATTTACTAAAAGATAGCCATCAACAGGCGATTTAACTTTCAGTGTTTCTGTTTTCCAACTTGTTTTACTTATTATAGATTCAATCACAACAGGCGAACTTTCGGGCATCGGTACAGCACTTGTGAAACATCCGATTGGCATGGTTGCTTGAGCATTTCCAATTCCAGTAATTATCAAGTTATCTTCTTTAGAAACCTCATAAATTAAGGCTGTGATATTTGCTTGGGAATTTTCCATCACTCTGTTTTCTGAGACATTCACCATCCATCGAACGCCTGCTTTTGAAGATAATGGATTTATTTTATTTCGTTTATTTATCGCAATAGTAATGTTATCTAAATCTTCCTTTAGCCCGCTTTCCACCCCCTTTGCCCGCTCCGCCTCCTCCTTCAGCGCGTCACCGGCAGCCTTCGCATCCGCAGCCTTACCGGAGAGGGAGAGGGTGGGGTCGATCGTGTTTTTAAGCTCTTCCACCGCCTGGATCGCCTGCGTCCACGATTCGTTAGAGATCTGCGTAACATAGAAAAAGCTCTGGATCTCCACAGTGCTGTCGTAGCGGTCGTTTTTGCAGTCGCACTCGATAGGCCAGCTCTTGAGCATATAGCCTTTTCCGGTCGTCACGCAAAGCACGATGCTCACATGGCCCGGCACCTGCAGCGCCTGACGTGCGATCTCGCAGGTGACCACGTTGCCGGACACAGCACAAGCTGCCCGCTTGCCTGCACCGTCGTTGATGGTATCGTACCAGCCCTGATTTTGAGGGCCAAAGCCACGGTACATGATGCTGTAAGTAGCTCCTTCAGGCGCAGTATACGCCTTGCCGTTTTCGTACAGCGTCGCCTGAAAAAACCGGCTCTGGCTGTCGTTTTCCACCGCGCTGATGTGCTGCGGCAGACCGGGATTATCAAAATCAATTCTGATTTTCTGCATTTGCTTCCTCGCTTTCCTCCGGCAGCGGGTCGAAAATCAGCTTTTTCCCGTCCCAGATATAGTCATTGCCGCCGTTGCTGTTGGCCGGAAAATCCTCAAAAAGCAGCTGATCCGGCGGCAGCGTTTTGGGGATGACGCTTTTCAACGTCCAGCCTCCGTTTTTGATGCGCCCGTCCGGGCACACGGTGCACTGGTATAAGTAACCATCTTTTTTCACAATAGCCCTCCTTACAAAAAACCAAAAAGTTCCTGCGGAACGCACACGGCGTTGTTATTGTCCCACCCATCGGAACCAGGACTTTGCAAACTAAAATCTCCCGTTTGCGTTAAAGGAAGTAAAGGGTCTGGAATGGACTTTATTGTGTATTTTGAAGTCCGTTCTTTTCCGGGCCCGAACACGATTCTATCCTGATAAACCGTTATGTTTCGGAAATGTGGCGTGTTCCACGAATACATAAGCGTGTACTTTTTTCCGTTTATAGGTATAATACTGGATACTCTGCCGCCGCTTCCTCCGCCGGCAAACCATGTTGCGCCCTTTGTGCTTTCGTAGGTAATCAGGATAGCGGAGTAACCGGTTAGGTCCACATAGTAGGTTTGTCCCTCAAAGCTTTTGAGTGGTTCACCAGTCTCTTCATTTTGCCAACTGTGGATAACCAGCTTGTTTTTTACCCCATTAAATTCAAGCCCATCTTCGTTGATGGTATAGTTAAAGCTTCCGGGTCCAAACTGGATGCCGCCATCGTCCGTTTCGCCAATGTAGTCTGTGGCCACACGGCTTGCGTCAACGGCGCGGTCGTTCGTAGTGCTCATGCGGTTGCGGTCTTTTACGGTGGTTCTGGCAAGCTTTTCGCTTGCCTTGCCCACATAGATCGAAGCATACCGGTCGTGCACCACGTCATAATCCGTTTTTGTCACTCTTGCCAGCACATTCACGCCAAGGCGCAGGTAACGCACCTCTACTGTATCGCCGCGCAGGATGATCTTGTTCTTCTGGTCTTTGTACTCTACGGTTTTTTCCAGCTGCACATAGCTTACGGTCAGGCTCGGCTCTATTTTCCCGATCTGGTTTTTGGACAAAAATTCAGTGGTCGCCTTCCGCATACTTTCATCAGAGGGTGCTTTCTGGAAGTAGCTGGTCAGGTCAAGCGGGTAGATCTTCTGGTATCCCTCGATATCAGACGCCTTTATGAGGTCCAGCGCGTAAAACTTACCCTTCTGTGCGTTCGCCCAGTACGGATAGACGTGGGTGTATACGTTGTCGATGTTCTTTTCCTGCGTAACGTCCACCAGATTCAGACCGTATGCAATAACCGCGCCCTGGTTCACCTCTTCTTTAAGCCGCAGCGTGCACTTTAAGCCGTCAAACTCCCAGTAACCAAGGTAGGTGTCCGCAATGCTGCTGCCGTTGTTAGAGAGCATTGCAGCCCGCACGGTCATAGGCTTTGTAACAGAAAACGCGGTCTCGTTGTCGTAATCTGCAGAGATCTCAAACTTGCAGTCTCCCACGATGTTCGCATTCAGCTTTTGAATGGTCTCCCTGAGCGATTTTGCGCTAAACGGCTTCACGATGCAGTTGCCGAGGTCATACGAGATATGGTGCGCCGAAACCTGAAACCGTCCATTCATCGGGCGGCTGGTTCGATAGATACGGAACAGCTGCCGGTTTTCGTAGCTGGAAGGCCGTGCGCTGATGATGCGCCGCTCCAAAAGATCCTCCGCGTGGATGCCGGTCACCGGGTACTGCAAGGTCAGGTCATACGTTCCGTTTTCCTCGCAGCTGACAGTACACTCCAGCGCGTCCGAAAGCGTTCCAAAACCGTAGTTTTCCGCAGAAAGCACATTTTCATCGTGTAATACAGGTTTCATAACGTCCACCACCTTGGCATGATCTTCACGGTCTGGATACCGCCGCTCCACTGGATAAGGTTTTCACCCGCTGCCAGCTCCGGCCAGATGCCGCCGGTCACCGGGTTTGCGTTGGTGCCGTCCTCCAGCCATGCGTTCCACGTTTCTGCATCGCAGCACACGGTTTTATCGGCGGGCGGCTTCATACCAAACGCTTTTCCGTTTATCAGCAGTTCGCCTTCTTCGCCGTTTCCGGTCACCTCAAAATAGGGGAGTGCCACCTGATCCAGCGGGTTCAGCAGCACCTGACTGTTTGTCATCTCCTGCAGCTCCTGCCCGGAGCGCAGAAAATGCCGCGGATCACAGTCAAACTCTACCGTAAACCGGCCGTACTTATCCAAGATGTTGCTGGTATCGCCCATTTTTGCAATGGCGTTGTAAAAATACTCCGGGTCGTATCCGTCCGAGAGCGGGAACGCGCCCGGTGTACCGCAAAGCCACGCCTTGATGCTGCGCAGCTGTTCCGGGGTGGGGTTTCTGCCGTGGAAATACAGCTGATACGACACCGTGATATTTTCGTACTGTCCCTGATCCGCGTGCAGCTTGCCGTTTCGGCCTGCAACCTCGTACTCCTCATACTTGCGGTTCGGGGTCGGGATGCTGGGCTTGTGTTCGATATGGCAGCAGTACTCGGTGCTGCTGTGCCCGTTAAAATACAGGTACTTCTCCACTGGCTGCCGCCTCCTCGTTGATCATCTGTGTAAGTCGTGTAATGGTGTACTGGGCAAAGCGCTCCTCATCCATGCCCTCAGACGGGTACACATTGACGTTGATACCGCCCATGCTCACCGTGCGGGAGTTGGTAGCCACCTGTGCAAAGCCGTTTGCGCTGCCCACATCGTACTGCAGCTGCATCTTTAGCTTTCCGCCAAGGTCTGCGGCAGCCTCCTGCAGTAGGTAAGCGTTGTCGCGGATACCGTCGGCCATGCCTTGGATCATATCAGGCATCCACTTCTCGTACTCCCGCAAGGGTCCCTCGTCCGGGCGCGAAAAATGCAAAAATCCCTTTATAATGCCGCCGATCCACGAAACAGCCTTAGCGATAATACCGCCACCGTCCGTAATGCCCTTTGCAAGGCCGGTAACAAGATCTGCGCCCCAGCTTCCTGCCTCGGTGCTGATAGACGTACCGAGCAGCTTTCCGGCAATGCCAATAATGCCGCCCGCAAGCGCACCCACCCAGCTGCCGGTCAGCTGGTATCCTTGCGCAGCGCCGGTCAGGCCACCGATAAGCGTCCCCGGGATGTCAATGTTATCCCAAAAACTGTCGCTTGCGCGGTAGCCCTGTGCCAGATCGCTGAACCACTGCCCCAGAGGGCTTTTTGTCAGGTTGCTTGCAACCTTTTCCAGCCCGCCCAGCTTAGAATCCAGATCCAGCACAAACTTGGAGAAGCCGCCCAGAGCGCCCTCAGTATATTTGATGCTGGTGTTCAGGTCGGTGACCTTTTCGTTAACGTCCGTTACAATGCCGTTGGTGTATGTGGTGGTGCGTTCTACGGTCTGTTCCTGACCCTCCACGATGCGCTTATAGCAGTCTGTAACTACTTTTGTGGCAGATACAACAGTATCTTCCAGCTCGCCGGTCTCTGCGTTAAGTACTTTCTTGGTTTCGGTAGAGGTCTGGGCAGTCCGGCTGACGTAGCCAATAGCTTCGTCTATCTCTGCCTGCGCCGCCGTCAGGGTCTCCGCACGGGTATGGACGGACTTTTTAGCAACCTCATCTGCAAGAGAACTAGTCACCTTTTCAGAGGTCACAACGCCGTCCGTCAGGGTCTGCACCCGCTTAAACTGCGTTTCAACGCCGTTCGCCATTTCCGTCCAGCTGTCCGTTATGGTCTGGACGGTCTCGGTCGTGGTGCCCTTCAGCTTCTTGGTCGTGCCATCATAGACGTTGTAAGTATTGTCAGCCGTTTCGACCGTCCGGCTGATTGCACCCACAATGTTTTCCGTACCCTGCAACAGCTGCTTGGAGGTGTTTGTAATGGACTTCGCAAGCTTTTTGGTGTCCTGAGCTGCCTTTTTAGTGGAGTTTTTTTTGCTGGAGCTTCCTCCGCTATCGCCAGAGCTATCATACTGCGGCACAACTACTTCCGGTTCAGTGGTTTGCTGCTTTTTTTTGCGACCAGCGCCGCCGCCGGAGGTTTTACCGCCGCCCATCCCGCTGAACTCCGCGGTTTTCATGCCGTTGATAAAGCCGTTGACGATGCCTTTTGAGATGTTCCAACCGACCTCAAGCCAGTTTGTGGTCAAAATGCCGTTTGCTGCTTTGGCTGCAAGCGTTTTTGAGGCATTCCACATATCCTGACCAAGGCTGAGCACACCACGGACCATCTGCCCGGTAAGCTCCGCACCGGACGCAAGGATATCCGGGAATTTTTCAGCCACACCGCCGATAAAGCTGCCGGTGATGGTCACAGCACTTTCTAGAAGCTTCGGGGCATTCTGCACAACACCGGATGCAAGGTTTTGGGCAATATCAAGCCCGGTATCCAGCACGCCGTCCATGTTGTTGACGGCGTAATCCGTAAAACTGTCGATGGCTTCTCCCGCCAGAACGCCGCCGGTCTCCACCATGCTTGCAACGCCGCCGGTCTGCAAAGAATCCGTCAGCTCTTGCACCCAGCCGGTGGCAACGTTGACAAGCTCTCCCTCGGTAGACGCAAGCCCTTCTGTCAGTGCTCCGGCAAGCTGGGTGGCGTTGTCCTTCAGGGTGGAAATTCTGCCGTCCAGCGTCTGGCTCTGGGTCTCCATAGCGCCAAAATACCGCCCGCCCTCTTCAGATGCAGACAAAAGCGCATTGGTCAGCAGGTCATAGCTGATCTTCATTTTCTGCACATCTTCGGTGGACTTCCCGGTATAATCGGCAAGGATGCCGTACACGTCAATGCCGGCATAGGCGAACTGCTTGATATCGGCGCTGGTCGCCTTGCCTGCGTTTTTGATCTGCTGCAGGTTTTGCGCCATGCGGCTTAATTCGTCATTGCCGCCGCCGGTCGCCTTTACGGCATCGCCTAGCGCCATGACCACGTTGCGTGCAGATTTCGCACCTACTCCGGTGGAAATAAGGAGCTGGTTTGCCTTTACAAGCCCTGCTGTATCAAAAGGGGTTTTGGCGGCGTCCTGTTTTATCTGCGCAAGTGCAGATTCTGCTTCATCCGCACTGCCCAGCATATTCGTGAACGCAACCGTGTACTGCTCCATCTGGGAGTTATAGTCAACGCCGGTGCTGATCACAGATTTTCCGGCGTCAACGACCGCAGAGCCTACCTTTTCCAGTGCAGTGGCGACAAGATTTCCCTTTGTTACCGCACTGGCTATACCGTCAAAGATTCCGGCTTGGTTAGCATTTCCAAAATTTTGGACGCTTTCCGTTGCATCATCTGTTTTAGACGCAAACTCCCCAAGGCCGTTTTCTGCATCGCGCAGGCGGCTTTTTAAGGTTTCCAAGTCCGCATTTGTCTTATAGACCGCAGTCCGGTAAGCTGATGCCTGTGTGCTGGCGCTGCCATACTTTTCAGTGGCCTGCAGCAGCATACCCTTCTGGGCATTCAAAGCATCTGTCTGCGCAGCAATCTGCTTGCGCAGCACCGCCGCCACCGAGGATGCCCGCTGCTCTGCGGAGGTGTTCTCGTCCATAGATGCCGTGGTGGACTTCAGCTCAGCGGCATACTCCTTCTGCCGGGCAATGATGTTTTGCATCTGCTGCCGGTATTCTTTTTCGCCCTCAACGCTTATTTTGGGGCCAATGTCCGTTTTTGCCATGCGTTCACCACCTTACCGTATTTTTTCCAGATCGTCCACGCTGGCGTAGAGCTTCTGGTTTGCGCCGTTTTCTATCTGCATACACGCCATATAATCCAGCATACGGCCCACCGGGCACGAATGCACCTGATGCTCATTCATGCCCAGTTTGCGGCCGTAAAACAAGAACCACGCTCTGTTAAGCTGTATCACATGGCGCTTTCCGCGTTTTTTGCGCTGTTGTCCGGTTCAGCCTCCACCTCGCGGCCGGAGCCGCGTGCAATTGCGGTAACGCAGTCGTTCCACAGTGCACGGCACTCTGCCCACGTCATGCTCTTTTCCAGCTCCGCAGCAGCAGGGAAGTCCGGCAGGCTCTGCGCCATGTCCTGAAACTCCTTGTCGTTGGATTCTGCCGCCATCTCCCGCACATAGTCCCGGCCTGCATCCGCAAGCACGGGTGCAATGGTCAGTGCCGCCTTTGCAAGGTCAGCAACGCGGCCGGTTTTTGTGGCTTCCTTGGCAACGCCAAAGACATTGTCCACAGAGCCGTAGGTGCCTTCCAGCACGGAAAGTGCCTTGATGGTCATGCACATCGGGTACTCATCATCCTTGACGTGCGCGAATACGATGTACTTGTCCTCGATCATGCTGCACCTCCCAGTGCCTTCTTGATGAACGCAACCGCTGCCGCCTCGGTGTCAAACTCCTTCTTGGGGATGATCTTCCACCGGTTCATGGCGCTGTCATCGCGCATGATGCTGAAGTCCAGATCCTGGGTCTGCCAGTCGATCTGCTCACCCTGCGTCTCGGCATCGTCCTTGGGCACCTTGAAGCGGATCTTGCACAGGACGATTGCCTTCCACATGCTCTTGCCGTCCTTCTGCACCTTCTTGACTGCGCCCAGCCCCAGATAAGGCGGCTCCATAGATGCGCCGTACTCGTAGGTCTCCACCGCGGTGCCCTCGTCCGGCGTTACGGAGTTGCCGGCTTTCAGGCCCATGATGAAGGCCTCTTCCTCTGCGGTCAGGCCGTCCACGGTGCAGGTGCCGCTGCCATCGGTGAAGGCAGAGCCGGTCTCGGTTTCCGCCAGCCGGTCATCGGCGTAAAATTTGTTGTCATCACTGGTGGAAATATCGGTGCTCATGCTCACCGAGCGCCCCAGCTTGCGCACGCCGCTGTAAGTCACGGTGCCGCCATCGGAAGCGTAAGTAGCAATATGCACATTGGAAAAACCAGTAGTTACCATGTGTTTTCTCCTTTCATACAAAAAAGCAGGGTGTCCACTGTGGACACCCTGCGCAGGTTATTTATCCATGATTTCCTGCACCTTTTCCGCCATGGTCTCCTCCATGGCTTTCTGTGCAGCTTTACGCGCCTGCCGCACAGCGGGCGCAATAAAAGGCGTTTTTTGCTGGATACTCGTGCCGCCCTCAACGCTTCGGGCAATCAAAGCATTCGGCTGCCCTTTTGGGTAGGTCTTTGTTTTGACGGAGTTGTACCCATCAAAGCCTATTTTGGTGTTCCAGCTGTTATCTTCGTGCGCCATCTGCGCAATGCCAAAGCCTTCCCGCAAGCCCTGTTTCTGGGCTTCGGAAACGCCCGTGATCAGCGTGCCGCTTTCCCTTGCTGCATCGGACAGAAAAAAATACGGCTGTTTTTCGGGCGGTTCTTGCACGGGCATGGCATCAATGGCAGCCACAATTGCGTCACCCACAACTTTCGCACCTGCATAGACCGTCTGTTTGCAGACGGCATCCGTGTTTTTGTTCAGGCGTTCCAGTTTTTGCAGATAGCGGTCTACTCCGGTAGCGTAGATTTTAGCCACAGCCGGACACCTCCCAGCGCCATTCATAGTGCCAGATATTGCGGTCTGCTTCATACTGCGGCTGCAACCTTTTCCACGCGATATGCTCGGAAGCGTCAAACGCTTTTTCCAGCGCTTCGCACCACGGGTCGAATTCTATCGAGGTGAAAAGGTCTGTCGTGCCGATCATGGCGCGTTCGATGTGCTTGCCGTCCGCAATAAGGTCATCCGGCGCTTCTTCCTGCCAGACAAAGTATCGCTTGGACTTCATCCGTCCGCCGTGGCTTACACGGTCTGTAACAGCTGTGTGGGCAGCAATGATGCACTCATACCATGTCATTCTCGGTGCCCTCCTGTAAACTGTTGTCAAAATCGTGCTCTACGGCACGCAGCGCCAGATCCAGCGCAGGCGGCCAGCTTCGGACGGCCTGTACCGTGTCGATGCGGTAGTGTCTGCCGTCCTCGGTCTGGGCTTCGTCCTGACTGGAAATAGCGATGCTCTGGGGTGCCGGTACGCGGATCACCCGGACGATCTCTGCTTGATTCTGGCGGCTCAGATACAGCCGGTTGATGCCAAGGCGCTGCTCCTCGTACCGCAGGGTGCACTTTGCCGTGCACTCCACAACAGGGGAGTGCCCGACCGGTGCGGCGTCCCGCGTGGAAAATATCTGCACGACCCCGCTGTTGAAGGTCTGGCTTACCTCCGTGTCAGGGCGGGTCGGGCTTTTGCGCGTTCTCTGCAAAATCGGTCACCAACCTTTCGTTTCTCGCCGCAAGCAGCAGGTGCAGATAATTGTGCTCGAAAATATCTGCTGCTCCGTCGCGGGTGTAGCGCACATAGTCCATCAGCAGCGCACGGGCAAGCCCGGGCTGCGTGTAGTCCTGCGCTGCGCCGATTTTGCTATCCAGATAGAGCATACCGGTCACGATGATGTCCCAGATTTTTTTATCCAGCGCATCATCCGACCATGTGATATCAAGATAGTTTTTGATATCCGGCAGCAGATCGGTATCGTACATCCCGATCATGGTCAGGACTTGGTGACCGTGACGGTGTAGGTCTTGACGGTCTCACCGTCCGCAGCGGTCACGGTAATGGTTACGGTGTTGCTGCCATCGCTCCAGGTCGCAGGCTTGCCGTTCTCGATCTCCTTGCCGCCTACTTCCACTTTGACCTTGGCGCCAGCGTTGGCAGGGGTCGCGGTGATGGTGTTGGAGGCCGCAGAGGTGGTAGCCGTATAGGTCACATTGCTGGAGGTAAAGCCCGGGGTCAGATTCAGACTGCCCAGCTTCAGGGCGCTCAGGCTTGCATCGTTGGATGCGGCAGGCGCGGGAACGGTAGTCACGCGGTAGGTCATGGGCTGCAGGCCGGTAATGTCCAGATTCAGGAAGGCGTTGTTATCCACGGGGAAGCCGTTGGCGTACAGCTTGATCAGGTAAACGCGCTCGTCCTCGAGGAAATGGTAATCATCGCTGTATTCGATGCGGCCGTTCTTGTTCATGCCGACCGGCGCAAAGTACAAATGGCCGATACCGAACACAGCCTGACCGCGGGGCAGCGCAGCAGTCTTGATGACGGTCAGGGGAACAGGGAAAATGTCGTTGCGGTAGGTGCCATCCGGGGCACGCACGGTGGTTGCAGGCATCACGCGCAGGTAGTAATCCTGCGGGTTGACCAGCAGAATCAGATCATCCGGGTCACGATCCTTGCCGTTGGCAGTCTTGCCCAGCATAGAGATCAGATTGCCCATCGTGGCAGGCTCGAAATCATTGACCTTGACCTTTGCCTTCTCCGGGTAGGTCTTGCCGCCGATCACGGCAACATCGTCACTCACATCACGCACCATGCCAATGGGCTGATCGTTGCCGTCGCCCATGACAATGCCCTCTTCCAGACCGTTTGCCAGTGCTTCAGCCAGAATAGCGCGGATGTAGCGGTCCAGCCACTCAGGGCCCAGATCCAGCTGTGCCTTGCAGACAGGGATGAACGCAGACAGCTTGTACAGACCCGCGTCCACTTCCTTGAAGCCGGAGGTCAGTTCCTCCACGATCTTGGCGCACAGCTTGCCCCACTTGGCCTTGTGGATGCCATCGGTGTTCAGCATCATGCGGATCGCGCCGCCGGTGGGGGTAAACTGGATTTTACTCAGCAAGGGATGCTTAGATGCCAGATCGTCCATCACGCGGCTGATAACCGTCTGCGGGAACACAACGGTCACGTTCTCCAGCGCCTGCTTGGGGTTATCGGCGCGCATGGCCTTCTCCACGGCCTGATAGTACTCGCGCTCGTTGTTGGTCAGCTGACGCACGCCGCGGGCATACAAAACGGAGTTGTCCAGTTCCTGCTTCATGCCGTCCAGCTGCTGCTGGTACTCCTCGCGGTTGATGTCGCCCACGGTCTGGAACATCTGCAGGAAGGTGTCAGTCACAGCATTCTCGTCGTTGCTCTTGTAAGCATCATGCAGCTTCTGGCGCAGATCGTTCAGCTTCTGATTGTTCTTGTACAGTTCAGAAAGATTCATGTTGATTTCTCCTTTTTGGTATTTAAAAAGCAGCGCCCTTACAAGGAAGCGCTGCTTTACGGCTTATTTTCAGATATTGCAAAGCATCTGCATCAGGCTGAGCTTTGCGGGCGGTTCTTCGGGCTGCGGTTCAGGGGGCGGCTCTACATCCTTATGCGGCACCATAAGCTGCTGCACGATCAGGCCGCGCACGCTCTGGGACACGCCGGAAGCATCGCCGGTTTTGCGGATGCTGGTTGCGATACCCTTTTCCAGCATATCGGCAGGGGAGTACCACGCCTTACTGTTTACAAGGTCGCGGGCGGTCTGTTCCTCCATGCCGGCGTTTGTGAATGCGCCCAGCCCGATTTCGGTCAGCTGGTCCAGTGCATCCGCCGCGCTGCGCAGATCCTCGGCGTAACCGGCTGCAAGCTGGCTTGCCGGGTGAAAGTAAAAAGCGCTCACATTGCTGGCGATACGCTCCTGACCAGCCAAAAACGGGTAAATGGCAGCGCTGGCAACAAAGCCATCCGCATAGGACGTGACCCGTGCGCGGCTGTCCTTCAGCGCGTTGTAAATTGCCCATCCTTCAGAAACGTTGCCGCCGAAGCTGTCGATGTGCAGATTGATCTCGGCAGCATCAGGATTTTTCTTCAGCTGCTGGACAAGGCTGTGCCCGCTGGTTTCTTGGTTAGACTCATCGGCGTATCTCGTGATATCGCCAAAGATATAGATATCCGTCTGCTCGCCAAACTGCTGGATATCAAAATAGGGTTTCGGCATATTATTCCTCCTTCGGGTTGCTTTCCGTGGCGGCATCCCTTGCAACGGTCTCCACGGTAGCGATATTTTTGGTCATCCAGTGGATGTTAGCCCATTCATCAGGCAGCGGTGCGCCGCCGGTGGCCTCGCGCAGCTCGTTGATGCTGTATGCGGCGCTTTCAACGATCTTTTCAATGTTCGCGGCGTTGGAGAACATATCGAAGTGCTGGATCGTGGAGGTGTCTGCATATACGCGGTCTCCGCGCAGCCAATCCTCCCTTGGGATGAGCTTCCGGCTGAACTCCTTGCTGATCTGCGCCGCCAACGGGTCGATGCCGGTGGTCAGCCAGTGGGTGATAATGTCGTTGATTCCGGCTACATCACCCTGCACAAGCACGGGCGGGATGCCCAGCCCGCGCGCAGTAAAGGAAAAGATATCATCAAACAGCGCTTTGATGTCCCGCGTGTCCTTTGTTCCGGTGCCGTTGTTCATCAACTGGAACTCGTAGCCATCAAATTCCGGCAAAATACCGGTGCCGGATTCCAGGAACGGTTTATAGCTGCTTTCCAGCATGGCAGAAAACTTTTTCTCAAAATCGTCCTGACCGTTGGCAACCTGCGTGACGTGCACCTTCATGTGCTTACCGTTGTTCCAGACGTTGCTCTTGATACTGGATTGCACTAGATTTTTATAGCTTTCATACAGTGCATCCACAACCCTTTTTGCGTCATCGCTGTTCAGGGTAAGGTGCAGCACTTCGCGTTCTTTCAGGTCGCGGGTGTACGACTGCTGACCGACCTGTATCTGGCGGTATACATTTTCCTGTGTGGGGATGTATTCCGGCTTCGTCCAGCTGTCTGCAACCACCAGCTCAACATTGCCCCCGCGCGGAATGGGGATAACAAGCACTTCGTTTTTGGCATAGAGCTTGTAGATCACTTTTTTCCAGAAGGCTGTGCTGTTTTCGTTGACGTTCGGCTCTACGTTCAGCAGATAGTAATAATCCGACTTGACGGGTTTCCCGCGCTCAAACGTCTTGAACTCACAGTTTGCAATCGCGTTCGCAATCAGGTTTACGCAGCAGTTAAATGCAAGGTCACGCAACTGGTATTCCTGCCAGTAGCCAAGCATTTCGCAGGTCAGGTCATCGCCGTTCAGCAGAAAATCATGTGCGGTAATCTTCTGCTCGGGCGGCGAAAACCCGAAAAACTGTTTGATTTTCTCAGAAAAAGACATTGTTTTTCTCCTTCCGGCAAGTTACCGGCAAGTCACCAGCAAAATGCTCCAATCTTTGGCAGCTGCACCTGACCGGTGCCCAGATCGCTTTCCACCGTCATGGCTGCCGCCAGCGCCATGAATGGGTCTGTTTTTCGGCTTTTTCCCTCAATTTTGGCGTAAATAAAGTTTCCGGTATCCACACCCTGAGCTCGGCTGCTGCGCACGCGCTTTGTGTTGTTGACCGCCCAGCGCAGATGCGGTACATCGCCCCAAGTAAACAGGTTGCGGTTAAAGCAATCCTGTATCACTGGGTCAACCTGCATAATGTCGCTGGGGCGTACCAGCTTCACCCGGTTTTTATCCTTCGCGTCAAAACCGATACTTTGCAGCGCTTCTGCCATCATTGTGTAACGGAAATGGTCAAGCGCCACTTTTTTTACGGTGTATTTCCGTCCGGCTTCCCGGATAAAATCCGTCAAAAGATACGGCGAGATGCTCACATCGTCTACATAGGTGCAGTCTCCGTTTTCGCACCACGTTCGCCACGGAGCTTTTACCCTGGGCAAAGTCTTGCTGTTGGCACAGATCCAAGCATGGTTAATGTCATAGCGCTGGTCTCCTTTGCGGAAATGCAGATCTACTGCCGCCCAGTCGTCCAATTCCGCGTAGTCGATGCCAACAGTGCAGCTCCAGCCAGCCATATTTGGCAGGGGGCGGTTTGCGGCTAAAGTGTTTTCGTATTCGGTCACTTTGTTTTCTCTAATGCGGTACCGGATTCCCATGCGCTTCGTCATAAAGTCGCCGTTTTGCTCCGGGCGTTCCAGCCAATCGCGGTATTCGTCCCGGATTTCCTGCATCAGATGCGGCAGATAGGGCAGGGAAGGGTTTGCCATGCACCAATTGTTTTCATCGTGCACCTCATCCTTGGTGTTCAGGCAGCAGATAAACGGCAAAAAGCCTTCATCCGGTTCGCCCTCAAACAAAATGCGCCGCCCACGGGCAAGGTAATCATCCAAAGGACCGTCTGACACATCGCCGTTGGACGTAAAAAAGCCAACGCGAGGCTCTGCAACCTTGCCTTGACCAGTAATAAACACTTTGATGTTGTCGTAATTCTGGTACTGGTGCACTTCGTTGAAGATAACCGCGCCGGAACGCATACCGTCGCGCCCCTTGGGGTTATTGGTGCGGCCTTTTACTTCGCCCAGATTCTTGCGTCCCTGCAGCACCTCTTTTGTGTGGTAATAGAAGCGTGAAAGCTTGGCTTCCCACTTCGGGTTTTCCAGTGCTTCCACGATATCCTTCACGGGGGTAATAGCCTGCTCCTCGTTGTTGGCGCAGATATCCACGTTATAGTGCGGCACGGGGTTGTATGGGCTGATGAGCGCCGCCGAGGAAATAGCAATCACGCCATCCTTGCCAGCGCCGCGCCCGACCATAGCAAACAGTGTCTTGAACCGGGGGCTTCTATCCTTGCGATAGGTGCATAACCAAAGCCCCAGCGCAAAGGTCTGCCACGGAAAAAGGCGGTCATAAGGAAAATACCGGGCGAGGCGGAAGTATTTCCGCATACGCTCGGTATCTACATAAATATCTTCAGTTGCAAAAACGCGCCGGATCAGTGCAACAAGGGCGTGCTGCTCCTTGCAAGCACGCGGAGCATTGTTCTCCACCTGCTCAATGTACTCCAAGATCTCCGGGGGAATATTACAGCTCATCGTCCTCGCTGGGCTTCGCCGCCATAAACTTAAACGTCTGCACGACCCGCAGCAGCGTTGATACGGTGGAGTTGGCTGCGCTGGCAGTCTGGTTGTAAACCTGAATGGAAGGGTTTGCCACTTCAATTTCCGCGCCGCGCGGGGTGGTCTTTACCACGGTAAGGCCGCGCTCGTTCATGTCGTTCTGCGCCTGATCCAGAAGGTTCAGCTGCGTAACATACCGGTCCAGCGTGGAGCGATATAAAAAGTTTGTGTCGCAGTTGGCTGCTTTTGCGGCCTGCTCGATCTCCGCCAGCTCCGTCCGGTATTTTTCGCTGGCGGTGGCCGGTGTTTTCCTTTTTCCCATCACGATCTCCGTTTCATCCATATTTGTGCAATCTGTATACCATCCTCGCGCGTGTGCGTGCGCGCAAGGCCAGCGGCAAAGTCAGGGGACACCACGAATAAGGGCTTGACCCGCTCAGCCCGTTTTTTCGGGAGGGGGGTGTACCTATCAATCCCAGCGCTCCCGGGTCAGCGGTGCACAACTGCTGCATTTCCGCAGCCGTTCCGGGTGGCAGACAGTCTCGTGGCAGTCCTTGCATACGCTGATAAGGTTGCGCTGTTGATTGCCGTCTGCATCCGTGTACCAAATATCCAGCGCAAGCTTTGGCGCGCGGCGCACATGGTTGACATGGTGCACCAGCTCTGCCCGCCGGTAACGCCCGCGCTCTTTGCACAGCTGGCATTCGTGCTTGTCCATGTCCAGTACCTTGTGTGACAACCGCACCCACTGCGAGGAGCAGTAGAACGGATGCACATCACCCGATGCTATCAAAGCGCAGAGCCATTTGTAAAACTTATCGGTCATTATTCCAAACTGATTTTTCCACTCATTAAATCTGGAATCATTGCGTCTCGAAGTTCAGCAAGAAGGTTGTTTTCTTCCTGATTTAAATAAAAAACGTGTTGTTTCCACATAGGAATCAAAATTGAAAATATTGAAGAGAGAATCTCTTTATCATTCGCCTCGAATTTAATTTCGTTTTTGTTTTTTGACAATGTAATGTAAGGCTTTGATATATACTCTCCGCCCAAAATGCGAAACGTTTGATTTAAGTTTTCAGAGGCTGCTTCTTTTTCAAGCTCCGCAATTTTATACAGACCCAGCTGTTTTGCGAGAGATTCGTTGATTGTTAGTTTTATAGCTGATCGTTCACGGCTAACACGGTTGATATCTGCCATGATATCACTATAATTTCGATGCAAGATTTCGGTGGAAGGAAGAGGAATATATCTGCTCGGAATCCAGTTCCATTGATTTTCTGAGACATCTTCTAAAATTTTTTTCGTTGAAAATCCGGGGCATTCCGTGGGACTGGCTTTAAGCTGGTTTATTATATCATCCGAAAGAGCGTTGACTTCTTTTTTATATGTTCGATTTTGATGGCTTGCTCCGCCAAATTGCCCATTCTGAAGTCGTTCCTCTTTGTGACCGCTTTTCCGTGCGTCATAAAAATCTATGCTTTCAGAATCTTTCGCGAACAGTAAAACGCAGGTCGGAATGCTTGTGGATTCAAACATTTCGTCTGGAAGCGTTATTATTTTTTTAATCAAACTATTTTGAGTTGCCCATCTTCTTTGTTCAACTTCATTATCTTTTGACAAAAAACCGCAGGGAAGTACGAATGCACATTTTCCAAAGTCTGAGAGCCTATTCAATGCGGTTAAAACAAATGCCCAGTTTGCATTTGTTTCTGGCGGAATTTCGCATTTCTGAAATCTTGAATCAGCAAAAAGCGGAGGAGGCGGTTCCCATTTTATATTGTATGGAGGGTTAGAAACGATTTCGTCCGCTTCAATCTCCGGTGGTGCGGTCATTGACGTTATTTCTGAAAATCGTTTTCCTTTTGTTAACTTGTAACATTCAAAAAATTCCAACGTTAATGAATTTCTGCATATTGCGTATCCTTCCATGTTTCGGACAGCCATATTAAAAAGCAAAATTGGAAAAACTCTTTTATCCAATTCTTCGCAGATGAAGATTTTGTTTTTATTTAAAGTCCACTTTGAAATCGTTAATGCTCCAGAACCTGCACACAAATCATAGCAAACCAATCCACTTGTTTCTGTTAGCGCGCTGAGCAAACGTGCAATGCTTTTAGGTGTGTAGTCTTGGCATTTTTCTTTTCTATCAGCATGATAATATTGCCAAATTTTCTGGAGGTTGTCAGTCTCCAAATCTCCATCTACCAGTTCTACATATTGAGAAAAAATCTTTTCTCTTGTGTTAGAATCGCTTAGTACAGCGGATATTCTTTCGCTGAAATTTTCTATGTCGGTTTCTAAGATTGAAAGAAATTTGTTTTTAAGTTCAAGCAATTCCATTTAAAATTTCTCCAATCCAGTATTGCTCCGTGTTTTCTATAGAAAAAATTACGACGCTTACTCCAAAAACCAAAACGTTTAATCTAAAAATTAAAGCTATATTAGCTAGACGTTAATATAAGCAGCACTCCCGGTATACATTCAGTTTCTCGGACAACGTAAACGGATGGAGTGCTGCTGCATCCGGTACTTTCGCGGCCAGATGCCCCGCTACTCTTTGTATGCCGTCCCCCGGTCATGCAAAGTCTGGCATTCCCGGCAGGGACTGAGCCTGCAGCCTCTGGTTTTGGAGACCAGCGCTCTACCAATTGAGCTACGGGAATATATCATGCCGCGTGCAGGAATCGAACCTGCAACGACCCGGTTATGAGCCGGGTGCTCTGCCGGTTGAGCTAACGCAGCGTAAAAGAATTCCCGCCTGCAATGCACGGTGCACATCATGCATAACAGGCGGGTAAAAATATTTTCGGATAAATTGTATCAGCAGCTTTTGTTAATCGCGCGGATAACAGGCCGCGCCCCTTGCATACAGCCGCGTCCTCCGATCTCTGCCCTCGGCTCACGCTTTGTGCGGCTCGCCTGAAAACCGATACTCCAGACGATGCGCACAAAATTACTTTTGAATGCTATTTGAAAAATTTCCCGGAACACAGGTGCATGTACGCAGCTTTTTGCAATAGACCAAAACAGTTTGCTGAAAAGTTCAAACATGGATTGCGCTCCTTTCCGAGGTGTCCACAGTGGACACCCGCCGGGTTTGATTTTGTTTTGCATGCGCCGCTGGATCTTGAAGCGGACGGCGCGGTGATCCATTGAGCACAGGAAGATTCCAAAAGCCTGTGCTATGCTTCCCGCCGGGTCTCGTCATGAGGATGCAGGTCATTCACGTTTCCGTCAATGTCTGCATTATAATTTTACCACATCAAAATGGGACATTCTGGACATTTCGACCTTTTTGTGACATTCCGACCATTTTGTGACACGGCTTTTGCGTAGCTACGCAGAGAAGTGGCACAATGTGAATTTTGTAACAATTCCGACAAACTAAGGTTTTTTCACTCTTGGAAACTGTCTCCACGAAAAAGTCCAGTTGTTCTGATAAGCAAACATCCCGCACTTTGCGTCTTTTAACGTTTTCTGCAAAGTTGCGCCACATCCACCGGATTCCCTGTCGAATGGAAAATAGTGGTCACAGAATAAACATTTTTGCGGAAGCTTTTGTCCGCACATTTTGCATTTATCTCTTCCGTCCAATTGATGCCGTCTGTTGTTAATATACTTTAGGTCAGGCTCTTCTCCTATGTCTGGCAAAAAATAGCCAGCAACCAAAGAAGAAGAAAAGTAATCGCTTTCGTAAGATTCTATTGGAATCGGGTCGACCTTCTCAAGAAGTGCTTTGTATTCATTCGGAAGTTTAGACGGATAAAATCTGCCTGACCATTCGCTTACACCATCGCCATAAAATCCCTTTCTTCCCCACTTGTTTAAATAATACAAAGCTCTTTTAATCGGCAAAGCATTATGGAAAATTCCATACACATCCGATGGTTTAGCAAATCCTCGCAGTGCATAACAAACCAAAAAGAAGAATTTTTCTTGATCGTTCATTGGTATCTCCTTAGCCTATGCGTAAAAATTGAGTACCAGACACGCCATCGTATACCCAAGAACGCCGCCCAGTACGACAGATGCCGGTGTGAATACCATGAGTATCTTCCGCACTGTCCACCCGCTTTTCCATGCCCACCGCACAGAAAGCATACACATCGGAATGCTCAGGCAAGCCATAAGTACAGTGGCTGCAAGCCAATAAACCATAATCGCAAATTAACCTCCTAATACGAAATCCGTTTAACATTCACAGTTTTTTTATTTCACTTCCCATCCGATAAGATCACAGATACAAAATCTTTTCTTTTCACACCAGTGAACGATAAACCGTTCTGGAAGGGACGATTTTGGAATAGCAGTAGACGATTGAGCGTCGCAAAGTCCGTCTGCCATGTCTCTAATTGCCCAAGCAACAGCCCTTGTAATGCTCGTCTTTTCCTTAATTTCCGCTCCACAGCAGCGGCACTTAAAAACGCCGGTCATTGTTTCATCCACTTTTATCCTCCATTCATCCATCAGCTCAACAACAACTCAACAATTTCATTAAGAAATCGAACAATTTCATATACTGCGTGCTGAAATTTTCTTGTTAGCCTTATCGGCTGCTGATCCATAAGGGTTGTCCCATCGTCGTTCTTTCTCCACCACAGACGGCTCCACATCGGGCAACCCGGTTTTTCGCAATCGTAGTAATGCTGAGAAAAACCAGTCCACGTCGGTTCTGCCCAATCATGGTATTTTCTGAACACGCAGCCTGCACACGGATTTTCAAGCGCTTTTTCTTTTTCTGCTTTCTTTTTCAGTTCTTCGATCGTGATGGTTTTAACTCTTCGATTTTTACGTTCTGGGTGATTTTCAATCCAGATAGGGCATGTATGGTCTTCGCATATTTGTTCAACTATCGTGTCATTCGCATAAAGCGAAGTGAGTTCCGAGCATCCATCACATGCGTTGAAATCGCTTTTTCCCATCTCGTAGTGCAACTGGTTAAACACTTCAGCGTTCTTTCGTCCAGAACAATTTTGCAAAAAAGTCTCATAGTTTCCATATCTGGTAGCGTCTAGATGCCGCCCAATTTCAGCTTCCAGCACAGCTGCACGGACTTGATTGAGACTAACCCGCCCCAATTCAAGATCGCTTGCAAATCTTTTGAAATCTTCGTCTGTTAGCATGCTTCCGGCCACAAGGTCACCCCACATTCTTCTGGATCCACCGGTAAACCCTTCGGCGAATAGATTCCGCATCCACGTCAAAACCCCGCTCGGTAAGTTCCACGGCAACGTCCTGCGGCTTTTTGCCCTCTACGCAGATCGCCGAGAGCATTGCCCGAAGCTCCGGGTCATCGCAGTCCTCCACCATGTGCACGCCGATGTTGTACAGCTTGTTCTGCATACGGTTGATGTCTTTCAGCCGCCGGATCTCCGCAGCGCGCTGGTTGTAAGAGGAATCTGCGGTCCCGGTCACTGTTACATGACCGAGAACGCAGCTGTTGCCCTCGCCGTGAGAAGCTTTTACCACATCCGAGGCAGCCTGCGGACCATCTGCCTGTAAAATCTCCAGCCGCTCAATGCGCTGCCGACGTTTGGCGATGTCATAGGGTATTGCATATAGACGGCGAAATTCATGTGGCTTCATCCGGCAACCTCCCAAAATTTATTTCAGCTCAAAGTAATTTGTCAGAATATCCGTAATGCCGGAATAGAAACCTATCCAGCCGCAGGTGAAGAAGCTGTTGTCCTGCAGGATGATGGCGTAGTCATCACAGGTCTGACCGGCGTCCTCTCTGGTGGTGTCTATCCGCTTCCACAGCGTTGCCCCGCCGGGCAGAGGCTGCTTGTAATACGCAAGTCGGAAACGCACATCTTCCCATTCCAGTTCCCACGCCGCATTTGCACCCAGCGTTTTCTCTGCCAGCTTGTGCAGCGTGTCCCGACCACGGGGCTGCTCTTTCGGCTGCTCCTGCGTTTCTTTGCCCTTGGAAGCATACGCACAGCTGTATTCGCAGGTATCTTTGTTAAGACAAGCCTTACAGCACCCGGCGCAGCCGTGGATTTCACCATGCTTAATAAAATGCTTCAAACCGGCTTCATTCTCGCACTGGTGCGATGCAGAATAATCGCATCTTTGTCCGTTATACACGGATGGGAGCGGAGCGCTTTTGTTTACAACAGGTTGCGGCGCATCAGTCTGGACTTTTTTTTGCTCCTCATGAGCCTTTTCCACCAGCATTGCAATGGCGTCCAATGGCGATTTCTGCTCAACATAATCCGGGTTCACCGGTACCGTTTCCGCAGGTTCCTTTGCATGGGCAATCTTTTGCTCAACACATAGCTTTACGAACTCTGCCCAGGTAAATGTAAAGTCCTCGTTTCCATCTTTCCAAAAACGTATTTTATCCCGGCGAAAATCCACAAATCCCGTTTTCAAACTTCTTCCACACATTCCGCTTTCTGCAATAATGGTGGAAAGTCCTTTCGCCGTAAATTCAGAGCATTTCTTGAACAAGTTCATCTCGCATACTTCTTTTGCGGATTCAATGACCCATTTCGGAAATTCTGGCGCTGATTTTAACGCCGTTTCCGCAGGTTCTTCTTTCTGCTCTGGTTCTTCCGGTGCAGCACCCATAAAACGCGCATAATCCTGTGCGCTGCGGTACGCTTCCATCAAGCCGATCTCTCCGGCCTTCAAGCGCTCTTTGATGAGCTCATTCTCGCAGGAGGCAATCACGTTCAGCCGGGCAGCAGCGCCGGTGGACAAGCCCAGAATGCGGCAAACCTCGTCTCGCACCTTGCCTTCCAGCTGTCCGGCTGCTTTTTTCTTGGTCAGCGCATCCTTCAGCGCCTCGTACTGCGCCAGACGCTCGCCGTCGGTCAGGTCGCGGGCGGTAGCGTTCGCCGTGATGAGCGCAATGCGGTCATCCAGTTTTCCGTGGCTTTCCCGGATCAGGCAGGGGAGAGAGTCAAACCGCGAGTCGCCACACGCTGACAAGATTCCGCACGCCGCCCAGCGCCGGTGCCCGCTGATAAGCATATAGCAGCCCGTTTTGTCCTCCATCGGGATGACTTCCAGCGGCTGCCGGAGGCCGTGCTGCCGGATGTCGTCCTTCAGACCATCCATGTTGCCGATGGTGTAGATCTCGTCATTGTCCGGGTTCGGGATGATATTCCTGCTCGGAATCATCACCACCTGCATCTGCTGCCCCGCCGGGGTGACCGTCTGGCTCTGGGCGTTCATCAGGCTGTTCAACAATCCAGTGCTCATTGTTTTACCTCCTTCGGCGGCAGCGGCATCCAGCCCACAACCGGCTTATCAATCGGACATTCTAATGCATCATCTGGCGTAAAGTGGCGGTATTCCCACCAGCCTTTCGCGAGCCTATACAAATCCTCTTCTTCGTCATAAATGCCGTAATCGTCGACATCTTCCCACTGCCAGACGCTTTCATACTGAGACACCGTTCCATCCTCGTAAAAAGCCGTTGTAATGCAATAGCCTTTTCCGCAATCAACTAAAACAAGAACTTCGGTTTCGACCTTCGGCGGGTCTGTTTCGGGATTTCGCCACTCAAAAAACGCTTCATGAATCGGATCAGATGGAACATCTTTCATCAGCGAATCTGCAAGGCCTATCAGCATTTCGGCACACGCTTCTTCGATTGCGCCCTTTATAAAATCTTCTGCATTGCCGGACATCATGAGCTTTTCGGCGTCATCTTTGCGCTTCTGGCCGGCGCTTTTCCAACTTTCTGCAACTTTTTCCGCATCAATCAGTCTCATTCATTCGCCCTCCACGCATTTTTTGACCAGCTGCGCCAATGTCTTATACTGGGCGCTGGTCTTGATATTCCGACAGACCTTGTGCACCGGCAAGTGCCGTGCCTTGGCTTCCTTGACCTTCACGCTGTAGTCGATGCGCAAAATGCTGTTATCCGGGTTGCGGAAGGCGGGCAAGTCCATGTTGGCGATCTCGTTGATGGTGTCCACACTGTACCTGCCCCGGGTGTACTTGGTTGCCAGAACGCCCATCACTTCCAGCTGCGGGTTGTAGCTCTCCCGGATGGCGTCCACCTGCTCGCGGATCTCGTCCATGCCGTCCATCGCCCACTCGTCGCAGTCCACCGGGATGATCACCCAGTCGGCGGCAGCCAGCGCATTGACGGTAGCCATGTCGATGTCAGGCGGGCAGTCGATAATGCAGTAGTCATAGTCGTTGCGGACGGTGTCCAGCGCCTTGCGCAGCCTGTCCCATTGCGGCCGCAACACATCCAGCATCACGTTCTTGTTGGCAAGTAGCATTTCCATGTTGCTGGGTGCCAGATCGACATGCTCAAAATCCGTCTGCATGATCACATCCTGCATTTTAGCGTTCAGGGTGAGCACATCACCCATGGTCTTGCGGCCGTAGGCAAAGCGGTTGAAAAACTTGGTGGTGTTGCCCTGCTTGTCCAGATCCATCACCAGCACCCGCCGGGACCAGATCTCTGCCAGCAGGCAAGCAAGATTGCAGGCGGTGACGGATTTTCCCACGCCGCCCTTCAGGTTGATGATTGCAATTTTTGCCATTGTTCTCATGACGATATCCCCATTCTCAGATTCTTGCTGCTTTTGCGGCCTGCTGCTGGATGCTGTCCCAGCTTTTTGCAAACCACGCAAGCCATGTTGTGCATTTCTTGTAATAGCTCGAGGTGCAGCACCGTTTCAGTGGGCAGCCCCTGCAAGGGCTGCTCTTTGGGAGAGGGTAGCGCTCCTCGTTCCAGATTTCATCAATCACTTCCCGCACCCACCTCTGCTTTTGGCTGTGATGCTGTTGCCCTTTGCCTGATAGTAATGCTCCATGGTGGTGGGAGCGTTCAGCAGCACCGCCCGTATGTAGCCCCGGATATTGTGGACAGGCTTTGTGCTGTTGAGCAGAGCATCCAGAACGTACTCGATGTGCTGGCTGGTCAGTTTGTCCAGCCGCTTGCGGATGGACTGCGTTGTCTGCGGATACTGCCCGATGGTCTGGATCATGCTGGGGCAGCAGTACATGTCCGCAATGTTGTCCAGCAGTTCCTCCAATTTCTCGGGCTCGTACCGGTGCTCCAGCGTGTCCAGTTCTAACTGCTCCCGAAAGCGTTCCAACACATCCTCTCGTGCGGTATCCAATCCATCCATCGTATCCGTTCCGCGCTCCTCGCGCGGATAGATAGGTTTCCCTATAGGTTTCCCTATATATTTCCTGTCTACACTTTTTGTAGGGGTCTGGATACACTTTTTGTAGGGGTTCGGATACACTTTTTGTAGGGGTACATTTTTTGTAGGGGTACAATTTTTGTAGGGGTCTGCGCCATCCTCCGGCACCGTTTCCGGCACCGGGTTTCGGACTGCAACGTACTGGTTCACGAGGATGCCGCCCACCATTGATTTGTGCTCCTTCAGCAGTCCGCGTGCCAAAAGTTCCTTGACGATGTTCCGGGCACCGTTTTCGCTCAAGCCTGTCCAGTCGGCAAGGTATCCGTACCCGCCTTTATAGACGCTCTCGCCGTCCTGAGAGAAGCCGTAAATGATGGCATACACCGTCAGCTCGTTGCCCTTCAATCCAAGCTCTGTGCGCATCCAGCGCTGCAGGACAACATAACTGTCCTGTTTCGGTTTTGTTTTACTTCTCACGCCTTACCCCCCCCTAAAACGGCAGATCGTCGTTATCATCTATCACAGCAAAGTCGTCTGCGCTGCCCTGTGCAAAGCCGGTCTGTGCCTTAGCCTGTTCCACATGGCTTGCAGTCTGCTGCTCATAGGAAGGCACATTCTGGCCGTCCTGACGCTTTGCACCGGCAAAGCTGATGTTATTTGCCACGATCTCCACAGCGGTGCGCTTGTTGCCGTTCTTGTCCTGATACTGCCGGGTCTGCAAGCTGCCCTCAACGGCGATCAAGCCGCCCTTTTTGAAATATTTGCTGACGAACTCCGCCGACTGCCGCCATGCCACGATATCAATAAAATCTGCCTGCCGTTCCTGACCCTGCTGCACATAGCTGCGGTCGCACGCAATGCGGAAGCTGCACACGCTATGCCCCGCTTGGGTGGTGCGCAGCTCCGGGTCTGCGACAAGCCTGCCCATGATCGCTACAATGTTAATCACTTCAAATAATCCTTTCCGACCACCGCCATCCACTGGCGATGACCATACACATCCTCAAAACTGCGCTGTGCCTGCTTTTTCAGGTACAGACGCAGCTTGTGGTCAAAGTGGGCGCTGTAGCCCGGCTCGTTGTGGTGCCGGTGGCAGAGCCAGACCTTCAAGCCGTACTGTTCCGCCACCGGGCGCAGCGGACCGTTGAGCACATGATGCTCCTCTAAGTCCTTAACGGTCACAACGCCGTACTTCATCCGGCAGACGTAACACTCCCGCCGGGTCTGCATGATAGACTCGCTCATCTTTTTGGCACCTCCTGCCATTCTTGCCAGTAGGCGGTAACATTGGGGTCGTTGACACCCATTTCCGCCAGCCGGTCAAATATGCCGTCGATCAACTGCCCCATCTGCTGCGTGTTGAACGTGCTGGAGCCTTGGCTGCACTTGACGGTGCAGCGGTTGTTGTTCAGCAGCTCCACAACGTGCACCAGCCGGTAAGACTTGCGCAAGATGGGCACAGCACCCACCGGTACTTCCAGATAGTCGAACACCGCACCGTACTGCTCCAGCATTTCGGTGTAGCAGTCCTCCGGGGTCACACCGCCGGTGCGCCCGCCGTTGTAGTGGTCTGCCATGATGGTAAGCAGCGCCCACATCATACGGTTCTGGGGCAGGGTGCGGCTTTTGCGTTCGAGGTCTACCGAAAAAATCAGATGCAGCGGCTTGCCGTGCGCCAGCTCATCCAGCTTCTGCCGGATCTGTGTTTCCACAAATTCCGCAGAGTTTTCCACGACCACCCGCCGGGCAACCGGATCATATACCACCGGCAGCTTGCCGATCACGCCTCTGGCCATAAGATCTTCTTACCCTCGCCGGTGATGAACTGCACCATGGTAATGCTGCCGGCGTCATCGTAGGCAAAGCGGTCTACCTTCAGGCTGGTCTGCAACCGACAAACGCCCTTGTCGTCCTTGACGATGGGCACCTGCGTGCTTTTAAGCACGATGTCTTCCAGCTCCATCACGTCCCTGCCGACACCCCAGAAGGAGGCAGCGGACACAAAGCTGGTGACCTCCCGCATCAGAGCCGGGTCACGGCAGGGGAGAGAAAGTCCGCCCGCGTCCTTGTAGACGAACTCCCGCTCCTGCGGGCTGTATACGCCCACCTGACACCACAGCCGCCCGTCGGCAAAATAGCGCCGCATGGTCCAGCCCGCAGCGCCAAAGGTTTTGTCCATCATATCGCGCACGGCATTGGCACCGGGGAGCAGCTTCAGCTTAATTGCATCCTCGCTGATGACCTTAATCAGCACTAAGACCGCCTGCGGGGCTGTCTGCGGGGCTTTTGGCACTTCAACGGGGAACTTGACGTCTGGGGCACAAATAGCCGCAGAAGCGCTCTTCTGCGGCCTGCCGCGCCCGGAAGCTTTTGGCGTTGCCAACCTTACCACCTCCATCAATAGGGGCTGGAGGTGGCGATCTGCGCCGCCTCGCCCAGTGAATACTTGTCGATCATAACGCGCATCTCCGTAACCACCTGCTGGATGGTATCCGGCGGCAGCTCTGCCATGCGCATAGCGGCAATGGCGTAGCCGGTGGCGGTCTCCTCGTAGGTGGGGGATTTAGGCATCGGGCTCATCAGCGTTTGCAACCGCATCCAGCTCCTCCTCCGCTTCCAGCGCTGCGTCATTGTACGGGCATCCGCGCACCTGGCTTTCCAGAATGCTGCGGCAAAAGGTGCAAGCGTCCCGGGAGTCCTGCACGTTGAGTGGCTCTGCAAAGTCACGCAGCACCTTTATCATGGCTTCGCCGGCCCTCTTGGCCCGTGCACTGTACTGGCGGCGGAAATGCCCGCCTTTACGTTCGTAACTCATAATACATACCTCCATAGTTTTGTTCTGCGCATTGCGCTGGCAGCGGCTTTTGTTTTACTTCCTGCCGCCATCGGAAGGCTGTCTATGTTCCAGCAGTCACCGACACTACTTTTCAACTGTTTATTACCGGGTGCGAGTCTTACGGATACAAAGTCACCCACCTTTTGACGCAGTAGGTTGTTGCGGATTTTTTTACTAGTGCTGCTATCTGCACATTACCGGCTTCTCAAGGCCCGCCGGGGTCCCGTGTGGTCCCAATCCACACATCTTGTCACAATAGGCGCGAAACGCAAAATAATGTTTCGGCGGCCTAAAGGGGATGGCAGCGGCTTTTGTTTACCCACCTGCCGCCATTGGTGTAATGCGGAAGCTCAGCTCTGCAGCCCTTCCTGCATTGCCGTTTCCAGAAGATGCCGGAGATCTTCCAGAACGTCCGCGTAGATCTTTTTCTCCCGGTCGGAGATGCGTTCATCTTCCAGCCGGCACTGATACTTGCCTATCAGATAGCAGATCCGCTCGCGAGTACGCATTCCATTCTTGCTTGCCATTTTGCGCCGCCTCCCAAAAGTCTTAATGCTCTTCCAGCCCCTCCAGCTCAGACATAACGCCGAGGATGCTCTGGATCTGTGCAGCAGCCTTGCGGCCATCCAGCACCATGTACTCCGCGTTTTCCCGCTGGTAATCATCGTTGGCATCCAGAAAATGCCCAAAAGCGTTCACGCTGTCGTTGCAGATGCTCATGGCTGCCAGCATCAGATACCGGCTTGCGGTGGCGATCTCGCGGGTCGGTGCGCCGCGGTCAACGCTGTCCTTCACCGCCTGCGCTGCCTTTTCAGGGTCGATCAGCTTACCCGCCGGGGCAATGTTGCGGGCAATAGCACCCTCCACAACGTCACCCAGCACATTTCGGATATAATCAAAGTCCACCAGCGGCTTGCCGGTAACAACGATCTTCGTATCTTCCATAACGATTCCTCCTCAGTAAGTACCAAATTCCTGATCCAGCAGGGTGTCCAGCCGGATGGTGTTGTTGCGTCCTCGTCCGTCCTCTCCCGCCATGTTCACCCATCCGTCCGGGTAGCGTTTGCGGACATACCGTGCCGGGATGCCCATGCACACGGAAACCTGTTCGATGGTCAGCCGGATGCAGCCAAATTTGCTGAAAATAGCCTTGTAGCTGTCGTGCCATGCGTCGTTTCTAGTAGATTTCGCCACGTTCCTTCAACTCCTTCTGTCTGCGCTGCCATTCCTTAAATTTGCCGTAGCTCATGCCCTTGGCTGCGGCGGCAGCATTGTCATCCACGATCAGGTCGTGATTGGTTTTTGGCTTTTCCTTGGGTTTTACAATGCCGGGCTGCGTGCCGGTGTCCACGATGGACTTTCCGTATCTCGCTTTTTTACAGGCATCGCAATACATTTTGCCGGGATCCACGCCGTACATCATCGTGCCGCACTCTTTGCAGGGCTTGTCCACCTTGCGGTGCCTGCCGGGAGAAAGCTTCTCCTCTGGTGCGGGCTTTAACGGTGGTGCCAACTTTTTGATTTTCGGCTTTGCCTTCTGCAACCGCCGGGCGCGTTCTCTTGCTTTTTCCAGATGTATCTTCTCGCCGCAGGGAATGCAGTACCTCCGGTTCGGCGCAGCATCCGCAGGTAGCTGCTTGCCGCAAACGCTGCAATACCGCACAACCGGAAGGTTTTCGTAGTTCTCGCCTTTGCGCCTCATATTGTAACTGTGATTTGCTTCTTTTCTTTTGAGCTTGCGGCACGCACCGCAGTACCTTCTGTTGGCTCCGGTGCCTTCCGGCAGCACCGCGCCGCACATTTCGCAGCGGTGGATAACATCACTCATGGTTCCGTGCCCTCTCATAGATCCGCTTCCGTGCCGCCCTTCTCCGGGCGTTCTCGGCACGCATATACTCGTCCCAGCAATGCAGCAGGTAGGGCCCCAGCACCAGAACCGGCGCGATGATCATTACCATCAGCCACATTTCGGTGCAGGCTGCGTGGTAGGGGTCGCGTCCCAGGGCGACCATCAGATCAGCCAAAATAAATGCACAACTTCTCATACCATCAAACCTCCTATGCGCCATGCCAGCGCCATGATCATGGAAAAATACGCCAGCCAGACCCACATCATTTTGCGGGGCGGCTTTGTGGCGCAGATAAACAAAAAAGCCATCAGGCAGCAGCCTGCCATAAAGCACATCAGACAAGCCAGAAACATCTGCGTCACCTCATTTTCAGCGCAATCTCAATGTCCGCACGGGGGTTGTCGTTATAGTACAAGCCGTTGATGTACTTGCGCACAACGCTTTCGCTCCAGCCACACGCCGCCGCAAGATCGCGGCTGGTCATGTTGTTTACTTTCATGCGTTTTCTCACTTCGCCCATCCATTCAGGCGTAACGGTCGTCCGTTTCATTCTTTCACCTCGCTTGCGCACAATTGTTCATGTTTTCCCGCAAAAAACATTGCCAAGCCATACAAGATGGTGTAAAATGATATTGCGGTTATCATTTTTACTCTTGGCAATATTTTTGGGTTTAGGGCAGAAAGCAGATCGGAAGGTACGCGCGACCCTCTGCTTCTTGCACCCGGTGCCCGCGCATAGGCACCTGATCAACAGGACGGTATAAGAAAATTCCCCGCTTAGCTGTGAAGATTCACCGCGGCGTGGCAGCCCTGTGAAGTACCGGCAGCGATCGGAGAGTATGGAAACTTCTGGTCAGCCGCTCGGTATGCTTGTATTATAATCTAGATTTATCTGGATTTCAAGGTAATATCAAGTTTTTTCTAGATTTCGTCAATCTTACCAAAAAGGAGGTGGAAATTTTGTTTTGGGATAATTTTGTAGTCGAGTGTGCAAAAAAGAAAAAGTCTCCTGCTGCTGTTGCAGAAGAACTTGGTTTTTCCAACTCTATGCCGACAAGCTGGAAAAATGGTTCTTTGCCCAGAATGTCCAGCCGTAAAAAGCTTGCGGACTACTTTGGCATTACCGTTGAAGAGCTTATGGGCACAAAAAAAGAGCCCGCCGAAATGGGCGGGCTCGACAAACAGATGCAGGAGATCGTGGAGCTGCTTAACAGCGCCACGCCGGAGCAGCGCAACGCGGTAGAAACGCTGCTGCGCTCCCGGATTAAGCCGGAGTGAATCAGCCGACAAACGGCAGATCTGTTTTGGCAGGGGCTTCGGTCAGGATGGCCAAAACCTCGGGGACCAGATCAGGGTACTGCCGCAGGATAGCAAGAATCTCTTTATTTGTCATCATACCAAAACACTCCTTTTTGTTGTATCTTTAATTTTATGCTACAACAGTTATAAGCTGAAATCAAGAGGAAAGAGGAATTTCGAATGAAAATTGCTGAAAAATGCAAAGTTATTGTGGCGGGCGCAATTGTGGCGTCCATTTTGGCCTCTTGTTCTGCATCCGATTCTACTCCCGGCAGCAGGCCGCCCAGCGGATCAAGCGGCAGCACGAACCCGCCAGCGTCATCGTCCTCATCGTCGGAAAGCACAGATGCGTCCGGGGATAAAATCGACTTCTCCATTTATCCAGTGTCCGACCCTTCCACATGGTCGTATTTCGAGCACTATAAGTATGAAGTTAAGGTGCAGGAAAACGGAATGGTGACAATCACCGGCGTTATATTCGAAGATGTTATACCGTCTCTTTACCCGGATAATATCATTTATCTGGATGGATTTCCAATAGATGCTCACTTTGGCGCAAAATACGCATGGGACGGAAAAAATTTGCGGTGTGTCGTTCAGCCGACAAAACAAAACCAGAAATTATATAAGGATAGTGAACTTACAGAAAAGCCCGGTTACAAATATGTATGCCACCGGACATTTTATGACCGGGTTAAATGCATCACCAGCGTAAGCTACAAGATGGAACTGGAGCTCGGTTACGAATGGAATGGATGGGTGCCAGATGAAAAACTGGACAGCATTGTTTCCGACTTGAAAAAAGAGTATGAGCGCAACTATGATGAACAGGTCATTGTGCTGGAAAAAGTTCCGCTAAACAAAGAGGGAGAACTTGATTATCAAACATTTTTGTTTAATGGGAAGTTTTACAGATGAAGAACAATAATCAGCAAAAATCACCCGGCTGTCTGTACATTCTGTTTTGTGTTTTTGTCTGGATGCCTTTTCTGGTAGCTCTAATATTTTTCGCGTTTGCATTTTTGTTTACGCTTTGCAGTAAGCTACACCCGGCAGTTTTAGTTTTGATTCTTATTGCCATTGTGGCCACTGCCGGATATGCCCTTTACAAAAAGCACGAAAAGAAAAAACAAGCAGAGCAAAACCACATTGAAACCGTTTTGCAGCGCACGGTGGACTACCCTGATCCTGTAAAAAGAGAGCCGCGCCAAGCGCCGCATCCGCCAGATGGCTTGTATGAGCAGGATCATCTGGCTAAACTTGCCGCCGATCAGGACGAAAGACGCGCCGCAGACGCGCATTATCAAGCGGTCGTCATTGACTTTGAGACTACCGGCCTGAACTGCGACACAGATGAAATTTTGCAAGTGTCCATCATCGACCAGGACGAAAACGTGCTGATGAACCAGTACTGCCGAGCAGTGCGGCACAACAGCTGGGAAAGCGCTTCTAACGTAAACGGAATATACCCGCCCCGCGTTGCGTTCTGCCCGCCGTTTGAGAAGGTGGCACCCTATGTGCAGGATATTCTTTCCCGCGCCGACAAAGTTCTGGCCTATAACTGCTCGTTTGAACAGAGCTTTCTAATGGTCAACGGAATAAACCCTTACATTTTGTTTTGGTGCGACCCCATGAAGGAAATCGTGGATTACTGCAATGCATCCAGCGGTGGCCACCGCTCACGCATGGCACTGCAAAGCGCAGCCAGAATAATCGGGTACGACTACAACGCGCACGATGCTTTGGAGGACGTAAAGGCAACCTTACAGGTGCATAATTTTGCCACAAAAAGCAAAGAAGTCAAAGCACAAGCGCCCACGCCGACAAAGCAGAAAAGCCGTTCCGGTCGTGTATTGTACCCCGAAAATAAGCAAGCAGACCCGCGGCATCCGCTGTATGGGAAAACGCTTGTGATAACAGGTCAGCTGCCAATTGACAGAGAGCAGGCGTCTTTGCAGGCCGCTGCGCTGGGTGCAAAGGTACGCATAAAGCTAAGCCCACGCACACAGATCCTTGTTTGCGGCCAGAGGGAAGAAGAATGGGCTGAACGCTTCGGTGAAAAGTCCTCCAAAATAAAAAAGGCGGAGCAGATGAACGACGAAGGTGCAAACATTGAGTTTATGAACGGTGAAAGGTTCATGGAGCTTTTGCACCAGCCCGCCGGGAGCAATTAACAAAAAGGTGTCCACAGTGGACACCTTAAACGCCCGACAAAATTAACTTTGAGGTTAACGCTCCTGATCACACGGGCAGGGAGACACTGCCGGCACTGCAACGATGCGCCCATTGATATTGCGATACCGTGCACCGGGGTCGTGGCCGGCGTCGTGATCCTTAACGGCAACTTTCAGGATCTGGTAGGCTGCATCATAGGCAGACCCATCAGACCCAGCCTGCGAGAGATGATAGACAAGCTTGCGCACGTCGTTCTGTGCGTAGTCGTAGAGCATAGCTTCCTTGGTATTTGTGTTGATCATAAGCTTAACCCTCCCACGGTTTGCGGCTTCCATCAGCGTTCTGCGGCTTGGATGCCGGCATACCGTCAATGATTACCATATCTTCCGGGATTTCGTTCAGAACCTTGATGTTATCCATTATTTTTACACTCCTTCTGGATTTTTTTGACAATTGCATTATAACACAGTGATTGGTACAAAATCGACAACAAAATTTGGAAGTTTATGGTAAATCAAAAAATACGGATAAACCATCGAATTTTTGAATTGTGTCGAATAAAGGGGGATGTTTGGGAAATGGATGATTGGGTTTCACGCGTGGCGGAAACGCTGGTAAAAGCACGGGAAGAAGCAGGGGTCAGTCAGGCTACGCTTGCGCAGCGCATGGAGGTAAGCCGACAAAGCGTAATCAAGTGGGAGCGCGGAATCAACGCAATATCCTTCCCTATGATGATGAAGTGGTTCGTGAGCTGCGGGGTTTCACTGGAACGGTATCTGGATTCCTGCATCCACCCGGGGCTGCTGGAACGCCTGGAAGATGACCCCACCGACAAAGAAAAACGTCGAATACTGCACGAGGCCATCGAAGAATGCAGCGCCTACGAGGTGGATACTCTCTTGTACATCCGCTACGGCGCGCACGGATCGGATCACCTGAGCGTGCTTACCGAGATGGTGGCTAACCTGCATACGCCGCTGCGGGACAGGGTGGCAGTCGTCAATACAATCTTGAGCCACTACGAGATCGCCATGGCGACAAAAACGGATGTAGACCCGGATGGTCTGCAACCGAACATTGAAATGCTGTCTCAGGCACGCGATTGTGGAATGGCGGCAGCAAAAGACATGGAAGATGTCTACTCCATCAACAAGGAGGCGATAGAGGATGCCAAGAAAAAGAACGAAACGCGCTGACGGCCGATATGAGATCAAGCGGAAAATGCCGGACGGAAAGTATAAGCACTTCCTGGGCGCCACGGTTGCCGAAGCGACCGCAAAGTATGAAGAAGCCTACCGGCAGGCAACGCTGGAAGAAAGCAAAAATAACGGCGGTGCCACCTTCCGAGAAATGGCAATCGCGTACAAAAATTACATTACAGGCTCGACAAATCCGGTAAAACGTGGTACAATAAACGCCTACGTCAAGAATATCCCTCCGCTTCTGGAATGCTTTGGCGACACGCCGATGGCCGACATCGACACGCAGGCAGTCTGCGGATATATGGAGCGCATGAAGATGGACGGCAAGGCGCTGCATACTATCACCAATGCAAAAAGCGTGCTATCCTGTATCTTTACCTTCTGGTGCGCCAACTATCACGGTACCAGCAATCCGGTTCTTCTGGCAAAACCACCCGCCGGGATGAAAAAGGGGAAGCGATTAGAGCCGACAAAAGCGCAGCGGGATATTATTGACGCGCATCCAGAGGGATGCGGTTTCTGGGCGCAGCTATTCGAGTACACCGGGCTTCGTCTCGGCGAGGCGAACGGGTTGCAATGGAAAGACGTGGACTTTGAGCAAAATGTGATCCATGTGCGTTCTGCAATGCCTTGGGACCGTAACCACGCCTATGAGGAAACGCCAAAGTCAGAGAAGGGATACAGAGATGTGCCCATCCTGACGACCTTTCGCCCGATGCTGCTGGAGCAGAAAGCCGGTCACGCAGACACGGACTATGTAATGTCCGGCGAAGCGAAGCCGCTGTCTCAGTCGCAGTATGAGTGGCGCTGGGCGATCTACTGTCGGGGTCTCGGCCTGAGTGTGAAGCAGGAGAAGCGCGCCCGGATCAAAGACAAACCGGGCGAGTACAGGGTGTACTACAAGTGGAAAGCGCTTGTAACGGCGCACCAGTTCCGGCATTTTTACGCGACTAATCTTTTTTACGCCGGTATCCCGGACATGGTGGCCCAGAAACTTATGGGTCACGCAGACATTTCAACGACCCGAAAGATATACCAGCAGCTGCGCGATGAAGAGGACAAACAGTACATCGCAAAGCTGGATGCGTATGTCCAAAGTAAGAAATAGGTCTGCAAAAAGTCTGCAAAGTTAAGAAAAAACACGACTTGACGCGATATAAAGGGGGTTCGAGTCCCCTCCCTCGCACCAAATGAAAATCCGCATGAATGCTGGAAAATCCAGTGTTCATGCGGATTTTTTGTATTTGCAGTAGTTCGGATACTATCGAATACTAACCGATATCTGCACTTATTTGCCATCCAGAAGTCTGCAAAAAGTCTGCAGGCCTCATCCGCGCTCTACAATGCGTTCCCAGTACTCGACCAGTTTGCCATCCACAGCGTCTTTGTCCTGCAAAAACGCTGCGGCCATGTCAGCGTAGAAGTTGGTGTTGTCCACGCTGTACATTTTGGCAACCTTTCCGTAATCGCTGTACATCATGTTCATGGCAGCCCAAAAATCGTTTTTGTCACAGGTGATGTTGCGCTGCTTGGCAACGTCCTGTGTCTGTTCCAGCGTCCAGTGACAGCCCTTTGTGCCGTCAGCGTTGACCATGCTGTCGCACCATTCCTCCGCTTCATCGTGGGTGAGGTGCTTGCGTGGCATCTTAATAGAACGGCTGTCCGCACCGCCATGCTCATACTGCCCAGACCGCTTGTCCCAGTCTCCGCTCTGCGAGAAGCCAATCTGCGGCATCTTGCGCCCATACTCTACGTCAGGGTAGCGGGGGATAGGGTAAGGGTCGAGGTAGCGGTTCTCCTCCTGCGGATAGTAAGGATGGCGGTCATTGCCGTCTTCCAGCTTACGCAGACGGCGTTCCAGCTCACGCTCCCTGCGGTCACGCTCTTCCTCAAGGCGGTCACGTTCCGGCTCACGGTCTTTGTCGTGGTCGCGGAGCATCATCATGCGGCGAAAATTAGTCTTGCCCATAATCTATACCTCCTCAAGAAATGGACGCAGGCGCACCAGCGTGGGAACGGCAGAAGCAGCCAAGATACTTAAACGTGCCGGTGCCGGTTGCAGACGTTGCCACACGGGTAGCGTAGCGGGTGCGGGTGTGAATGCTCTCGGCGGTTGCCTGAGCGCAGTTGCAGTCGGTCAGAGGGTATGCGGTAGTGCCTGCGCCAATGGTGATGACAACAGGGGCGTTGATGGTGGTCGTGTCCGGGATGCTCTGTGCGACCACGATGCAATAACGTTCTCCGTTCTGGTATGCGCCAGCAGGGATATTGATGGTCAGCGTGTCATTAGCGAACGTTACCGCATCCGAGATGACGAGGTGCGGGCACAGACGGCAGCTTGTTTTGCAAGCCATAATGTTTTCCTCCTAAAAAATCAGGGGCAGAGGTGTCTTACCCCTGCCCCGATGGTTCACCCGGTGTTATCGGGGAGTGTGTAGGTTAGCAGCCGCAGCAGTTCACGCCCACGTTGGGGTTAGCCACCTGATAAGCGGGAATCGGACGAGGATTGACCCGGTTCAGGATGGTATCGGTCTGCTGGGACATCACGGTGGTCAGAAGCGCATTCTGACGATCCTGAGAAGCGGCGAACTTCAGGCTCTGGTTCTCAGCGGTCAGAGTGGCGATCTTGTCCTGCGTGAAGTAGTCCATCATAGCGCGGTAATTTGCGTTGCAGTTGTCGATAACTGCGCGGGCGTTGTCTGCGATAGCCTGACGGGTAGCGCAGTC
>OBSA01000053.1_pt1 | contig 41342 bp, 40 predicted proteins | sample 1501291 | NCBI WGS metagenome assembly OBSA01 (sample SAMEA3360679, study PRJEB22359) | human gut metagenome | biome: ENVO:urban biome; feature: ENVO:human-associated habitat; material: ENVO:feces | place: Bangladesh | collected 2011 | reverse complement strand
ATTCTCTTGTAAATTTAAAATAATTAGGGCTGCCCATTTCTTTTTGGACAGCCCCTGGTCTGGTTCTTGATTCAACAAAAACAAAAGCGGTTGTTGGAAAAGTTTATAAAATAAGTTCGTACGCAACCTATTCGGATGTTTCTGACGAGGCTACGGCAGGTCAAAAAACATTTTCAATTTCAACAGAATCTGAGCTGAATAAAATTGCGGAATGGACTAGTGGCTATGGCAATGATTTTAATGATATAACGCTTGTCCTTGAAAAGGATATCGCTTTAAGCTGCAATAAAGACAACAGCTTTACGCCGATTGGAATCAATTCATCTTTCGAGGGAACTTTTGACGGCAATGGGCATAAGATTTCAAATCTTTATGTAGACCGCGCCGGCAGGGCCGGACTCTTTGCAAGCGTTTATGGAGCAAGCATAAAAAATCTTACAGTGGAAGGAACTGTTGTCGGTTCTAGTTACGATGGCACAGATCCTACAGGAGTTGGCGGAATTGTCGGTTACAGCTTTTCTCAAATAGTCATAGAAAATTGTGTTTCAAATGTGAATGTTTCAAGCAGTTGCAAAAATACAGGAGGAATATGCGGCAATGTGAATGATGTGGATTCCGTAATAAGAAACTGCGTAAACATTGGGAACATAGAATCAAATTCGGATAAAACCGGGGGAATTTCCGGAAATCCTGACATAGTCTATAACTGCGCAAATTTTGGAGCGGTTTCGGGAAAAAGCAATGTTGCGGGAATTGCCGGATACACAGAAAAAGACGTTTCCCTCTGCTACAATGCCGGCGCAATCTCTGCTTCGGACGGCGCTTCTTCTGCCGCGGCAATTGCGAATGTCGCAGGAACAGACGCTGGTTTTTATCATTATTGCTATTTTAAGGAAGGAACAGCAGACGCGGCATTCAAAGGCACTTCCGCCGGTTATGATACTTTCGAGTTCTCTGACCCGAAACAGAAAAACCTGGACCTTGAACTTTCAAACCGCATTGCCACTTCGGCTTACAAAGACTACTGCACTCCGTGGGACAAAACCTACACTTTTGACGGAGTTGAATATCCTGTTTGCGTGGAGATAAAATAACCGCATTTATAAAAACTCAAAAGTTCGACTGTAATACTTGCAGAAGCCGGGCGTTCCCCTCGCTCCGCCTGCCATGCGGCAGCCGGGCTCGGGTCGCTATGTCCATGGTTCGCTACGCTCATTCCTCCGCCTTGCTCCGGAACGGTGATGTCCAATAAGTTCCAAATGTCATTGGCATCTTGAGCAACAATCTCGAAATGATTGTAATATATACATTCAGATTTTCGGGTCAAGCCCGAAAATGACATAAAAGATACTTATTGGACATCCTCGCCATTCCCAGCGCTAACGCATAAAAGCGCACATTCCGCTGTTGGTAGAAAACAGCCCATCGGCTAAATGTGTCTTGAGATTCCTAACAGTTTAATAGAATAAATGCGATAAACTCGCATTGTTTGTGTGGAAAAATGTGATTTTCGGGCTAAATATCGTTGGAATTTTGTGATTATTGTGTTGATATTGTTAAGCGGACTTAATGTTTTTTTTGCTTGTTTTTTATTAACCCGGTTATAACCGGATAATCTCTAAATATTTCTGATAACTTTTTTTTATATCTTGTTTAATTAAAATCCGTAAATTCATTTATGTCTTCAATAAGTTTTGTCGCTAAATTTTTTGCCAATTCTTTAGAAAGTCGTTTTTGGTATTTATCATCTTGTGTCATAAAAAGTTTGAAAGGCTGGATTTCCAGTGAGTCCGCGATTTTTTGAATCATCTCTATTGAAGGAAATTTCTTTCCTATTTCAATTTCACCGATATAGCTTGTTGAAGTTCCGCATTTTTCAGCAAGCGCCATTTGGGATAATTTTCTTTGTTTTCTATATTCTTTTATATTGGAGATAAAAACATTTCTCAAATCCATATTGATATGCTAATGGCAAATAAAATTGCTTTACAATTCGCTTTTAGCGTATTAAAATGATGATTAAATTATTTTTTATGTGTTATTAGTGTATAAAAAATAGGAGGTTTTGTGAAAAATTTAAGTATTAAAATTGCCGCCATGTGTTTTATGGCAATTGTTGCTTGTCCTTGTGTTATGGCGGATGAAAAGATTGATTTAGATATGGTGAAAATTCCAGGAAAAAACTTTGAGATGCTTAGGACGGAAGTTACGCAGGAGTTGTATGAGTCTGTAATGGGGGAGAATCCAAGTTATTTTTGTCATGATAATAAAAAACTTGATGAAGGTAGTTTAAGAATTCTGAACAAAAGTACATCTAATTGTCCAGTTGAATATATAAGCTGGTATGATGCAATTTATTTCTGCAATAAATTAAGTGAAAAAGAAGGATTGCAGCCTGTTTATGCGGTGGATGGAGAAACTAGTATCCGTAAGTGGGATTACGAGCCGCACAATAAAGATAAAATTGATGGCGTGATAACACAGGATATTTTTGCGAACGGTTACCATTTGCCTACTGTTGAAGAGTGGCTGTATGCGGCAAAAGGAGGCGAGGATTACGATTATTCAGGAAGCGATGATATTGATAAAGTTGCTTGGTATAATGATAACAGCAATTGGGTGACACATCCAGTTGCACAGAAAAAAAATAATGGCTATGGCTTGTATGATATGAGCGGAAATGTTGAAGAGTGGTGTTGGGATTCCTACGGCAGCGACAACCGCTATTACTGTGGCTGTAGCTGGTACAATTGCGAGAGCAACTGCAAGGTGGATAGTAGGAAGTACGGTAACGCTGGCGGCAGGTATTCCAACCGGGGCTTCCGCATTGTCCGCACCATAAAATATAAGATTTTTCAAAAACGAATAATTAGAAAAGCAAATAATAACGGAGTTATAAAAACAAATGAAACCTGTTTATATGAAAATTAAAGATAGTTTGGAACGTTTTATTTTTGGTTATAAAAATAATATTCAAGATGTGAATGATGTATATCAATTTAAAGATATAAAATCCATTTTAACTTGAAAAGACTCTTTTATAAAAAAAATGGTATTCAACAGGTTGTTTTGATTCCACCAGATGCAAAACCAAGAATTTTAAGAGAGTTGGCATTATTAAATATTACAGAAGATTTTGTATATCCAGATATGGATAATGTCGCCAATGAAATCAACGAAAAAATTAATTTGAAATAATAAAGGAAAGGTGTGTTCTATGAAAAATCAGTTGAAAAAAATTGCGGCTATATGTTTTGTCGCTCTTGTTGTTTGCCCTTGTATTACAGCGGATGAAAAGTTTGATTTAGATATGGTGAAAATTCCAGGAAAAAACTTTGAGATGCTTAGGACGGAAGTTACGCAGGAGTTGTATGAGGCTGTAATGGGGGAGAATCCGAGTTATTTCTGTCATGATAATAAAGAGCTTGATAAAGATGTTTTAAAAAAATTAAACAAAAGCACATCTGATTATCCAGTTGAGCAGATAAGCTGGTATGATGCAATTTATTTCTGCAACAAACTGAGTGAAAAAAAAGGATTGCAGCCTGTATATGCGGTGAACGGTAAAATTGATGTCCGTAAGTGGGATTACAAGCCGCACAATGACGATAAAATTTATGCTGAGATAACGCAAAATATTTTTGCGGACGGTTACCGTTTGCCTACTGTTGAAGAGTGGCAGTATGCGGCAAAAGGTGGAGAGAATTATATGTATTCAGGAAGCGATGATTTTGATAAAGTTGCTTGGTGTAGTGTTAACAGCAATTGGGTGATACATCCAGTTGCACAGAAAAAAAATAATGGCTATGGCTTATATGATATGTGCGGAAATGTGATGGAGTGGTGTTGGGATTCCTACGGCTACAAAAACCGCTACCACTATTTCTGTGGCGGCAGCTGGTACAACGACGACAACTACTGCAAGGTGGATAGTAGGGACGACAGCTACGCTGACGACAGTGGCAGCAATCTGGGGTTCCGCCTTGTCCGCACCATAAAATAGAAGATTTTTCAAAAACGAATAATTAGAAAAGCAAATAATAACGGAGTTATAAGAAAAATGACAGCTGTTTATATGAAAATTAAAAATAGTTTAGAACGTTTTATTTTTGGTTATAAAAATAATATTCAAGATTTGGATGATGTATATCAATTTAAAGATATAGAATCCATTTCTTCAGGAGCTTTTGATCCTGTATATGATTTTAAACAGATATATTTTGATGCGAAGTTACAACGCATAGAAAAAGAGGCTTTTAAGAATTGTGAGAATTTGGAAGTATTTTGCTGTGGAAAGACTGACACTAATGGAAATTTTGGAATAGAAAATATTTCGATTCATGATTTGAAGCTTTCAAAAAGCGTGACACAGCCTGATAAAGGCAAAACTTCTGCAGCTACAACTTTTACAACTGAAACAAGGGCTTTTTCTGGTTGTGAAAAATTGCATACCGTGATTCTTCCAAACTGCGATAAATTGATTATAGAAAAAAATGCTTTTGAGGATTGTTGCGGACTAAGAACATTTATTTGCTCATCTGATTCAATTTCTTTTACAGAAAATCCATTTGAAGGTTGTTCAGAAGACTTAGTTTTTATTGGACTCAAAGATTCTGGATTGGAAAGATTTGCACGTGAAAATGATTATAGGTTTATAAATGTTTAATAAAGATAATTTTAAAATCGCAGAAAGAATAAAAGGCTATGGGTCTTATGATAATTCAGTTTCTGATGAAGAGATTCAAAGAATAAAAACTGTAAAAGGTGATGTTTCTTTAAAAGTTCAGCCTAAAATAATTAGGAATTTAAAGGAATTTATTGATTATATTGATGATATAGAACCTTCATATACAAATCCTGTTTTTTTTCGTGGGCAGACAAATGCAGATTATCTTTTAATTCCTAATAGTTTAAGAGAAAATCCTGAAAATGAACATTTGATGATAGAGGCTTTTTCTCGGAGATTTTTTGATGAATTGAATAAATGTTATACATCAATGGAAAAACTTATGTTAATGCAGCACTTCCTGTTGCCGACACGTTGTCTAGATATTTCAGAAAGTCCTTTGATGGCATTGTATTTTGCCTGCTCTCACATGAAGAAATTTCGAAAAAAAATTATTACTCAAAAGGAAGAAAGTTGGGGAGAAATCATCCTGTTCAGAGAACCTGAAGTTGAAGAAAAAAGACCTGAAAAACTAAAATCAATAGAAAGTTCAAACATAAGTATCATTGCTAATACTGCATATATGGAAAAAGAATTTTCTTTATGGCACTTGGGCGCAAGATGGAAAAAAGATGTTGATGTTGGGCATGATGAAAAATATATTGATTTACAAAGCATTGTCCGCAGTTCTTACATTGTTCGAGTTCCACAAAACAATCCAAGGATAAAAAATCAGCAAGGTGCATTTATTATGGTAAATGCGAATTTTGCCTATGTTTATGGTGAAGAGTCTAAAAAGAAAGATTTGACAGAACTGATATTAAAGCAGAATGGATATTTTTCATATAACGGATTGATGAATGAAAAATTGGGCAGAAATTTAGACAAAACTGGAACTTGGAATTTAAAGTTTGAAAAAATAATGCCTTATTCAAAGGACTCTGAAATCGAAATATTTAAAACAGATCCTTTTAATCTGAAAAGACTCTTTTATAAAAAAAATGGTATTCAACAGGTTGTTTTGATTCCACCAGATGCAAAACCAAGAATTTTAAGAGAGTTGGCATTATTAAATATTACAGAAGATTTTGTATATCCAGATATGGATAATGTCGCCAATGAAATCAACGAAAAAATTAATTTGAAATAATAAAGGAAAGGTGTGTTCTATGAAAAATCAGTTGAAAAAAATTGCGGCTATATGTTTTGTCGCTCTTGTTGTTTGCCCTTGTATTACAGCGGATGAAAAGTTTGATTTAGATATGGTGAAAATTCCAGGAAAAAACTTTGAGATGCTTAGGACGGAAGTTACGCAAGAGTTGTATGAGGCTGTAATGGGAGTGAATCCAAGTTATTTCTGTCATGATAATAAAGCCCTTGATAAAGATAAACTGAAAAATATGAATAAAAGTACATCAAACTATCCTGTTGAATGTATAAGCTGGTATGATGCAATTTATTTCTGCAACAAACTGAGTGAAAAAAAAGGATTGCAGCCTGTATATGCGGTGAACGGTAAAATTGATGTCCGTAAGTGGGATTACAAGCCGCACAATGACGATAAAATTTATGCTGAGATAACGCAAAATATTTTTGCGGACGGTTACCGTTTGCCTACTGTTGAAGAGTGGCAGTATGCGGCAAAAGGTGGAGAGAATTATATGTATTCAGGAAGCGATGATATTGATAAAGTTGCTTGGTATTTTAATAACAGTAATGTGACACATCCTGTTGCACAGAAAAAGCCTAATGGCTATGGCTTATATGATATGAGTGGCAACGTGTGGGAGTGGTGTTGGGATTCCCGCGGCAGCGACAGCTGCCGCTATATCTGTGGCGGCTGCTGGGGCAGCTACGACTACTGCGAGGTGGATAGTCGGTACTACAGCTACGCTGACGACAGGGGCAGCGATGTAGGTTTCCGCCTTGCCCGCTCTACAGGCAAGTAAATATGAGCTGTGGCTGTGTAGTAACAGTGTAGCGAAGGCGGTAAGCCGCAGCGGAACAGGTACGTAACTGCCACAGTGAGTGTAAAAAAAATTGTAAGAAGGTGAGGTGCAAGGAAAATCAAAATTGTTGAAGAGATGTTATAAATTGATAATTTGGAGTAAAAAAATGAAAGAAAACAAAGTAAAAGAATATAGTGGGTGTTGTAATTTTATTGGTTTTGGTGCTTTTGTACTTTTATCTGCATTGTTAATAATGCATGTGACTGTTGCTAAAAATGCCGACAAACAAATTCCTGAACCAGCTGTTGTTGAAAAAAATGATGAAAAAGTAGAGTCAGTCAACAGTCAAAATCTTTCTTATAAATCTGAAAATTTAGATGTAAAAATTTCTGAGTCTAAAAACAAAGGAGTTTCTAAAATTAAACCGTTTTCTTCAGATGTTAATATTTATATAAGATTAATCGGTGCGGTAATTATTCTTGTTACTGGTATTATATGTTTGTTGCAGATTATTTTGAAAAGCGATGTAGGACTTAGGCATAGAAAATTTAATCTTCTTAAAGATGCTGAAAATTTTAGAGATAAATTCCCATTTATTGACCCTGGTTTAAACGAAGTAGAAATAGTTACTGAAAAAATAGATGGAAAAAATCTTTCCACAGATAAAGACGTAAAAGAACATATTACAACAAAGAAAAAAGACCTGCTGGCGGATATGGTAAAAAAATATATAGATTCAATTCTGGAGATTTAAATGCAAATAAGTTTAATAGATTTTTTTACTATTCTGCTTTCTGTTGTTACATTGTTTTTTACAATTATCATTCCAATTCAGATAATGAAATTTCAAAATTATACAAATTTAACTTCAATTTATTGCAGTTTTGAATTTGCCCACGCTTTTCAGAGTGTAATAAATTTTTTTTATGATGATTGTGAATGTTCTGTGGAAAGAATTCCTGCAGAATACAAAAAACGATTTGAATCTGATTTTGAAAAATTAAAAAATGAAAATTTTCAGCTTGCGGATGTTTTGCATTATCAACGTAGACATCTGAATGATTATTTTCTGGAACTTGAAATGTGCCGTGAGTCAAGCTGGATTTTGCGTAGAATAATTAGTAAAGACTGGACTACAAGCGAAGCATGGATTGTAAAAATTCTTATTTGCATGAACAACGCAGTGGATAATGATGCGGAGCTATTTAAAGATATTTCAAGTATTAAACACGATAAGATGCCAAAAACAAAAGGTTTAAGCAAATATCTTGAAAATTTTTACAATGCACTAAAATCAGAATCAAGAGATATGCAAATTTAGGCTTTTATTGTGCTTATTTCGGCTTTATAAAAAATCTGTCAGTTCAATTTTTTTATGGAATCAATAGTAGTGGGGAGAAATTATAGTAAAAAAATAAAACGAATCATTTTATTCAATTTTCAAAAAATCAAAAAATGGAGAATCTTATGAATTTTATCGATGAATTAACTGAAGCCAAAGAAAAAATGAAAGGCTGTTACTGGAAGGCATTTGGAATCGGGGCGCTTTTTATCCTTGTTATGTTGGTGTCGTGTGTGACAGTTGTTGGACCGTTCATCATATATGGTCCGATGTTTTTGGGACTTCACCGCGCGATTCTGCAGCTTGTAAGAACAAAAAAAGTAAAAGTTTCTACGCTTTTTTCAGGTTTTAAGGATTTTGGTGTTGCTTTTCGGCTTGTATGGTTAGAGGTGATAAAAATATTCCTGTGGTCATTGCTTTTGATTGTTCCGGGAATCATAGCACTTATCAGATATTCCATGGCATTTTTAATTCTTTCAGACAATCCTAATATGACAGCAAGAGAAGCCATAAATAACTCAAAGGATATGATAGAAGGCAGAAAATGGGAGTTCTTTAAAAATTTTGTTTTATATTTTGGGCTTGCTATTTTTATAAATATTTTTTCCAATAGATTGTATATGTGCGGTATACAAGTAGGTCTGAATGGAATGGTTGCTGTGTCTTATATTCTTTCTGTTGTTGCGATGATTTGGAATATTTTTGTTGCGCCATTGTGGAACTTGATGTTGCCTGGAAAATTCTACAAAGACACTTTCAGTGAGGAATTTGCTCCGGCCACAGAAAAATCTTCAGAAAACATCATAAAAGAGAAAAAGCCGCGCAAACCGCTCAGCGCAAAAGCAAAAAAGATAATTGCGATTGTGTCAGGTTCAGTTTGTGGAGTTTTGTTGGCTGGCGGAATTTTCTTTGGTGTAAAACAGGTTCGTAAATCAAGTCTGGTCATGGTAAAAGTTCCGGGCAGAGACTATTCAATCAGCAGAACAGAAGTAACGCAAAAATTGTATGAATCAGTAATGGGTGAAAATCCAAGCTATTTCTGCCGTGACAATGAAGATCTTGATGAAGATGAGCTGAAAAATCTAAAAAGAAATACATCAAACTATCCGGTTGAAAATGTAAGCTGGTATGATGCAATTTATTTCTGCAACAAGTTAAGTAAAAAAAATGGATTGCAGCCTGTCTATGCGGTTGATGGAGAAACTAGTGTCCGTAAGTGGGATTACGAGCCGTACAATGACGATGAAATTTATGGCGAGATAACGCAGGATATTTTTGCGGATGGTTACCGTTTGCCTACAGTGGAAGAATGGCTGTATGCAGCAAAAGGTGGAAAGAATTATAGGTATTCAGGAAGCTATGATATTGATAAAGTTGCTTGGTATGAAGGTAACAGTAACGATGTGGTACATCCGGTTGCACAGAAAAACTCCAATGGTTATGGCTTGTATGATATGAGCGGTAATGTAATGGAGTGGTGTTGGGATTCTAACGGTAACGAACGATATTACTGTGGTAGTTATTATGGCGACTATTCAAAGAGCTGCAAGTTGGATGAAGGTTTGTTCCACGACTATGCTGACTTCAGGGATAACAGCATAGGCTTCCGCCTTGTCCGCTCAAATTACGGCAGCTTAGATATGGTAAAAATTCCAGGCAAAGATTATTCAATCGGTAAAACCGAAGTAACACAAAAGCTGTATGAATCAATTATGGGCGAAAATCCAAGTGAATTCAAAGGAAAAGATAATCCTGTTGAAAATGTAAGTTTCTTTGATGCGATTTACTTCTGCAACAAATTAAGCATGATGTACGGTTTTGAATGTGCTTACGCTTTGAATAAAGAAACGGATGTGAACGAATGGGAATATATGCCTAATAAGGGCGATGAACCTTATTATGAAAGTATTCAGTTTTTCAAAGAAAATAACGGTTTTAGACTTCCAACTCCAGAAGAATGGCGCTATGCAGAAAAAGGAGGACAGGATTTTAAATATGCAGGTAGCGACAATATTAACGAAGTTGGATGGTGTGGCAGCAACAGCAAAAATACAACGCATCCTGTTGCAACGAAAAAAGCCAATGGCTATGGCTTGTATGATATGCAAGGAAATGTTACAGAATGGTATGTGGAATCTAAGGGAATTTCTTTAAAAGGAGTAAACTGGTCTAATGAACAGGGTTCTGTAAGCAATATTGGTCAATACAATACAATAGGATTCCGTCTTGCCCGCAATGTAGACTAACTGAAAGTTTACGATTTTATCGGCAAAATATATGCCCATTTTTTACTTTGTTTGTGCCTATTTATTTTGCCGATAATGTGCTATAATATTGCCGATGAGTAATTTTGAATATATTTCTGTTGAAAAGGCTGCTTCTGTCTGGAAAATCAGCGAGCGTAGCGTAAGAAATTATTGCGCGCAGGGCAGAATTCCAGGTGCTTTTTTAGAAGGAAAAACGTGGAAAATTCCAAGTTCCGCATATAAGCCAAAGCGGAAAATCCGTCGTGCCATTACGGAAAATTCATTATTAGCATTTCTTGAGCGAGAAAAGGAAGCTGGGCTAAAAGGTGGAATCTATCATAAAATTCAGGTTGAACTTACATATAATTCAAATCATATTGAAGGTTCTAGGCTTAGCCACGAGCAGACTCGTTTTATATTTGAAACAAAAACACTAGGAGTTACGGATAAGGCTGTGAATGTTGACGACATTATCGAAACTGTCAATCATTTTCGCTGTATTGATCTTGTGATTGATTCTGCCCGTACAAAACTTTCTGAAAGTTTCATAAAACAGCTTCATTTTATATTAAAATCAGGAACGGCTGACAGTCAGAAATCATGGTTTCGTGTAGGAGAGTACAAGATTCTGGAAAATGAGGTTGGTGGGCAGGAAACTGCAAATCCTTCTAAAGTCGAATCTTGCATAAAAGCCTTACTTGATGAATATAACTCAAAAGCTAAAATTACATTTGATGATATTCTGGATTTTCATGTGCGTTTTGAAAAGATTCATCCTTTTCAGGATGGAAACGGTCGTGTTGGAAGGCTGATTATGTTCAAGGAATGTCTTAAAAACAATATTGTTCCGTTTATCATTTCTGATGAATTGAAAATGTATTACTACCGTGGCATAAAGAACTGGAGTGACGAAAAAGGTTTTTTGCGCGATACTTGTCTTACAGCTCAAGATTCAATGAAACAGATTTTAGATTATTTTGGAGTAAAATATATCTGATTTTTTTCTGGTACAAATTTCAACTGCAACTTTAAATTTGTACCATTTTCTATTTTCCTAAAATCCCTATTCATCCGCCGCGGCTTCATCCGCTTTTTCAAGCATTTCGGTTTCCCAGGAGAGCAGCGCTTTTTCAAGTTCCGGGGCATTGCCTTTTACGTCGCACATGATTCTGAATACTGGCTCTGTTCCGCTTCCGCGCATCCAGATGAACGCGAGCGGCTTCAGGTTTTTGCCGAAAAATCGTATTTTAAGGCCGCCTTTTCCGCTCTTGGAAAAATCTTTTTCGCCGCAGATTTCTTTTGTTCCGTTTGTAATGTCACATTCCCAGCCGAAAATTCCGTATTGCTCCAGAAAACATTTCTGCGTTTTCCATTGCTCCTCAAAAATCTTCTGGAATTCGGCTTTTAACGCTGAATGATTTTTTGTCTTTATGTGAAGGACTGCGCGCTTTTCGCTTACTCCGGTTGTTGTGTAGGCAGGCAGTGTGCTTAGAACGTCAGAAAGCGAGTAGTTTTCTGAAAAATCGTTTCCTGAGCGTTTGCACCATTCTTCAAAAAGTTCTTTTATGCTCAAAAGTTTGATTATTGCGAAAATTGTGTTGAGCGGGTCGCGCACCGCGCTTGGATATGTTATTGTTCCGCCGTTGCTTCCTTCACCGCAGATTCGCACATCGAATCCTTCATGTCTTTTTTCCGCCGCAAGATTTACAACGTTTGCTTCTCCCACTTCAGCCCTGAATACCTTTGCGTTAAATTTTCCGGCGATTTCTTCTATCCTCATTGAAGTAGGGCAGTTTACCGCAACCGCAATATTTTTTTTGCCTGTAAATTCCTGGTACGCAACTTCGGCTAAAACTGAAAGGCTGAAAACTTCCTGGGCTTTTAATATTACAGGTTTTTCAGTTTTTTCATCCCAGAAAACAATGTTTCCCCGGTCGCCATCGCAGTCAGGCATATATCCCAGGACTGCGTCCTTGTGCCCCTGCTTTTGAAGTTTTTCCATTTCTGCGGCAACGTAGACAAGATTCTCTGATTCCGGGATGATTTCATGCGCAATGTCGCCGGCTTTGTTGTGGAGCGCGTAAAAACCGATATTGTTTTTTTCAAAAAAATCCTTGTCAACAGAATCCGCACGCGCCGAACCGTTCATGTCCGCCACAACGCTTATTTTTTTCTGCGCGCAGGTGTCTCTTATTATAGAAAATATTTTTTCCTGCTCATCTTTTTTGTCTGTGCCGGAAATTGTCCAGTAAAGAAACTCGTTGTACGCGGAAAGCGCTTCTTTTTTTACATTTTTTTGTTCTTTGTAAACTGAGTCAACATCAGATTCTTTTACATTCCGGATAATTTCGAACGCTTTTTTCTGCGCCTCATCCTGAGCGCAAAGCCTGTTGAATTCAACTGTCAGTTTGGCGTTTTCTGTTCCGTTCAAAACTCCGCCTGTGTTTAGTCCGAATTTTATTCCGTTGTGTCCGACAGGGTTGTGGCTTGCCGAAATATACATGAATCCATCAGCCTTTTTTGAATAAGCCATGATTTCCGGCGCGGCTGTAATTCCAACGAATTTTACATTTATTCCCTTTGCAATGAATGTCTTTACCGCGGCCTCTGAAATTGCAGGTCCTGTCGGGCGTGCGTCCATTCCGACAACCACAGCCGGATTTTCTTTTTTAGACTGATTTTTTATATATTCCGCAAAAACCGCCGCTGAATAAATTGAAATCGCAATGTTGTCCTCGCCGATCATCGCGGTTTTGTCCTGCTCGTTTCCGCTTATGGCAAAAACCTTTCTCCAGCCCGAAGCGGAAAGTATCATATTTGTTTCCATTTTAGTTATCCTGTTTAGTTGTTCTGATTCTTAACGTTTTTAATAAATTATGAAAGAAGGCTTTCGCCGGATTTGCAATTTGCCGCAGATAGTTGAGTCCTCGCTTTTTCCGGCGGCTCATTCAATTTCTTTCACAATAATTAAACTCAAAATCACTATATCTTACAGTTTTCCAAGGGAATTGTTAATAAACAAATTATCTGATAATATTTTTTTGTATGAAATTCATTGAGCAAAATATGCCGCAGGCTGGCGATACAGTTGTTGTAGGTCTTTCTGGTGGAGTTGATTCAACGTTGACGGCTCTTCTTTTAAAGCAGAAAGGCTGTAAAGTTATTGGTGTTACAATGTCCTTGTGGGACGGAAAGCTTCCTGAGCTTCCTGCCGGAAAAACGCTCCATGATTCCTGTTACGGTCCTGGCGAAGTTGAAGATATTGAGGAATGTAAAAAATTTTGCAAAGAGCAGGGAATTGAATATCACGTTATTGATGTAAAGGACACATATAGAAAAGAAGTTCTTGACTATTTTAAGGCGGAATACCGCGCCGGCCGTACGCCGAATCCGTGCATACGCTGCAACCGCTACATAAAATTCGGCGCGCTCCAGCTTGGAATCCAGCAGCTTAACATTGAATACGATTATTTTTGCACAGGTCATTACGCGAAAATTGTGCGCCCGGAAGAAGGTCTTTTTGGCACAGATCAAAAACCCTGCATGATTCATACCGCGATGGACCAGTCAAAAGACCAGACTTATTTTATTTACCGCGTTCCAAGTTCAATTCTGGAAAAAGTAAGGTTTCCGCTTGCGAATACTCCAAAAAAAGAAGTTTTCAGGCTTGCTCGCGAATTCAATCTTGCCGCGGCGGAGCGCGAGGAAAGCCAGGATTTTATTCCGGAAGAATATTTCGACCTTCTTTTCAGCGATAAGCCTGGAGTTCCCGGTGATATTATCGACTTGGACGGTCATGTTCTTGGAAAGCACCGCGGAATCGAGCATTACACGGTCGGTCAGCGACGCGGACTTGGCGTAAGTTCATCAAAGCCGCTTTACGTTCATTCAATTGATGCGGTTAATAATCTGGTTGTGCTTGCTTCAAATGACGATTTGTTTTCCGGCGGACTGATTGCTGATGATTTTGTGTGGCCCGGAAATATTGAGCCTGATAAAAAAATTACTGCCTGCGTGAAAATTCGCCTTGCCTCAAAACCTGTTGAATGTACGGTTGAGCGTTACAAGCCGGAAGAAGGTGAGAATTTTGTGGGAAATCCATGGAAAATCATGTTCGCAGAACCGCAGCGCGCGGTCGCGCCGGGGCAGAGCGCGGTCTTGTATAGCGATGGCGTCTGCATTGGCGGCGGAATTATCTCCCGGACGTTATAATTTTTGTATCGGAATCTAGTAAACCGTAACGATGTATGTCGCCGGTGTTTCTACTCCAAGGATGTTGTCCAGTGAAAGCTGGATGGAGTTTTTGCCCGGCGAAAGAGATGTCTCGCCCATAAGCTGAAGCTCTTCGTCAGGATATAAAACTGATTTTGGATAGTTCTTTTTTCCCATTGCGCAAAGCTGTGTGTCGCTCTGAATCAGCACGTTGTAATAAATCTGGTCTACTAAAGTTCCGTTTATTGAAACGCGTGTCTTGTATGGAGCGGCGATTTTTTGTCTTTTTCTGTAGACCTTGTAAATTCCTGCCGGAACCACGTTTTGCGTGGCAATTTTAAACCGTTTTCCGTTTCTGTTTTGAAGCATGACTTCTCCGTAATAAAGCGGAAGTTCTTTTCCAACGCGCGGCATAAGGATTCTTGGGTTTATTGACGCATTGTTTTTTATGTCGATTACCTGAAATTCAAGCGAGCTGTGCCCCTGCTGCCATGCTGTGTTTCCGGAGAAGCCAAGGCGTGTTCCTGTTTCAATTTCGGATGTTTCTTTTAGCGCTTCGTTTATTGAGTCGCTGTCAATGTTTCCGTAAACTGTTAAAAGGCTGTCCTTGTGGGCAAGAATTATGCTGTTCCCCAAAGTTGAAGGAAAAAAGTTTGAGTCATCCTGAAAATCTGTGATTACAACAGAAACTTTTCCGCTGTCGGCGGCCTTGATTTCCGAAGGGTCGGAAAAAATCAGGGAGTTGCTTATTGTTCCTCCGCGGAGCTGCCCGAAATACGAATAGAATTTGTCTGACTGGACTATTTCTGTCTGCGGCCAGTCAAAAGAAAAGGCGCAGATGCTTAAACAAAAAAAAGCTACGGCAAAAGTTATAAGTTTTTTCATTTTTATGTCCTATTTTATTTCAATGCAAGAGATTGTTGAATTTTTTCCAACGTACAGCCTGTTTTTGTAAACCTGAATGAATGCCGCCGAGGCTTCAAAGCTGAACCGTCCGATGAATGTTGCAAACGGTTCTACTGCATATACGGTGTATTTTTTTCCGTCTTTTGTAAGGATAAAAAAACATTTTTCAGATTCCTGGATGGAAATAGCCTGTCCTTCTATTTTCAGATGCCGCTTTTTTCCGGTTTTTACGTCAACGATTCCAAGCGTGTTTCCTGAATTGAAATAGACCGTTTTGTCGTCGGCGCTGAATTTTACCAGCATTTGATTTGTGTTTTTTGAGTCAAGAAATTCGTGCGCGGTTATTTTTGTCTGCGCTCCGTCCTTTTGGGCCAGTATAAAACGCTGCTTGTTTTGTCCGCAAACAGAGGCGATGTATTTTCCGTCAGAAGAAATCGCGATTCCAAGAATCACCGGAATTTCGCTTCCGCCCGGGGCGAATCTTTGAATCAGCGTTCCGTCCATATTAAACTGGCAGATGTTTCCGTCTGCAAATCCCGCCACGATTCCCGATTCTGAAGATTCGAATGCTGTTATCGGAACTGCGCCGCTGTATTCCCATTTTGATTTTCCATTTTCGTCGCACATTGAAAAAGAGCTTCCGCCCGGAAGAAATGTAAATATCCGGTTTTCATTTAACATCGGGAAGCCGCTTATGTCTGATGTGAATATTTTTTTTCCGTCAGGATAAAAAAATGTGGCGGAGCTGTTGTTAAAACTGTAAAAAGTGTATCCGAACTTTGAAATTGAAGATTTCTGCGGAAACGTGATGAAATTTACAACTTTTCCGTCTGGCGTAAAATATCCCATTGTCTGCCCGAGCTTAAAAGGCAGAAGAGGCTCGTTTTCTGAATTTTCAGAAAGAGCGGGGTTTGTTACGTCGATTTTCCATTCAGGCTCGAACTGATATTCTTTTCCCAAAGGTTTTATTGCAAGCAGAATGTAAAGGAGACAGAAAACAGCCGCAAAAATTATATATCCGGAAATATGTTTTTTTGAATTCATAAATTCCATTTTACAAAAAACAGGCTAATAATTCAATGCGCAATTTTATGGACATTTTGGAGAACTTGACAAAAAACCGTAAATATTGCAATCTTTTTCAAGATATTTCAAATAAATGTGGAGCTTTTTTCATCATGGAAGATGACATCCTTACAATAGAAGAAGTTGCAAAATATCTTCGTGTTTCAGACAGGACAGTTTATGATTGGGCGCAGAAGGGCGAAATTCCGGCGGGAAAGATCGGCACCGTATGGCGATTTAAAAAGTCAGAACTGGAAAAATGGGTTAATGAACGGCTTTCTTCCTCATCTGTGAAAAAATCTGAAAGCGAAGTTCAGATAAAGAATTTTCTTTCGCCAGACAGAGTTGTATTTATAAAAAATTCTTCAAAAAGAGATGCCATTGTTGAACTTGCGGATATTCTTGCTGTTGCTCCTCAGGTAAAAAACAAGGAAGAGCTTGTTTCTGAAATCTTAAAGCGTGAGGACTTGATGTCGACTGCTGTTGGCCGCGGCATTGCAATTCCTCATGTGCGCCTTTCTTCTGTTACAGACCTTGTTATGGCTGTTGGAATTTGTAAAAATAACATAGAAGATTATCAGGCTGTTGACGGTGAGCCGGTTAATCTCCTTATTATGATTGCGGCGGCTCATAATCAGCATACATATTATTTAAAGACAATTTCGTATCTTACTGCAAAACTTATGAATCCTGAGCTTCGCGGACTGTTGAAAAACGCGTCTTCTCCGCGCGAGGCTTATGACGCTCTTGTAAAAGACTGATTTTTTAGAATACAAGCCCGGATGCCTTTTCAGTCCGTTCGGGTTTGCATTGCCGCGGTTTACGCCTAGTTATTCAAAAGTGACCGGAATCCATTTTTCAGTGTCATTCTGTTCTTGGGCTATAAGTCCCGGCTTAAGGTTTTTAACGGTTGTCTCTCCAAGTAGAAAATCTTTTCCGTTTACGTTGATTTTTGCTCCCTCTGCATTGAGCTGCGCTCCGTACACAGCGTGCGAATATTCCCGGCTTATAAAAAGGGTTGCGTTTATTCCGTTTTGCTTTAAAAGAATGCACATCAGCATGCTTCGGCTGTCGCAGTCGCTTCCTGTTCCGGAAAGGGCGTCGATTACGCTTGTGAAGTCTGTGCTTTTTTTATCTCCGCGTCGGTATTCAAAGCTTTGCACCCAGTTCAGAAGCATTTCGTTCATTGCATTTTCCGGCGATTCAGGATTTCTTTTTACCGCCGCCTGATATATTGCGGAGTTTATGTCGAACGCCGCTTTTGAGAGTCTTGAATAGCTGTCGCGGAAAATTGTCCTGTAGTAGCGAATCCACGCTTCCTTCCATTTTTCGTGGTTTGCGTAAAGCTTAAGGATTTCGAACTCGCATTCAATTACAAAATTGTTCGCCTCTGAATCAGAAGAGTCAATTTCTGTTGTAATCTGCCTTCCGCCTATGTTCAGCCTGATTTTGTTCATTTCGCCTTGCTGGTATGCGTATGAAGTTATTATTCCCGGCGAAAACCTGCTTTTTTTGCTTATGCACAGCGAATTCAATGTTGAAAGAATGAACTGCTCGCAGTTTTTTGCCTTGCTTGAGTCTGCGTAGCAAAGAAGGACAAGGTTCGCTCCGTTGTCCGGAAGGGTTGCCGCGACCGCCCAGCCGGACACGCCTTCCGCTGCTATTGCATTTGATCTGAAATTTGAAATGGAGCAGTCCGTGTTGTCCCATGTGAATGTGTCTGTTCCTTCGTAGTCTGCGTTGAGTTTTTTTAACGCGCCTTTAAGCGCTGAATTTGAATCAGGGAAAACGTCTTTTTCGTAAAGCTTCAGCACAAAGTCAACCGGAACAAAACTGTGCTTAAAGTGGTAGGACATTCCGTCCGGTGTGTAGCCTGAGACATTGAATCCTTCCGGAATGTCTAGCGAGTATCCGAAGTCGCTGTCTGTCACTTCCTCTGCGTTTAGATATGCAGGAATCAATGTGCATAAAAGAAATATCGCCGCCGCTGAAAAGATTGTAAGAATTCTGCTTCTTGTCATTTTTGTTCTCCTGTCTTATATTTATTGTCGGATGAAAAATATACCAATCTTATTTGAAAATGACGAAATTCTTGTGATTAATAAACCTTCAGGAGTTCCTGTTCAGGGCGGACAGGGAATCTTGCATCCTTTGGATAAAGAGCTTGCGGTTCAGGCTGGCTATCCGGTTTTTCTTGTCCACAGGCTTGACCGCGATACGAACGGACTTATGCTGGTTGCAAAATCCGCCGCGGCGGCTTCTAAATGGACTAAGCTTATCGGCGGAAAACTGGTGCGGAAGGAATACACCGCGCTGTGCGTTGGAAAATTGAATGCGAAAAAGGGAACGATCAGGACTGCGGTGGTTCAGCATGGAGATGAAAAACCGGCTGTGACGCATTTCCAGGTTGTTGATGAAAAAGAAATTTTTTATGAGGACCAGAAGATTGTGCTTTCAACTGTGAAACTTCAGCTTGAAACCGGGCGCATGCACCAGATTCGAATCCATCTGGCAAAACAGGGATGTCCTATTGCGGGCGACGACAAGCACGGAAATTTTAAAATGAATAAAATCTTAAGGAAGGCCGCCGGAATAAAAACTCTTCAGCTGACTTCAAGCCGTCTTTCTGTTCCGCTGGAAGGGCGTGAGTGTGTTTTTGAGATTTAGCAGAATCGCCGGATGCCGTTTTTTTTTACTTAATCCGTAAATTGAATGGGTGGAAACAAAAATAAAGCGGAATCACTATATGAAAAATTCGACTATTTATTGACATTATTTAAAATTAGAATTATAGTTATCCTGTACATTTTAATAATCTTTAAAGTGGACTCGTCAAAGCGACGGGTCTTTTTTTATGCTGATAAAATGTTTCAAAGAGGTAAAATTGGAATACGAACCATTGGAAAAAATGCCGCATTATTCAGAATGTGCGCCATTGGTGGAAGGCCTTGGTTATACCCTTGTAGAACTTCATATTTCGCCTGCGAAAACTGTCACAAAAATCACGGCGGTTATCGCTTCAAAAGATCCTTCTGTTGATATTGGCGTAAACGACTGTTCTAAGGTTCATCACGCTCTTCTTCCGCGGCTGGAGGCGATTCTTGGAACGGAAGATACCTATATGGAGCTTACGTCGCCTGGAATGGAAAGAAATTTTAAAAATGCCGCGGAATTCTCGGTTTTTAAGGGAAGGGAAGTCCGCGTGTGGGATAAAACTGTCACTGACTGGGTTGGCGGAAAAATAGTTTACGCGGATGAAAAATCGGTTACTTTGGAAAAGGATGGCGAAAACCAGACTATTTCCTTTGAAAATATAGCAAAAGCAAAATTTATACACTTATAAAATTACGGGGGCTTAAAATGTCAGAAATGGCAGAAGCAATTCGTGCTCTGATTGACGAAAAAGGATATTCAGAAGCGTCAGTTAAACAGACGATCGAAAATGCGCTCAAGGCAGCTTACAAAAGAACTTATGGAACTTCGGACAATGCGATTGTAAAATTTGCAGATGATATGTCGGATGTTTCGATTTATTCACGAAAAACAGTTGTAGACGGTGTTTACGATCCTGTTACTGAAATTGAGCTTGAGGAAGCAAAGCGGCTTAGCGATGAAGTTGAGCTTGGCGATGAAATTGATATTCTTGAGGATCCTAAGTCGTTCGCGCGTTCGGCGGTTTCCACCGGAAAGCAGACGGCGCATGCAGGTCTGAACGAAACTATAAAAGATTCTCTTTATAACCAGTACAAGGATAAGGTCGGCGAGCTTATAAACGGATACATACAGCGTGAGAAAAATGGAAATCTTTTTGTCGACCTTGGAAACGGAGGCCGCCTTGAAGGTTTTCTTCCTTCAAAATACCAGTCTCCGCGCGAAACTTATGAGCAGAATGACAGAATCAAGGCTGTTATCGTAGAGCTTAAAAAAACTCAGACAGGACTTCAGCTTGTTCTTTCACGCTCTGATCCGCGCCTTGTTGAAATCACAATGGAGCTTGAGATTCCTGAAATTGCCGATGGAACTGTAAAAATTGAAAAATGTGTGCGCGATGCAGGCTACAGAACTAAAATGGCTGTATCTACAACGCGTGAAGATGTTGATCCTGTTGGAGCCTGCGTAGGAACAAAAGGCGCCAGAATCCAGACTGTTATCCGCGAGCTTCTTGGCGAAAAAATCGATGTGCTTCGTTACGACCCTAATCCTGCTGAATTTATTAAGAACGCGCTTTCTCCGGCTCAGGTTGACCGCGTTGTGATTCTTGATGAGGCGAAGCGTCAGGCTCTTGCTATTGTTGAAGAATCTCAGTTTAGCCTTGCAATCGGAAAACAGGGACAGAACGTGCGTCTTGCGAACCGCCTTTGCGACTGGTCAATCGATGTGAAGACTCAGGAACAGTGCGAGGGAATGGATCTTTCTGAAAAGGCTACGACTCAGGCTGCCCTTAATCTCTTTAAGAATGATGAGGCGGAAGATGAGGATATTACGACAATCGCCGAGCTTTCCGGTGTTGATGAACGCGTCGTTGATATTCTGAAGTCAAATGGCATAGAAGATATTGTTCAATTTATTGAAACTTATGACAACGGTTCTTTGGAAAAGATTGAAGGTCTCAAAAAAGAAGAGATTGATGCGGTTTACAATCTTATTAAAGAAAACGTTGAATTTGTTGATGAGGATGGAAAGGAAGTTGCTCCTGTTGCTCCGGAAGAAACTGAGCCAGAACATCACGAAGAAGAAAAATATTATTGCCCGGAATGTGGAGCGGAAATTACGCTCGATATGGATCACTGTCCAAAATGTGGCATTGAATTTGAATTTACAGAAGATGAGGAATAAGGATACAGAATGGCTGAAGAATCAGAAAAAAAACAGACATTTGTTGTTCATAAAAAGCAGGCTGACAACACGCCTCGTACGGTAGCGGCTTCAAATGCGAATAATGCCGGAGTTGCAAAGAAAAAAGTTGTTGTAGTAAAAAAACGTCCTGCAGGACCGGAAAATTCTGCGCCAAAGCCTGAGAACGCCAAAAAAGACGGCGTAAGGGTAGTTGTAAAAAAAGCGGATGGCGGAGCGCCGGCAGCTGCTGGAAACAGAAATGCCCAGCAGCAGGCTCAAAAACCTGCTGCGCAGAAACAGGCCGCTTCGGCGCAGAATGGAAACCAGTATTCTCGTAATGAGAATCGTTCCCAGTCTGATAACCGTTCGCAGCACAGGACTTATGAACTGAACACAGCGCGTCCTAATGTAAAGGCCGGAAATCTTTCGGATTTTGGAAACCGCGACCGCAACAGAAATGGTTATGGCCGCAACGGATACGGTAACGGTGGTTATGGAAACCGTCAGGGCGGCTATCAGAACCGTGAAGGCGGCGGATTTACCGGAACACAGGCTCGTCAGGGCTACCAGAACCGCAATCAGGACGGAAACCGGCAGGGCGGAGGATTCCAGAACCGCAACGGTCAGGGCGGAGGCTTTCAGGGAAACCGGCAGGGCGGTGGATTCCAGAACCGCAATGGTCAGGGCGGCGGATTTAACCGTGGACCAAGATTCGGTGGCGGTCAGCCGGGCGGATTCCGCATGGGCGGCGGCGCAGGCGCGCCAGTTCCTGCTATGATGCAGGGAAAAGCTCCTGCAAAAAAAGCATTTAAAGGCAAAAAACAGGTTTATAACCGAAAAGACCAGGAACAGTACGACGATAATCTTTTTGAAACAAAGAAGAAGGTTGAGACACCGGCTTCTGTTGTTCCAAAATCGATTGAAATCATGGAAACTGTTTCAATTTCAGACCTTGCAAAGAAAATGAATCTTAAGGCTTCTGAAATCATCGGAAAACTTTTTTCAACTTATGGCCAGATGGTCACAATCAACGAGTCTATAGACAAGGATACCGCGGAACTCATTTGCGGAGAATATGGCTGCGAAGTGAAAGTTGTTTCTTTGTATGATGAGACTGTAATCAAGGGTGATGAGGATATTGCTGAAAATATGCGTCCTCGTCCTCCTATTGTTACTGTAATGGGCCACGTTGATCATGGTAAGACAAAAACTCTTGATGCGATTCGCAATGCCCATGTCGCGGAAGGCGAGGCTGGCGGAATCACGCAGTCAATCGGCGCTTATTCTGTAACTACGCCGAAGGGTAAGATTACATTCCTTGATACTCCGGGACACGAGGCGTTTACGATGATGCGCGCCCGCGGAGCGCAGGTTACTGATATTGTTGTTCTTGTTGTTGCGGCTGATGACGGCGTTATGCCTCAGACACTGGAAGCTATTGCGCATGCTAAGGATGCGAAAGTTCCGATTATTGTAGCCGTAAACAAAATTGATAAGCCGGAAGCAAACCCGGATAAGGTAAAGACTCAGCTTTCTGAGCAGGGCCTTACACCGGAAGAATGGGGCGGAGACACACAGTATGTAAATATTTCCGCAAAACAGAAGATTGGAATTGACGAGCTGCTTGACGCGATTCTTCTTCAGGCGGAAATGCTTGAGCTTAAGGCGACTTACGACTGCCGTGCTGAAGGAAAAATCCTTGAGTCAAGAATTGACCAGGGGCGCGGTGTTGTTTCTTCTGTAATCATACAGCGCGGAACCTTGAAGCAGGGCGATCCTTTTGTCGCTGGAATCTATTCTGGCCGCGTAAGGGCTATGTTTGATGACAGAGGACACCGAATTCAGGAGGCAGGACCGTCTGTTCCGGTGGAAGTTCTTGGAATGGAGGAAATGCCTAATGCAGGTGATCCTTTCCAGGTAACAGAAGACGATAAGGAAGCCCGCGCGATTTCAACAAAGCGCCAGGAATTGAAGCGTTTTGAGGCGGCTAAAGCGGTTAAGAAGACTACACTTGAATCTCTTTACAGCGATATTGCAGCCAGCGAAGTCAAGGAATTTAAGGTTATCATCAAGGCTGACCTTCAGGGTTCTGCGGAAGCCCTTAAAGCTTCCCTTGAAAAACTTTCAACAAAAGATATTCGTCTTGTTGTAATCCACAGTTCTGCCGGCGCGATTAATGAGTCTGATGTTACTCTTGCCGCGGCGGATTCTAATGCGATTATTATCGGATTCAATGTTCGGCCTACACCAAAGGCAAAGGCATTGGCTGATGCGGAAAAAGTCGACATCAGAAAATACAGCATTATCTACAAGTGCGTTGAAGAAATTCAGGCCGCAATGGAAGGTATGCTTGCTCCGGATACAAAAGAGCAGGTTATCGGTAATGTTGAAGTTAGAAATACGTTCAAAGTTCCTAAGGTCGGTACAATTGCCGGATGTTATGTAATTGACGGTGTTGTAAGAAGAAATTCCATGGTTCACCTTGTTCGTGACGGAATCGTAAAATATACAGGAAAAATCGCTTCCCTTAAACGCTTTAAGGATGATGCGAAAGAAGTTACAACCGGTTTTGAGTGCGGTTTAAGCCTTGAAAACTGGCAGGATATTCAGGTTGACGATACAATGGAAGTGTTTGAATACATTGAAGTTGCCCGAAAGCTTGGAGATGAGCTTCACGATGACCGCGCGGAAAATGAAAAGAAGGCCAAAGAGGCTGCCGAAAAGGCGATGGCTGCTGCCGAAGCGGAAAAAGTTCACGAAGCTGAAGTTCTTGCGGCTGAAAAAGCGGCAGGAAAAGCTAAAAAAGCCGGCAAGCCAAAAGACAATGGAACTCAGTTTCCTGAAGAAGCTGGAAAAGGAGCTGCTGAATAATGGGTCAGTATCGAATGGAACGGCTTAATGCCCAGCTTAGGGAGGAAATCTCCAAGCTGATTCTTGAAGGCGAGATAAGGGATCCGCGTGTAATCGGGAAAAAAGGCTTGAAAGAAGCCAGAATGGACGTTGCTCCGTTCCTTTCCGTAAACCGCGTTGAAGTAAGCCAGGATTTGAGCTATGCGAAGGTTTTTGTTTCAAGTTTTGCAAGCGATGATATGCTTGAAGACGGCGTTGCAGGATTAAATAATGCGGCCGGATTTATCCAGTCATCAATTGCAAAGAAAATGCGCATAAGAAAATTTCCAAAGCTGACTTTCTTTGTTGATTCCGGCATGAAAGAAGGCTTCCACATGGTTCAAAAATTGAACGAGCTGGAAGCGGAGTCAAAAGCCCGCGAAGCGCAGAGTCCTGATGAATCAGAATAGAATTGTTCTTCTTGCAAAAAAGCCGGGACTTACAAGTTTTTCAAGTCTTTTTACGGTCAAGCACGCTTTTAAGACTTCAAAAGTCGGACACACAGGAACTCTTGACAGTTTTGCCGCCGGACTTCTTGTTGTGTGCGTAGGTTCATTGACGCGCCTTGCAGGAAGAATAACTGAGTTTGGAAAAACTTACAGGGCTGTAATAAAATTCGGAGAGGAAACAGATACCCTTGAATGTACCGGAAATGTTGTGCGCACTGCGCTTCTTCCCACAGAAGCGCAGCTTGCCGCGGCTGTAAAAAAATATACTGGAAAAATAATGCAGCAGCCGCCGACTTTCAGCGCAATACATATTGACGGAAAACGCTCTAGCGATTTGGCTCGCAGCGGTAAGTCTGCTGAAATTCCTTTCCGTCAGGTAGAGGTTTTTTCCTCGGAAATTCAGGAGATTATGTTCGCCGGAACTTCGGATTCAGATTCAGAAAATGATAAAAAACGTGTTCTTGCCTGCTGCATAGAATTTTCAGTTTCAAAAGGAACATATATCCGTTCCCTTGCCAGGGATATTGCCATCGAATGTGGAAGCGCAGGGCATCTGGTAGGACTTCTCCGCACAAAAGTTGGAAATTTTTGCCTTGAAGATGCCGCGGGCTTTTCAGACCTGGAAGAATTTAACATTGAAAATGCATTTATTGCCGCGGAAAAAACAAGGCGGATAGAGCAGGTTTCCATCGAAAATAAAAAAAATAATATCCGCATAAAAACTGAGCCTGACGAATCGGAGCGTGAGCTTGAAAATCAATGTGTAAAAAAATCAGTTCCAATGACAAAAGAACTCGCTTCTCTGTGTGGTTTCGGTAGCCTTGTTCTTGCGGAAGGAAAAAGCGTCCTTTTTGAAAACGGCGCAAAACTTCACAGCGATATGTTCACGACATCTCCATTTGAAATAAAAGAAAAAAACGCCGCTGTTTTTACTCTTTCAGGAGATTTTAAGGGTCTTCTGGAAAAGAATGAAAAAGGCTATTTTACTTATTCATTTGTTGTTCATTAAAGTTCCGGAGCCTGTACTTTTCCGTTTCTTATTTCTTTAGGAAAAACTTTTATTCCAAGCTTTTTTTCAAGCGCGGCAAACGCGTTCATCTCGTATTCGTCGCCAATCACCAGGTTTATTCCGGTTTTTCCGGCTCTTGCGGTTCTTCCTGCCCTGTGGATAAAAAAATCTGAGTCAGAAGGCAAATCCATCTGGATTACGTGCGTTATTCCGTTTATGTCAAGTCCGCGCGCTCCAAGGTCGCTTGTTATAAGAATCCGTTCTTTTCCGCTTCGGAATCTGTCTATTGCCATTTTTCTTGCCTGCTTTTCAGCTTTTGCATAAAGGCAGGCGCACTGAACCTTTTTAAACTTCAGTTTTGACCAGATATTTTCAACCTGGTCGGCGCGGCTTGCAAAAATAAGCGCTTTTTCCGGATTTTCTGCCGCAATGAATTTTCTTAGGACGTTGATTTTGTCCCTTGATTCCGCATAAATCGCCCAGTGCGTTATGTTTTTAGAAAGCACATTCTCTTTTGGAAGAATCTCAATCTCTGCGCCGGAAAAGAATTTTTTAGTTCCAGCGTCAACTGTCGCCGTGCAGGCGATAATCTGGGCGTTCTCAGGAACAAGATTTTTAAGCTCCGCGCATTCATCTGCGAGTTCTTTTTTTACAAGACGGTCGGCTTCATCAAAAACAATCGCATTTATATGCTGGGTTTTAAGTTTTTTTAGCCGGATAAGTTCAACAAGCCTTGCCGGCGTTCCGATGACAATTTCCGGTTTTTCTTTTAAAACTTCTGTCTGCCGTTTTATTGGCGCTCCGCCGATAAAAAGCGCTGTTTTTAGTCCGGTTATGCTTTGCGCCGCCATTTTAATCTGCGATGAAAGCTCAAAAGTCGGCGCGCAAACTATAATCCTTGGATGTTTTTCATTCGGATTTTCAGTTTCCTTTGCTTTCTGTAGCCTTGCGATGAGCGGAAGCAGATATGCAAATGTTTTTCCAGTTCCAGTTTCAGACTGAAAAATAAGATTTTTTCCTTCCATAAGAATCGGAATAACTTTTTGCTGAACTTTTGTAGGTTCTGTTATGTTCTGTGTGTCGAGTTTTTCTAAAAGATTTGCCGGAAGCAAGTTAAAAATATTTTCAGTCATAGTTAAAATATAGCATATAAGACTTTTTTATGCTATAATCTGGAAATTATGAAGATTGGTATAGACACCTTTGGTTGTGACCATGCAAGGTCTGGTTTGGGAACTTATCTTCTCTCTTTTGTGGCGAACCTTTCAAAAATTGAAGGCATCGAAATTGAGCTTTTTGGATCCGAACTTGACAGGTTTACGTATAATTCAGGAAAAGATATTCCTTTTGAGTCGGTTTCCACCGGCAATTCTTTAAGCGCCGAACGTCTTTGGCATTTTACGAATTCCGGAAAATTTGTGGCCTCAAGAAAATATGATGTTGTGTTTTATGAGGCGCCGGAAAAAGTCTTGCCGATTAGTTTTAAAGTTCCGGGAATTGCTGTTGTAAATACGGTTCTTTCCAATCTTATTGAAGGAAAAAAAGACTGGATTCAAAAGCTCCAGATAAAACGGGGCCTTCTGAAAGTTCAGAAAATCATTGCCGCCAGCTGCTATATCCGGGATGACCTTGTTTCCCACGGAATCGACAGGGAAAAAATCGAGGTTGTCTACAATGGAATTGACCATAAGCTTTTCTATCCGCAGATTGATGTTACCGATGATGTTGTTGATATAAAGCCTTTTGCAATAAAGAAGCCTTATTTTATTTATGATTCAAGGCTGTCTGGACCTGAAAAAAAGCACATTGAGCTTATAAAGGCGTTTTCGCTTTTTAAAAAGCGGACAGGACTTCCACACAGGCTGGTTCTTGCCGGAAGCGACGGACCTTTTTCTTCGGATGTGCACAAAGAGGCGTTTAATTCAGAATTTGCCTCGGACATTTTTTTGACCGGATATTTTCCGCATGAAAGTTTTTCTCAGCTTTATGCGGGTGCTGAAGCCCTTGTTTTTCCTTCTGTCTGCGAGGGAGTGGGGCTGCCTGTCTTGGAGGCTATGGCGACAGGAATTCCTGTCGGCTGTTCAAATGCGTGCGCTCTTCCAGAAATCGGAGGCGATGCGGCACTTTATTTCGATGCGGATAATATTATAGATATTGCCTGCACTCTTGAAAAACTCGCTGCCGATAAAAAGTTGCGCGAAAAACTTGTTAAAAAAGGAATTGAATGGTCGGCAAAATTTAACTGGGAAACAACAATCGCAAAAACAATCGAGATTGCAAGAAGTCTTGCTGATAATAAGTAGAAATAAAAAAGGGCGGTCGTCCGCCCTTTTTTATTTCTAAGCGTTGAGTTTTTTCTGTTCTTCAGGCTCAACCTTAAGGAACTTCATTAAATCGTATTTTCCGTTTGATTCAATGATTTCTTTTGTAATATTTAGTATTTTGTGCCCCTTTATGCTTGGAACCTCGTACATTGTATTTGTAAGGCATTTTTCAACAATTGAGCGAAGACCGCGCGCGCCGGTTTTTTGTCTGATTGCTTCGTCTGCGATCGCTTCAATCGCATCTTTTGTAAATTCAATATCCATGTCATCCATGGCAAAAGAAGCCTTGAGCTGCTTTGTGATTGCATTTTTAGGTTCTGTAAGTATGTTCACAAGGTCGTCTTTTGTAAGCTCCTTAAGGGCGACTGTCATCGGCATACGTCCAATAAGCTCAGGAATAATTCCGAATTTTACAAGGTCGTCCGGAGTGCAAAGGCTTAAAAGCTCGCGCTGCTGGTCAGGCGTAAGCTCGCCAACATTAGAACCAAATCCCATTGAATGTTCGGCAGTCCTCTGCTCAATGATTTTATCAAGTCCTACAAATGCGCCGCCAAGAATGAAAAGGATATTTGTTGTGTCAATCTGGAGCATTTCCTGGTTAGGATGCTTTCTTCCGCCCTGTGGAGGAACACTGGCTGTCGTTCCTTCAATGATTTTCAGGAGGGCCTGCTGTACACCTTCACCGGAAACATCTCTTGTTATCGATGTGTTTTCGCTCTTTCTTGCAATTTTATCAATTTCATCAATAAAGATGATTCCACGCTCTGCCGCCGCAATGTCTCCGTCTGCCGCGTTTATGAGTTTTAACAGTACATTTTCAACATCTTCGCCTACATATCCGGCTTCTGTAAGAGTTGTTGCGTCTGCGATGGCAAAAGGAACTTTAAGTTTTTCCGCCAGAGTTTTTGCAAGCAGCGTTTTTCCAGAACCGGTCGGTCCAATCAAAAGAATATTTGATTTTTCAATCTTTACGTCGCCTGTCTTTTGCTCAATCATTGGAACTGACATTCTTTTGTAATGGTTGTAAACGGCTACGGAAAGAACTTTTTTTGCTTCGTCCTGACCGATTACATACTGGTCAAGATATTCCTTGAATTCTTTTGGAGTCGGAACATCAGTAAGGTTTATTGGTGTTACTGAATCTTCTTCCTGGCGTAGAATTTCCTGGCAGACGGCTATGCAGTTGTTGCAGATGTTTATGTTGCCTGATGGTCCTGCGACAAGATGTCTTGAGGCGTCCTGAGGTTTTCCGCAGAATGAACAGTAGCGTGCATCGCTTCCAAATCTTCTCATTTACTTTTTCCTCTTGTTCATAACTTGATCGACGATTCCGTATTCAAGAGCTTCTTCCGCGCTCATGAAGAAATCCCTTTCCATATCTTTTGCGACTACATCAAAAGGCTTTCCGGTCTGTTCTGCAAAATGCTCGATTGTAAGTTTTTTCAGGCGGAGAATTTCTTTTGCATGGATTGCAATGTCTGACTCCTGGCCTTCGACACCACCCCAGGGCTGGTGAATCATAACTCTTGCAGATGGAAGCGTATAGCGCTTGCCTTTTGTTCCTCCTGCAAGCAGGAATGCGCCCATGCTGGCTGCCTGACCAAGGCAAATAGTCTGAATAGGGCATTTTACGTATTGCATTGTGTCATAAATCGCAAGGCCGGCGGTTACAGAGCCGCCCGGTGAATTGATGTAGATGCTTATGTCTTTTTCTGCATTTTCTGATTCAAGGAAAAGAATCTGGGCTACGACTAAATCAGCCGTTGCGTCATTTATTTCTCCATCAATAAAAATAATGCGTTCTTTTAAAAGCCTTGAAAAAATATCGTAAGATCTTTCTCCGTTGCCGCTCCGTTCTACAACGTATGGCACCAATGTATTCATCTGTTCGTTCATTTTTAATCCTTTGATCCAAGGAATTTTTAAAAACTTCCCGGTTTTTGCTATGCTTTAAATATAGCGATATTTTTTGTATAAGTCAAAAAAAAGGGGATGTCCGGCAAGCATATCCGAACCGGCAATTAAAGTTCATGCCGATTATCTGGCGGCGCAGGTAAACTTGACCGCCGTAAAAGAACACTTGTCAGACAACCCCTTTTTCATAAAGAATAAGTTTTATTTTGTCGCAAACAAATCAGCAAATGTTGTTTTGTCACCTTTTGAAACTTTTACTTCTTTATAAAGCTCGTTGTAAAGTTTCTGTTCTTTTGTATCGTCAATAAGCCATTCTTTTGAGCGAGGGTCAGAATAATGTTTTTTTACCTCTTCAACATCCATTCCGCCTTCTTCGGCGATTTTTTTGTACTGTTCCTCGATTTCTTCCGGAGTAACAGAAATATTTTTTGACTTGATGAGTGAATCTACGATTATTCTGCTCTTGAGCATTTTTTCGCTGTCGCCTGTCCATTCCTTGAGCATTGATTCTGTTGTCTGGCCAGAAGATTCGATCATCTTTTTCAGCTGTTCTGGTGTTGTCTGGAACTGCTGCGCCATCATTCTCCAGCGTCCGTCAAGTTCTGCCGCGAGCATTGAAGCCGGAATTTCAAACGGGTTCTTTTCAATAAGCTGTTCAAGCAGAGACTGTGATTTGATTTCAGAAATTTTTCTGTTCTTTGCAACTTCCATATTTCTTGAGATATCTTTTTTAAGGTCATCAAGCGTCTTGAATTTTTCGCTTACATCTTTTGCAAGCTCGTCATCCAATGCAGGAAGGTTTCTTACCTTGATGGTCTTTACGGTAACCTTGATTTTTTTAGAGTCTTTCTCAAACTCTTTTGTCTCGTCTTTTTTCATGCCGATTATCTGGTCTTCAATACCGTAGGCATCTTCTCCTGAGCCGATAGTAAATACGTAACCATTTCGTTTTTCGCCGTTTTCTTCCTCGTAGTCAACAGTTACGATGTTGTCCTTTTCGGCAGGTTCGTCTGCCTTTTTGTCAATGACAACGGCGTTTCTTTCCTGGATTGCCTTGAGCTCGTTTTCAAGGTCTTTGTCTGAAATAGTAACCTGCGGTTCTTTTACTGTGATTCCGCTGAAATTGCTTACTTCAACTTTAGGGAATACATCGTATGTAACTGAATATGTAAGATCCTTTGTCAAGTCCAGCTCTGGAACTTTTTCCATTGCAGGCTGCTGGTACGGAAGCGGTCGGTTTTCAGTTTCTTTTTCAAAAATTTCATTGAGCGAACTGTCGATGATTTCGCTTAGAGCATCAGCCTTGATTCCTTCGCCGTATTTTCGTTCAAGAATGTTTGCCGGTACATGGCCTTTTCTGAAACCAGGAATCTGCGCATTCTTAGTATATTTTGTCAAAACTCCATTGTAAGATTCCTGTACATCTTTTTTCGCAATGGTTACTGTCAGTTTAACAGCTGATTTTTCAAGACTAGTGAATTCTGTTGTGAGTTTCACTTTTTGCTCCTTAAAAATTGAAATAAACTGCTTCAAAATGATATTTTTAAAGCGGCTCAATATAACAAAAAAGCGATTCAGATGCCCTGAATCGCTTTTAAATTTAGAGCGGAAAACGGGAGTCGGACCCGCGACATCCACCTTGGCAAGGTGGCGCTCTACCACTGAGCTATTTCCGCAAATCTGGCGTTTTTCCGGCCATTTATCTTGTTAGAGCGGAAAACGGGAGTCGGACCCGCGACATCCACCTTGGCAAGGTGGCGCTCTACCACTGAGCTATTTCCGCAAAAAAAAGAATAGTGCGAAAGGAGGGACTTGAACCCTCACGCCGAAGCACTAGATCCTAAGTCTAGCGTGTCTGCCAATTTCACCACTTTCGCTAGATTTGTTTTCGACGATGTTTAGAACTTTATAGAATAAATTAAAAATTGTCAATACTGCTGATTTCTTTTTTTATTTTTTTTAATTGACCCTAGTGTTGAGTTTTTTTGCAAAAAAAATAAAAGCGCAGGCAGATTTGCAATTTGTGAAGATTTTTGGCGATTGAATTAATTAAAGTGCGGAGCACCCGAATTAATACAAGCGTAGCGCGAGCCAAATCCATCTGAGCAAATTGGAAATATGCCGAGAGCGTTCTTTCATAATTTGCAAAAAAAAACTCGAAATTAAGGCTGATTATGCTCTGCTTTCCTTGAATTTATTTTGCGAATAAATAGAATAAATGAAAAAAAAGGATGTTTTATGGAATTTCTTGAGCTTTGCAAAAAACGTTATTCTGTCAGGGATTTTTCTTCAGTAAAAGTTGAGGAAGAAAAGTTGTCAAAGATTCTTGAAGCGGGGCGGCTCTCTCCGACTGCGAAAAATTCCCAGTCGCATCGCATTTTTGTCTTAAAATCTGATGCCGCGCTGGAAAAAATCCGCAGGGCGACTCCTATGGCGTATAATGCCCCTCTGGTTCTTCTTGTGTGCTACGATTCCAGGGAAAGCTATAAAAATCCGGCGGATACCGTCTGTGTGAATTATGATGGCGGCGAAGTTGATGCGGCGATTGTGGTTACCTCGATGATGTATCAGGCTACGGAGCTGGGGCTTGGCACTTTGTGGGCAAGAGGTTTTGACTCGGCGAAAATAATTGATGCGTTCGCCCTTCCGCCTGAGCTTCGCGTTGTGTGTCTTCTGGATATCGGCTATGCGGCCGATGACAGCATGCCTAGTGAAAGGCATTTTTTAAGAAAAAATCTTTCAGAAACTGTAAAGGAACTTTAAATTGGAACTTTATCTTGTGCGGCACGGTCAGACTGTATGGAACAAAGCCGGAAAACTTCAGGGGCGGACTGACATTGAGCTTAACGAAAACGGAAGGGAAGCTGCCGGAGAACTGGGGCGGGCCCTTGAAAATGTTGATTTTGACAAGATTTATTCTTCACCCTTGATAAGGGCGTATGAAACCGCATGCCTTATCAGGGGGCACAGGAATATTCCGATTATCCGGGATGAGCGTCTTCTGGAGATAAGTTTTGGAGACGGCGAGGGGGACTTGTGGGAAAGCTGGAACCGCCCGGAAAATCCTTACTCCGCTTTTTTTAATGACACCGGAAATTATGTTCCGCCTCCTCATGGCGAAACTTTTGAGCATGTAATGGAGCGCACTAAAAATTTCATCCAGTCTGTGATTGAGCCGCAGTTTAATACTTCAAAAAGGATTATGATTGTTGCCCATGGCGCTCTGGACAGCGCGATTATCTGTTATCTTGAAGGAAATTCTAAGGAAAATTTCTGGGGAAAAGGGCTTTTAAAAAATTGCCAGGCTGTTATCTTTGAATTTGATGGAAAAAACTGGCGCAGAAAATAGTTCTTAGCCTGTTGAATCGCTTTATTTAAAATAATAAAATGAATGCCGCAGGAACTTTTCATTTCTTGATAAGTTCTTTTTGTGAGGTTTTTATGGTTTCGCAGATAATTGTCGTTTCAATTTTTCTTGTTATGTTTCTTCTGATTATTGCTGACAGATTTCCCCGGCAGTATGTGACATTGATTTGCGGTGCGCTGACATTGCTCCTTGTGTTCGTGGGAGGAATGTCGTTCGACAATCGTTTTTTCAATGCCGGTTATAATCCCCTGCTGTCGATAAAAGAAACTTTGAACGTTCACAGTATTTTTACTCCGGGCTTCTGGTATGCCGTCGGCGAATCTGAGTCAAAGGGTATAAACTGGGCTACAATTCTTTTTATTGCAGGAATGATGGTGATGGTTGAGGGGATGGCGCGCACCGGTTTTTTCAGGTGGCTCTGCATGCGGCTCGCCAAGGCTGTTCATTATAAGGTTATTTCGATTTTTATTGCTTTTATGATTATGTCGTTTGCGCTTGCGATGTTCATTGATTCAATAACGGTAATCCTGTTTCTTGCGGCGGTTTCCGTGGAACTTTCCCGTCTGCTTAAGTTTAACCCGGTCTCGATGATTCTTGCGGAGGTTTTTTGCGCTAATCTTGGCGGTTCTGCCACAATGTGCGGTGATCCGCCGAATATAATCATAGGCACTTCTCTTGGATATTCGTTCGCGGAATTTCTTATGAACACAGGGGAAATCGCGCTGGTTTGTCTTATATTTACCGTGCTGTATTTTTATTTTATGTGCAGAAAACAGTATTCTGCCGTTTCCTCTGATGTTGATGTCTCCGCTTTTCCTTCGCCGGAATCTGCGATTACAGATAAAAAAGGCTTTGCGGTAAGCTGCGTGATTTTTCTTGTCGCGGTAGTTCTTCTTGTTACTCATTCAAGCACCCATCTTTCTGTTGCTACGATTGGTGTTGGAATAGGGCTTGTTACGCTGGTTGCATCCGCAAGGCATATAAAGGAAATCCTGAGCCGCATTGATTATCAGACGCTTCTTTTTTTTGTCGGGCTGTTCATTGTTGTAGGCGGCCTTGAGCAGACGCACGTCCTTGAGCTGATTGCGATGTTTATTGAAAAAGTTTCCGGCGGAAACCTTTACGGCATGATTGCTATTATTATCTGGATTTCTGCGCTTGCCTCTGCGTTTATTGATAATATTCCTTTTGCGGCTACAGTAGTTCCGGTTATTCAGAATCTTGCTTCTGTAACCGGCGCGAATTTCCTTCCTACAATGGCGTGGTCTCTTGCGATTGGAACTGATATAGGTGGCTCCGCTACACCGATTGGGGCTTCTGCGAACGTTGTCGGAACTTCTGTCGCGGCGAAGGCCGGTCATCCGGTTGGCTGGGGAAAATACTGCAGGCTCTGCGCTCCAATAACTGTAATTGTCCTGCTTATAAGTACGATTTTTGTTTTTGTCAGATACCTTTAATGGTGTTATAATTGTTCTGGCTATGAAACTGATGTTTCGGGCATGACTCTGAAAATGCGATATTTACTGGTTTTTAAGTTTTTTGCATTTCAAAAATGAGGGGTACTTATTATGGAGAAACAGATTATTATTTCTATAAGCCGTGAATATGGCAGTGGCGGACACGAAATTGGAAGAAAACTTGCCGAAAAGCTGGGGCTTCCGTTTTATGACAGGAATCTTCTTGATGAGGTTGCAAAGAACAGCGGCTCGGACGTAAGCGAATTGTCTGCCTATGATGAAAAGCCGCGTCACTTTTTTGTAAGCAGAAGCGTCCGCGGGTATTCCAACAGCCCTGCTGAGAATATTGCGGAGCTCCAGTTCGCGCTTTTAAAGTCAAAGGCCGCGGACAGTGATTCTTTTGTTGTTATAGGGCGTTGTTCCGATGAGCTTTTTGATGAGATGCGGGATGTGTTCGTATTAAAAATATTTGTAAGCGCGGACTGGGATGAAAAAGTAAAGCGTGTCATTGAAAAACGTTCAATGGATAAAAAACTTGCGGAAAAGACAATTCTGCGGCACGACAAGAACCGTATTGCCTATCATGATCATTTTTGCAAGCATCGCTGGGGAGATGCAAGAAGCTACGATTTGAGCGTTAATTCTTCAAAACTGGGAATTGACGGAACTGTCGATATGCTTTGCGATTACGTTAACCGTTGCACAAAATAGATTACGGAGCTTTAAATGGTTCAGGGAACGATAAAATTTAGCGAAAACGAGGCGAAATTTTGTATTGTTGATGAGGATAATATGAAATTTCTTGATTTTCTTGAATTCGGGGATGAATTTGAAGCGAATGTCGACGGAAAATGGGTTCGGACAAAGCTTGAAATCATAACGAACGAGGCTGGGGAGCTTGTTTTTTCACTGAAGGGAACTCCGTACAACGGAGTTCTTGACGGTGTTGAAATACGCAGGTAACGTCAGCAGTTTTTATAGCTTACGGAAATTCCATCGCCGTCATCGTAGAAGTCGGTGTGGAATTCCGTGTTTGTCTTTAAAAAGTCTATATATTTTATTATTTTTTTTACGAGTTTTTTTGTGCTGTAATTGTGGGTAAGGCTCAGGTCGTTGACCATTCCGTGAAATTTAAGGTTGTCGGTTATTATTACGCCTTTTTCCGTAAGGTTGCTCTTGAATTTTTCAAAAAAGCGGATGTACTGGGCTTTTGCCGCGTCGATAAAAATTAAATCAAATTTTTCATCAGTTTCCCATTCCAGGGCATCGCCGTAAACCAGCGTTATTTTTTCTGAAAGACCGCAGTCCGCTACGTTTTGTTTTGCCTGTATGTGTCTGTCCAGGTCGTATTCAATTGTTGTGACGTGAACATCTTCGGCTGCTTTTGCAAAATTTATTGCCGAATACGCTATTGCTGTTCCGATTTCCAGAATGTTTTTTACGTTGTGTTTTTTTATATATCCGCACATAAACTTGAGTCCGCCGTCCTGAATAATAGGAAGATAGGCTTTTTTTGCAAAAGATTTGATGTCTGACACTGCGTCCATGGAAAAATCCTGTTTTATTAATTTGAATTTAAGATTTATTTTTTTTTGTGCAAATTCTTAATGCCCATTCATGATATTTAAAAAGATAATCTTTTGCAATGGAATTTGTCTTTGCGGACGGGTTAGCGATGTGCAGGGCGCGCTTTGCGCGTTGCGGAATGAAATGAGCGGCCGCGAGCCTTTTAAGGCGAGGCGGACGCGAGATTGAATGCAGCAATGAGTGTGAACGGAACCCGGAACGTAGCGGCCTTGCGTCTGTGTCCGGCCGGGCGGATGCGGACGCAAGGAAACCCCAGGGCTAAAAAGAAAAAAAATTGGCAAATTTTATGATTTTTATAAAGTCGTTTTCTGGAATTCCGATAATGAAATGAGAAAAAAAGTTTTTTGCTTTTGCTTGGAGGAATTTATGGCAGATTCAAAGAAATATAAGGAAATTTTACTGAAGGAAGATTCGGTTCTTTCGGATGTGATTGCGTCCCAGAAGGAGCTTAGGGCTGCGGTTAATGCGAAGGACTGGACGAATCTTATGAAGGTTGTTTCGGACATAAATTTGGAAATGGATAAATTCAACCGGCTTGATGATGAAAGGGAGAACTTTTTGAAGGCTGAAAAAGGCATTGCTGCGGGCTCCGCTGATTTTGACAAGGATACAAATGAGCTTTTGGCAAGGGTCCGCGGTAAACTTGTCCGTTGCCGCACGGAAAACAAGGCTTTGGGCGATTTTATAAATATCACGCGGAATTTTGTGCAGAAAATTATTGATACGGCGCTTCCGCAGAGCAGGGTAAAAGTTTATGGAAAATGCGGATGTTTTGTCCAGAAGCAGCCGGACAGCGTTGTTGTAAACACGCTTTTTTAATTTCTTGTTTTAATTTTTGTAAATTGTAAAAAAAGAGGCGAATTATGGGATCGACATTTTCAGGAATTGAATTAGGCAAGCGCAGCATTATGGCGCATACGGATGCAATCAGCACCGCCGGTCATAATATTTCAAATGCAAACACGGAAGGATATTCCCGCCAGCGTGTTCAGCTTAAAGAATTTGATCCTCTTTACAGGCCTGACCTTGAGCGTCCTGAGCGTGCAGGCATGATCGGGCAGGGAATTGATGTTCAGAGCATTACGCGCATTCGCGACGAGATGCTTGACCAGCGCATTACCGCCCAGCAGAACCAGGAGTCCTACTGGGATACGCGCAGCAAATATTACACGATGATTGAGCAGATTTACAATGAGCCGGATGAAGTAAGCGTCCGCTCAAATATGGATAAATTCTGGGAAAGCTGGCAGGAACTTTCTATAAATCCGGAAAGCCAGGCGGCGCGGCAGGCTGTGGTTACACGCGGCGAGTCTCTTTCTGACTCAATAAAGTCTAAATGGGAAAATCTTATGGGTGTCGGCTCTCTGATTAATTCCGACATTGATTCTACGGTTAAACAGATAAATTCCTATGCCAATCAGATTGCCGCTGTGAATTCAGAAATCGTGCGTTCGCGCGGAGTCGGCGACAATCCTAACGACCTGCTTGACAGGCGGGATTTGCTTGTGGACAAGCTTTCAAAACTTGCGAACATTACCACTGACAGGCGGGATCCGGATGAATTTATGGTTCATATTGATGGAAAGGTTCTTGTGCAGGGCGGCGTCGCGCGCAATTTTGACCTGGTTTCTCTTACAGACAACAACGGTTATGAAAAATTGGTTTGGGCCGACACTCGTGAGGATGCCTCTGTTTCCGGAGGAACTCTGGGGGCGCTGATTGAACTTCGCGATATGGATGTCAGGAATGAAATTCAGTCATTGAACACAATGACAATGAATTTTTCTGACCTTGTGAACGATGTCCACCGCAACGCCTACGGCGCGAACAACGTGACCGGCCTTGATTTTTTTACGCAGCATTCATTTGTGGAAAACGTCAACGGCAATTTTGACCGCAATGGCGACGGTGTCCTTGATCACAGCTATATTTTCCGCTTTACAGGAACTACAACGCTTAATCCTCAGGAGCAGATTGGTTTTGAGGGTGTGATGACTTTCAGCGGCCCTTCTGGAAATGTGCAGGTTCCTTATCATCCTACGGATACTGTTGAGACAGTTATAAACCGCATAAATGATTCTAATGGCGAAGTGAAGGCGTATCTTGACCGGAACAATAATCTTGTCCTGAAAGGAACTACCGCGCAGAATGTTGAAAATCCTGATTTTGTAATACGGCACGTTGAGGATTCCGGTTTTTTCCTTACAGGATATTCTGGAATTCTTGCTGCAAGCGGCGCTGATGGCGCTTATGATTTTGCGCGTGCTGATGCAGTTGATTCCCTGGCGGAAGCGCAGTTTGCCGTGAGCCCTGTTCTGAATCCGGCCGGATATATTGAAGTAAACGGCGTTATAAAAAATGATGTGAAGAGCGTTGCGGCCGCATTCCGCGATGATTCCGGAAATGTTAATGCTGGCGACGGACGTGCTGCCGTGGAGATTGCTTCCATAAGAAATACAAAGGTTATGATTGGGCATGAACGCACTTTGGATGATTATTTTGCGGATTCTGTTACAAATGTCGGGCTTAAAGGCGAGCAGGCTGAAAATAATCTTAAGAGCCACATGGCGATCATGAATGATCTTCGTACCATGAGGGACAGCATAAGCGGTGTTAACATAGACGAGGAGCTTTCTGACATCATAAAGTTTCAGCACGGATATAATGCCGCGGCAAAATTTGTAACAATTTGGGACAGTCTTATCGATACTGTAATAAACAAGCTTGGAGTTTAGTCTGCCGTAAATGGTCTGGCGGAAAAACATTATGCGTTAAAAATAATGAGGTGAAATATGCATAGAATCAGTTCTGCAATGAATAATATTGATACCCAGTCGGCGCTCCGGCTTCAGGAAAGCAGGTTGAATTCGGCCAACAACCAGATTGGAAGCCAGAGGCGCATTCAGCAGCTGCGCGATGACCCGATTTCTGCGGGACATCTTGTCCGCTATCAGTCTTATCTTACTCGGGTGAATAATTTTGAAAAGAACGCAAAGACTCTTACGGACGAGTTCGCCTTGCGCGAAGGATATATGAATAATTCTCTTGAAATTATGCACCGCGTCCGGGAGCTTGCCGTAACTGGCGCAAACGGAATTTATACAAAAGAGGATATGTCCAACATGGCGGTTGAAGTTGATGAGCTTTTGAAAGAGCTTATTCAGAACGCCAATGCGATTTCCAGCGATGGAAACGCCCTGTTCGGCGGTACGAACACCAAGGCGACTCCTTTTGAAGTTGAGATGGGTAACGTTCAGGGCAGCGGAGTTCCGTTGATTGAGACCGTTCGTTACAACGGAAATATCGACACAAACAAAGTTGAGATTGACGAAAATAAATATCTTGATATTGATAATGCCGGAAACCGCGCCTTCTGGGCGGAACAGCAGCAGATTTTTGGCGGCAGGGACGCAAGTTCATGGCAGGCTTCTTCTGACAGCACAATAAGCGTTGACGGTGTAAGGATAAATATCAATGCAGGCGATAATGTCTATGCCCTTGCCTCAAAAATAAATGATTCAGGAGCGGCGGTCCGGGCAAGCATTGACCCTGTTACCAACGGACTGAATTTTGAGTCGACAGACGCGCGCCAGGTTTGGCTTCAGGATGTTGACGGAAATGTTCTGAATGAACTTGGAATTGTAAAGGATTCCAGCCAGAAGCCGCCGTACAACCTTGGAAACAGCGTGAAGGTTTCTGGCGGTTCTATGTTTGATGTTGTTATAGCGTTCCGCAATGCTCTTTTAAAAGGTGATACAGAAAGCGTTGGCGGAAGAATTCTTGGCTCTCTTGATAAGGGAATAAATTCTCTTGTTACAAGGGTTGCCAAGTCCGGTTCGGATTATGAGCGCGCTCAGAATAATGCGCTTAGAAATTCAAATACTGCCCTGAATGTAAAGCAGCAGGTAAGCCGCGAGGGGGATCTTGACTACACGAAGGCAATTACGGATCTAAAGATGCTGGACTATACTTATCAGGCTACGCTAAGCAATGCCGGAAAAATGTACAGCAGCACGCTTTTGAACTATATGAGATAATAGTATTTTACCAGAATAAAGAGGAAGGCATGGAAGTAAAGACAAAAGCAAATGGAATTGTAAATGTTGATGAAAAACAGCTTGTTACTTTTCCGGAAGGACTTTTAGGATTTGAAAAATATACAAAATTCGCATTGATTGACTCTGAGTACGAGCCTTTTATATGGCTTCAGTCAACGGAAGAAAGCAACCTTGCTTTTTTAATGATTGATCCGTTTTTGATTTGCAGCGACTACGAGGCGGATATAGATGATTCTGCGCTTAGGAATATAGGTGTGGATTCTGCGGAAGATATAATCATAATGACTCTGGTGACGATTCCAAAAGACGGCTCTGCGATAACTGCAAATTTTCTTGGCCCGGTTGTTATAAATAAAAAGAACAGGAAATGTCTTCAGGTTATTTTAAATGACAGCCGCTGGACAACAAAATTCGATATTGTAAAAGCCTTGAAACAGAAGGGGGAGTGATATGCTTATTCTTTCCCGAAAAACTGACCAGCAGATAAAAATAGGCGAAAATATAACGATTACTATAATTGATATAAAAGGTGATCAGGTGAAAATTGGCGTTGAAGCCCCTAAGGATGTAAAGGTGTTCAGGCAGGAAGTATTTAACGCTATCAGGAATGAAAATACTGCGGCTTCGGATGTTAATAACGACATAGTAGGCACAATCAACAGGATTTTGAAAAAATAAAAAAAATAACTTTTTTTTTGAAAAACAGCGGATTTTGATATTGACTAAATTTTATCAATATTATATATTTACATCACGTCATAAATGGTGCCTGTAGTTCAGCGGTAGAGCGCCAGATTGTGGATCTGGTTGTCGTGGGTTCGAGCCCCATCAGGCACCCGGTTCTAGTTGCGCCCGTAGCTCATCTGGATAGAGTTCCGGACTTCGAATCCGGCGGTAGCAGGTTCGAATCCTGTCGGACGCACTTATATTTTCGGGCCATTAGCTCAGCTGGTAGAGCAACAGACTCTTAATCTGTGGGTCGCAAGTTCGATCCTTGCATGGCTCATAAAAGGGGCTGTCCTAGAAGTTATTAACAGACTTCAAAAAGGGCGGCCTTTTTTATGTT
>OBSA01000051.1_pt1 | contig 42622 bp, 49 predicted proteins | sample 1501291 | NCBI WGS metagenome assembly OBSA01 (sample SAMEA3360679, study PRJEB22359) | human gut metagenome | biome: ENVO:urban biome; feature: ENVO:human-associated habitat; material: ENVO:feces | place: Bangladesh | collected 2011 | reverse complement strand
GCTATGTTTGGTATTCAGCTCTGAGCGTACGGCAGAGTTGATATATACAGTTCTCACATTATTTTTATGAAAGGGATGGTGATCTTATGGAGAACGGTATGAGTAGTGGTGTGCAGCCTGTATTCAATCTGAATGAGAAGACAGGCGGTGGTTTCGGTGGTAGTGAATGGTTGTGGGTAGTCGTGTTATTCGTATTACTCGGTGGTGGTGGTAATCTCTTTGGTAACAAAGGGAATGCTGCAACTCAGGCAGATATTCAGAGGGGCTTTGATTACTCCAATGAAATGTCTCAGATGAGGGGTCTGACCTATGGACAGGCTAATAGCACCTATGCTCTTACGAATGGTATCAATGGTCTGGAGAAGACTGTCATGCAGGGCAACTTTGGCATCATGCAACAGCTGGGTCAGAATCAGCAGGCTGCTCAGATGTGCTGCTGCGAGACCAACAGAAACATTGATGCAGTGCGTACAGAAGGGTATAGAAACACTTGCAGCGTAGTGGAAGCTATCAAAGAGGATGGTGAAAAGACCAGAGCAATGTTCTCTGCATACCAGATGGCAGAACTGAAGGCTAAACTGGAAGAAAGAGATCGTCAGCTCATGGCAGCTAACATCCTTAATGGACAGACTGCACAGACGGCAGATCTCATTCAGAAACTTCGTCCAGCTCCTGTTCCGGCTTTCATCGTTCCTGCACCTACAGGTACGACTCCTGCTACCCCTACGACTTAGTAATAAGTTAGTGGTAAGTTAAATATGGTGGGGAGTGTCTAGTGGCACTCCCTATTATATTTATATTAAGAAAGGGGACTACTTGGATATTCTGAATAGTATTGTTGCTATTTTAACAGTAGCAAGCTGCCTTAGTGCTGCTTTTAACTATGTTGTGATTCGACCATTACAGCATGCTATTGACCTTAATAGCGATGTATTACATGAGTTGAAAAGAGAGATCGAAAGGAGTGTAGCAGACAGGCGTGCTTTGGATGTGCGTGTAGCTGCTCTTGAAGAAGCTCATAAAATCAATTCTAAACGCCTTGATGAAATATGCTCTACGTTAAGCGAAAAATCAAAGAGATAATCAGTACATTTAAGATTAAGAAAAGTGACAAAGACTCCATGAGACTCATCAAATGGAGTCTTCGTTACCTTCTATTTTGTTTAGTGCTTTATCTTGTGATGACCTTATATGAATGGGTCGTAACTGGTCATGCTAACTTATCTGAATTTAGACAATATATCACTGCCGTAGGTGGTCTTACTATTGCTATCCAGACCTTTAGCCGTTGGCTGGTAGACACAGATCATGATGGTATTCCAGATGAAGCCAAAAAAGATAATGAAAGGAGATTTCCACCATATGACCCCAGATGAATTTATTGATTTTATCGGAGACACAGCTGGTAAGGTCTGTGCTGAATACAATCTTCCAGCTTCCGTATGTATCGCTCAGGCTATTCTTGAATCTGGCTGGGGTAGGTACTGTATTGGTCAGTTCAACTACTTTGGTCGTAAATGGAATGGCTGGGGTAACTATGTACGGCAGCAGACCACAGAATATGAGAATGGTCAGTATGTGACTATTTATGATAAATTCCAGTCCTATTCGTCTCTTGAAGATGCTATTAGAGACTGGTGCGTACTCATTAAGGAAGAGCCAGCGTATGCCGAAGCTCTTGCAGTATGGGAGAATGGCTGGTGTGTAGAGGACTTTGTGTGGGCACTCGCACCTGTCTATGCTACAGACCCAGACTATGCTAGGAAGATTATTGCTACTATGGAGGCTAATGACCTCTATAGATTTGATGGATGGGGTGATGAAGATGCCTAAGATTAACAGTGCCATTATTGACCAGATTGCACAGCTGGAAGTTGATGCTCTCCTTGATGGTCTTACTGACCCGGAGCTTAGACGCAATCCAGCTTTCCTTGATAAGGTCAGACGCTTCCTCAAAGAGAACCAGCTTCAGACCACTCCTGAAACACCGGGGGTAGCTGAACTGATGAAGAGGCAGCAGACCACAGATATTCCGATCTTTAAGGAGGAGGTAGGTCACTTTGCTGTGGACGGAAGACCAAATTAAGGCAGCCCATAAGGACTTCCGTGTATTCGTGTTCATGGTCTGGAAATCTATAGGGCTTCCAGACCCTACACCTATACAGTACGATATTGCAAAGTACCTTATGGATACCCCAACTGACCGAAGCATCATTGAGGGATTTCGAGGTGTCGCTAAGTCCTTTTTGACTTGTGCGTACACCGTATGGATGCTTTGGAAAGACCCTCAGCTAAAGGTCTTGGTTGTGTCTGCATCCAAAGATAGAGCAGATGCAAATGCTGTCTTTATCAAACGTATCATCTATTTGCTGCCCTTCTTGGAACCTTTGCAGACCCAGAGAGGACAGCGAGACACACAGAACCTCTTTGATGTGGGTCTTGCAGTGCCAGATATTTCTCCATCGGTGAAGTCTGTAGGTATCACAGGTCAGATCACAGGGTCTCGTGCAGACCTATTGATTGCCGATGACGTAGAAGTCCCGAATAACTCTGGTACTCAGGTGCAGCGTGATAAGCTAGGAGAAGCTGTAAAGGAGTTCGATGCAGTCCTTAAACCGGGAGGGAAGATCATCTATCTGGGGACACCTCAGAACGAAATGAGTCTCTATAATGAACTCACCAAACGTGGCTATAAGAGACGCATTTGGACTGTTCAATTCCCTTCCTCTATAGCTGAGAGGGAATCTTATGGTAGCGAATTAGCACCATTCATTGCTGAACCGTATGATGAAGACCCAGAGAAATATGCAGACAAACTGACACCTACAGACCCAGATCGCTTCGATGTAGAAGAAATTGAGAAGCGTAGACTGTCTTATGGTAAGGCAGGGTTCGCTCTTCAGTTCATGCTGAACACTAACTTGTCTGATGCTGAGAAGTATCCACTGAAAGTAAAGGACTTCATAGTGACAGATCTTGACCTGAAACAGACTAGCCTGAAGTGGGCATGGAGTTCAGACCCAGCTAAACGTATACCGGAGCTACCTTCTGTGGCTCTTAAAGGTGACTACTTCTATAGTCCTTTGAGTCGATCTGAGGAGGTAGCAGACTACTCTGGTACGGTAATGGCTATTGACCCGAGTGGTCGTGGTAAGGATGAAACTGCATATTCTATCATCAAATACATAAATGGATATTTATGCATTTTGGATATTGGTGGGTATCATGAAGGGTACTCTGAGGGGACACTTACGACCCTTGCAAATAAAGCAAAGTTCTACGATGTCAATGAAGTGGTCGTAGAATCTAACTTTGGTGATGGCATGTTCTCTCAGCTGCTAAAACCTGTTCTAGGTAGGATTCATCCTTGTACTGTACAGGAGATCAACAATAGACAGCAGAAGGAGAAGCGTATCATTGATACCCTTGAGCCACTCTTAATGACCCATAAGATTATCCTTAACAAGAGTGTAGTGATAGATGACTATAGAGTCTATGAGAGATCTCCAGCCTACTCATTTATCTATCAGATGACTAGACTCTGTGATGAGAAGGGGGCATTAGCTCATGATGACCGTCTGGATGCTGTAGCTATGGCTGTAGCTTATTGGCATGATGTACTGGACAGGAGTGCTGATATTGGGCTTGAGGAGCATCTTGAGGAGGAACTTGAGATGTGGGCAGACCCAGATGGAGGTGCTTTGAACTGGGGTAAGCCAGAGGTCTATAAAGATAAGCTGGCTTCCGGTAAGATGCATATCAGGAGTTTGAATCCATTCAGAGGCAAATAGGAACAGCTAGAAGGATTCTAGCACTCTCTAAAACGCTCTCAGCGGCGTTCTTAGAGTGTCCTTTGATAAATTACTCATGAAGCCTTAAGAGGCTCTCAGAAACGAAATAAGAGCGTTCTAGGGGTATATACCTCTAGGATGCTCTAAAATGCTATTAGAGGCGTCCATAAGAGTTCATAAGGTAACTTTACCTGAGAAACCCTTGGAAGCCCTTAGAAACGATTTTAGAGCATCCTATGGCTATTTACCAATTAGAGATAGATAGATAATAGCTAGATAGCTAGATATAAGATCTAGCGATAGTAGCTAGTTAGCTAAATAGGAATAGTTAGCAGCTAGTATATAGCTAGATCCTAATTGAGACACATATATACAAACTAACTAATTGAGACATCTAATGGGTAAAGGGAAGAAAGGTTATAGTACATAAGGATACTGCATTCTGCTCTTCACCTTATGAGTTATAACGAGTCCCAATAAGACTCTTAATCTTCTGGTCAGGTATCATAAAGAATTTCTAAACAATTCTTAATGTTGTCTTTATGAGTTCTGACGATCACTTTAATTATACCTTAACTCTAGCTACTATCTAGCTACTAACTATTACTAATAAAGGAAGTGTAATATGCTAACTACTATTACTAACTATTTCAAATATATCATAGTAGCCGTAGTTTCTTTCCTCCTTGGCTATAGCTGCTATGCTATTTTTCATTCTCCTACCACTAACTCTACTGTGGACGTACCTACAGAGGCAAATAGGGAACCTGTAGAGATCCATGAGATTTCCCGAGTGACTCTTAAAGAGAAACAAAAGGAATCTGATCCAGACTTGGTGGTAGATAACAGATACATTGCTGAGATCCATGGTCAGACCTTTGAGATCCCTAAGACCACTGGTGCGGTGTCAAAGGACTCTAAAGGACTTCAGACCAAAGTGACCTCAGATATCAATATGACTCCAGTAGTCCGCAAATGGGCTGATCTGGAGTACAAAAGGAACTGGGAAGTATCTGCTGGTCTTGGTAGATCCCATGATGGTCACTTCTATGTACCTATTGGCATCCAAAGGAACTACAACTACGATAGAGCCATTGAGGTGTCTGTGGGTATCTCTAAGGATCATGTAGAGAACTTTCAGGTACTTCATAAGTGGAAATTCTAACGGTGTCTATATACGAAGCAATGGGTCTTATAAAAATTTTGTAAAAATTGTGAAGTGTCTATTCATCCACTTGGGTGGCTCTGAATCCCCCCCTATGCCCTCTTAAAGCGTCTCAGCGTTACCACTGTACCTCTTTAACGCATCACAGGGATAACGATGTACAGTATCACCATGGCACTACGTTAGCACTTTAAGATACTAAAGGAGTAACGCTTTGACTCTTTAAGATGCCAAAAGGTGACATCATGCACCTAGAACGTATTCTATAGCACTCTCTAGGATATGCTAGGGATACCATGACTAATACTGTCATGTATCTTTATGATATGTTCTAGGTAACTTTAAGAATGTGTTCTAGTATGCTTTTAAGTCATAGAACTATGCTTTTATCTCATCTCTCATCTGTTATCTTAAAGTGTACCATAATGCCTCTTAAAGTGCCTAATAGTATACACTTATTCTCATTAGAATACACTTATTCCCATTCTCATCTGTTACTCATAAAGATACCATAATTGACTCAGAATTGACCATTTATTCTCTAATGGTATACATATACAATATTCTGCATAAATAATCCATAGCGTGTACTCTATGATTCTTTAAAAAATCATAGAGAGTATAGATATACAGAATTATGCATACTCATACAATACAGCATTCTATCATTTCCTATATAGGTATTATATTATATATTATATATTTCCTATACTGAGACACAACACAACACACCGGAAAGATTAGAAACATTCTCATCAAAACGTGTCAAATTGTTTATTGGACTTTTGGCTTGCGGTATTGTATCATACAGATAACAAAGAACGGAACACACAAGAGCGAACATGGGGAAGCCCATTAGTAGCAACGCCAATGAGAATTGACACGGTGCAAAGTTCTTGAACCATTAGCCATAGGGCGAACGGTAGAAAACAGAATAGCGACTAATAGATAGCATGGTGGAACTTGAGTTTATGGAAACGCTTCCAAAGTGAAATGGAACACGCCTACAGACAAACGGCTTGAACCTACAGTCTATCGAAACTCTCTAAACTGTTTCAAAGTGTTCTTTGAAAACTAAATAGTGTATTCCGATGTGTGAATGTGCAACGGCACGCCGGAAAAAATGGCACACTTGCCCTAAACCATTGGCAACGGTAAGGGGAACGGAAATAGTTCAGCCTATGGAACGATGTAGGCTAGGGATAGCGAACAACCCGAAAAAATGGCTAGGAATACGCCGACTAATAGGGCGGATAAAATAGAAATAACATCAATAAAATGATTTTAAATAAAGAGAGGTAATCAAAATGAAAAAAGTAAATGTAGTGCTTAATTTAGGGCTTGTAACAAAGAATTTCATGCCGGTTGATAAAAAGACGGCAATTAAAATTATTGCACTGAGTACGGACGCAACGGTAACGGAATGCGTCGGAATTTACAAGGGCAACGTTGAGCCGTCCTTGAAAATTGAAATTTACGACACAACCCTTGAAAATGCGATTGAACTTGCTAGGGAATTTGCTAGGACGTTCAATCAGTGGTGCGTAGCTTGTACCTACAAATTCAAGACGGTATTCGTTGACGCAATGGCTACTGAAAAAGAACGCAAAGAGCTTGAAAAAGAGCTTGCCAAGGGCGAATAACTCTAATGTGTCTATCAATGTGTCTATCAAGGGGTATCAAGGCGATACCCCACGGAATATCAAGGGGGTACTCAAAATGGAACTGAAAAAACTGAATGAACATAAGTATGCTAAATGTGCAATGTTCAAAAGATATGTACTGTTAAATGGCATGGATTTTGATGGTATCGAATGGGGCTTTATGTCCTACTCTACAAGAGTCATCATCGTCCGCGGTAGTCGCGTGATGTTCACGGGTTACTATTCAAGGACAACAAGTCGTCAGCTTACGTGGTGGTTGAATGAATACGGGGATAGACTCAAGGGGCTTGACAAAAAGACTCTTGACATCATGGATAGAGAAATGCTTGCCTATGACTTTGAGACGGGCGAACTCACACCATTAACCCACGATGAACTGAGAGAACGCAAGGGGGAACGTGCTATGGCGTTCAATTATGGCTATGGGTGGTAAGAGGTGACTATCATGGAACACATGAAAAACATCGAATTGACGGACGGAGAGCGCCAAGAGGTTAGATACGCTCTTGAAAATCGCATTGAGTATTTGGTCTATGCATTGCACATGCACCCTATGTGCGATGATATACAGACCTCTATCCGTGTCTTAGACCTTATGGGATACCATAAACAAGCTGAATGGTATCGTAGCCAACTCAAGGCATGGCAAGACATGTATGACAATAACAACTATCCCGATTATGACGCATGAGAGGAGACACAAGAAAATGAGAAACGTAGAAAATAAGCAGATTGACACATGGGAAGTAAAAATGGTACATACCATGACGCTTTGGGGTATCATCACGCCATTCATCGAAGTATGCGTGGCAAGATATTCAAGCATGATAGACTATGCAAAGACACTCAAGGAAAAACTTGAGTTAGAAAAAGAGTTTATTGTCACCATGTATTCGCACGGTATCGTTTGTGAGTAATAGGGGGGGGTCTATATCATGAAAAAGACAATTTATGATGCAACAAATGGTATTGAACATCATGCCTATGAGAGCCAAGCCAAGGCATTCCAAGCATTCAAGGCAATGGTTATGAAACGCCTTGAACAAATTGACGGGTTCAACCCTATAGACTACCTTGATGACTACAGAACGCCATTATGGAGGGTATGGGAAATTCAGTACACATGCATAGGCGGGCGTGAATATTTCATTCAGCCAATTTTCGTTGAAATGGAGGACTAACATCATGACAAAGCAGATGATTTTTATTGTAATCGACGGTATTGACATGAGAGCATACACAAGAGAGGATAAAGCCAAGGAACGCTATGAGAAAATTGTCAAGGAGCGTTGGTGGAATTGCGACAAGTACAGCCATGGTCTTGATGACTACGGACGCAAGTTAGACACGGCTTTACTTGAAAACTACACAAGTATCCAAGGCAAGACTATCATCATGCGTGCTATGTTTTTGGAAAGAGAGGACTAAACAACATGAACAAGCAGGAAATCATGGAAGTCATCGAAGCCCTTGCACACTCTCAAGGTTACTATGCAAGGCTTTATGACACACTCAAGGAACATCCCGAAGCCCTTGAATTTCTTGAGAAACAGAATTTCAAGAAGCCGATTGATATCATCATGTTTTTGGAAAACTAATGGGAGGTAACTATCATGCTGAAAATTATCAAGCAGTGTTGCGATTTTGAAGAACTCTACAAGAACTCATGGGGACAGGCGATTGACGTACTCAAGGAAATTCGCAAGGAGGGCATGGAAGAAGAACTCATGGACTACCTTGAAGATTGTTTCCCCGATGGTGCGGATGATGTAGAACTCAATGACCTCTTAGCCTATGATTGGCAGTGGGTCTACAGTCAGATTGGCATGCCACTTGAAGCATGGGACGACGTTGAAGAGGAGGACTAACTATCATGAAAAGAGTATTGGAAAGCACTATGGAACTCAAGGATATCGTAAAGGGTCTTATGATTGACCTCTTGAAGGACTATGAGACTTGTCACATCTGCTACAGTTGGGACATCGCCAACATCGTAGCAAGTGAGATTGTGTCTAAGAAGCCATGGTGGTGGATGATTAACGTGTGCAACTGCCACTATCGTGAAATCATGGACGACCTCAAGAGGTATCACATGCCCTTGCATGGTGACACAACGGACTGGGCAAGGCTCGCTATCACCATTGAAGTAGCTGAACTGTTAGGGGCAAGTGACGCGGTGATCGACCACTGGAAGACCTACGATGAAGATAAGGGCGAACTCCCCGCCATGTTGGATAGCGTGGTAGCTAGGAATATTGCAATGGATTTGGTCTTTGAGTAAGCCAAGGTAATTGAGACACCTATTAGAGAGAAGGTTATCAAGACACCTAGATAGGTAGCTAGTAGCTAGTTGCCTATCGGTGTCTTTTAATTCAATTAAAGAAAGGAGCAATACCATGGTCACGTTAGATGATGAGTTAAAACTTGAAAATGAATATCGCAACATGGCGATGGACAAACTCAAGGAAACACTTGCTTACAAGGAACAGAATGGGGACGCTTCTCATACGTCTATGGGTAGTGGTCTTATTAACCATCTGTACAATAACCTTGCAAACAACATGAAGGCATGGCTCGGTGTCCAGTTGACACCTAAAAGAGGCGTAAAGCCCATGTATTATCAGCTCTTGAAGTACGCCCATGCACAGTTTGAGGAGGAAGACACATTCATTTCTATCTTGTGTCTGTCCCTCTTGTCTAACGTCATCAATCAGTTGGTGATGCCCCAAGACAAAAATCAGACCATGCTTTCCAATGTAGGAGAGAGTACAGGACAGCAGATCATGGATGAAGTACACTTACAGGAGTTTCTGAACTATCTCCAGTCCGATAACTATCAGATGTTTATCAATAGTGCTGAATTTCAGGAATGGCTCAAGGAGAATGATAGAAAGATGTTTGAGTTTACAAACATTCCTGTAGGTATCGCAAAGGGACTCAAGACACGCAATAGCGACTACTACAGACGCTACTACGTTCAGCAGATTGAAAAGAAAGTCATGGATGCAGGGATCCCATGGAAACCCAAGAAGTTTGAGAGAGCGGAATGGATGACTTTGGGGAGCAAGTTGGTAGAGGTCTTGCTTGCCTCTACAGACCTCTTTGCACTCAAGTCAGTTGGTGGGTCTACCGATGACATTCATGCTACTCAGAAATTCCTTGACATTTGGCAAGCTAACACGGACTATGCTTTACTTCATGCTTATAAAACATGTCCTACTATTGTCCCACCAAAGAACTGGACTAGCATTGATGAAGGTGGCTACTATGGAGAACTTGCAGTATTTAATAGTGCAGTACGTCTCTATAGGTTTCAGGATGGGGGCTACTACTACGACAAATATCTCAAGAAGCTCAAGTCTGCTGACCTCTCAAAGCCCTTTAAGGCTCTTAATAGTATCCAGTCAACTCCATGGAAAATTGACAAGGCAGTGCTTGAAGTAGCTCATGAAATTGTCAAGATGGGGGGAGATCGTGCCGGACTTCCCAGCACCGAACCATATCAGGGTCTTCCACCTCTTGTCAACCCAACTGAGGAAGAACTCAAGGCACACAAACACAAGATGTTTCTCCAGTACAAGAAAGAGTCAAGCCGTAAAGGTAAGATGATAAGGGTCTTAGCTAACATCAAGACCGCAGATCGCTTCAAGGACTATGATAGAATTTACTTTCCGTGCAATATGGATTTCCGTGGTCGTATCTACCCTATTCCATCCTTTAGTTTCCAAGGGGATGACCTTAATAAGGGTCTTATCCAGTTTGCAGATGCACCGAAGGTAACAGACCCATCTAGTGAAAGATGGTTCTTGATCGCCGGAGCAGAGTTTGCAGGGATTGACAAGGTGTCTTTCACCGATGAAATCAAGTGGGTCAAGGAGAATGAACAGAACATCCTTGACACCGCAGAAGACCCTATAGCTATGTTGGACTGGTGGGGAAACCTTGATTGTCCCTTTGAGTTTCTTCAGTTTTGCTTTGAGTACAAGAAGATGATTGACTACAAGTCAATTCATGGGTCTATTGTTGGCTGGTCTACTGGTGTACCGATTGCCTTTGATGGAACATGTTCGGGTCTTCAGCATTTCTCAGCGATTCTTAGAGATCCTGTTGGTGCTGAAGCAGTAAACCTCAAGCCTTCTGAGAAACCTCAAGATATCTATGGGCGTGTAGCACAGGTAGTAAATCAAGTCCTAAAACATGATTCAGAACAGGGTACAGCAGACACATGGGATGAAGACAAGAACAGACAGAAGCTGGGTACTAAGACCCTTGCTCAGTTATGGCTGAACTTCGGTGTCAATAGAAAAGTCACCAAGAGATCAGTCATGACCCTTGCATATGGTTCTAAGGAATATGGCTTCAAAGAACAGGTTTATGTTGACACCATCGAACCGCACCTTGATGAAGGGGTCTTTACCGAAGACAATGCCAAGCCAGCAGCAGCATACATGGCAAAGCTGATTTGGGATGCAGTAGGCAAAGTAGTAGTCAAGGCAGTTGAAGGAATGGAATGGCTTCAGAAGGTGACTAGAATGGTCTGCAAGAATGGCAATGTAGTCCAGTGGACAACTCCAATGGGACTTATCATCCATCAACCGTACCTTGAGACCAAGAATAAGGTCTACAGACTTCGCTTTGCACAGACACAGAAGAGAATTTATGTTCCTTATACTTTAGGGGACGTAAAGAAGAAGAAGCAGGAGAACTCCATTTCACCTAACTTCATTCATAGCATGGATGCTAGTCACTTACAGTTCACCGTATGCACTGCAAAAGATCAAGGCATTAACCATTTTGCTATGATTCACGATAGCTATGGTACGACTCTTGAAGATGCCGAAAAGATGTTCAAGACCGTAAGAGAGTGCTTTGTGAAGCTCTATACGACCCATGACGTACTTAAAGAGTTTGCAGAAGAAGTCCAGCACCTGACCGAAAAGGAACTTCCTGAACTTCCAAACAAAGGGTCTTTTGATATCCATGAAGTTCTGAGTAGCCTTTACGCATTTCACTAAGAAATTGAGACATCCCCTACGGTGCCTAATTGAGACACCTATTGGGGAAAGGAGAAGACTCTTTAAGATATCTTAAAGATATCATAAGGAGTCTTACTAGTTACCTTAAATCTATCTACTATATACTATCTTAAATATCTTAATATTAAGTATCTTTAAGATATATAGTTAGTAGCTAGTAGCTAGTATACCTAAAGAGATCTTAAAGACTCCATACCGCACCAAAAAGGACGGGTGAGGTATGGGGTCTTTTTGCGCACCTAGAACTGTGTGTCTGATACCATTGCCTTCGGCTGGTGCAACTGAGAACGTCTCTCAGTTAGTAATTGAGACACCTAATAGAGAAAGAGCATGACGAAAGGAGGTTGACATTATGCACTTTACTTTTAAGCCAAAAGGAATATGTTGTTGGCAGATTGAGTTTGATCTGACACCTGTTTTGGCTCTTAATCCTGACCCTCAGCATGAGAAAGATAGGGTAGAGCCTAACTGCTATGTAGTCACGCACATCAAATTCACTGGAGGATGTCAAGGCAACTTGAGTTTCATCGCAAAGTGGCTTACAGGATACAATGTAAACTATCTTGTGTCTCTTTGTAAGTATCACAGATGCGGAAACAAGCCAACATCTTGCATGAATGAGTTTGCCAAGTGTCTTGAGAAGGCAGAAGAGATTATGAATGAAAAGGAGTGGACACCTGATGACTGCATTTAAGTACAGAGTAGGTAAGTTCAAGCTCGGAGATCTGGTCTATGCACCATTTCACGGTTATGGCATGATAACAGGGATTCTTAAAGAGCCATGTGTCTATCCTATTGTAGTCACATGGTTTGCAACAAATGTCCATCTGGTTGAAAGTGAAAGTACATTCACAGAAGATGGATACTTGTCTGTCTATGCCAAAGAGTCTGATGCTTTGAAAATCACCGTGGTCGAGAGAAGGCACAATAATAGTGACAGGACGCTCTTAAATCGCTTCAGAGCGTTCCTCAAGGGTGATTAAGTAAATTACACAAGGAGGACATTATGGAAAGAGAGTTCAAGGTTGGAGATCATGTTTGGTCTGCCCATTTTGGCAAGGGTGTTGTAGCTCGCATTGCAGACCCTGAGAAAGCTGATTATCCTGTTGGAGTACATTGGCTTAATGAAGCGTCCAATTCTATCTATGCCTATGAGTATTACACTATGGATGGACAGTTTCACACTCAGTACCCTGACCCTGAATATGACATCATTCTTGATGAAGATGAAAAGCCAGAGTTTAAGTGTACAGATAGGGTCTTTTATCCGTTTTATGGCAAAGGGACTGTTGTTAGTGTATGCGAGAGAGATGAACCGTACCCCATTAGAGTCTTTTGGGATAAGCCACCATACGTTGATGAACCATGGAGTTCATTCACACGAGATGGCGTTATGTCAATTTCACGCTTTGTAGGAGCTGACGGAGTAAAACTCATTTTAGTTAAGGACATTCCTAAAGAGGAGACAGGAGAATCAGAAATGGGACAGATTGCAGGAGTTATTAACTACGACATTGGAAAAAAGATGGAGGCAGATGAAGAAAAAAGGAGTGCCGAAGGTAAAAAATTCAAGGGTGGAGAGCGTGTTTGGTCTCCATATTTTGGTGGTGGCACAGTAGTATCTACTGAATCTGAAGCTGGTGATGTCTTCCCGATTGAAGTAAAGTGGGATGATGGTCATTTGGGTGCTTTTGATTACTTCACAGAAGATGGAAAGTATACTGAAGGAGGAGAGAAGCCTGAAATGGGTATCTATCATATTGACCCTGAAGCTGCTGCAAAGTCTCTTCCGGACATTCTTCATGAACTCAGAGAGGATGAGAAAGACGAAAGTAATCAGATCAAGAGATGGTTCAATGAAAGTGACAAGAGAGACGATAGCACTGTAGAGCGGATGGAAGATGCCATTAACCCATCTCATTACAAGGTCGAGGGTCTTCCAGAAGCCATTGACATTATGAATCACCTGATGACTCCAGAGCAGTTTGAAGGCTTCCTTTGGGGAAACATCATGAAATATGTGTATCGGTTTGGACGTAAAGGAGACAAAGGAGAGACCGCCGGAAAGATCGCATGGTATGCTAATCAGCTTAAAGCAGCAGAAGATTGGAGGAAAGAAAATGAAACTTAAAGAACTCTTAAAGGTCATTCCAGATAACTATTTGATTGGTCTTATGGATTCTGACCCAGATAATTATTCTACGCTGGTCTTTGGTAACAAAAAGGATGTTCTTTTTGGCTTTGGGCAGAGAGCTTTTATGCCCCCAGCACATGTTGAGAATCTGCCAGTTGTATCTATTCATCCGGGAGCTACTTCATATCTTCCGGATAAGACAGATATGTATGGTGACGATTCTGTTGAACTGCATGTGAGGACACAGCTTCTCATTGAGGTCAATATGTATGAGGAAGAAAGCAAATGACTAAGAAACAGTGCATCATGATAGCTATTATCTCAGCTATCTTAACTGCTGCTTTTCTGTATGCGGTCTGTTACTTTCCGCATCTAGTAGCAGAATGTATGTTCTGGTTTGTATCTGCTGCCTTTTGTTTCGGATGCTTCTATCTTTTGATTGCAATCATCTGGACAAAGGGGGAGATCTTACCGAATCCATACCCTAACTATTATCTGCCAGACCCAGATATTTATTTAGGAGAAATTAAGAAGGAGAAGAAATAATTATGAGAATTACAAATCTTCAGGTGTACGATATGAATAATAGCATTCGTGCATCGGGATACCCGATGAAGGCATTTCTTGACTTTGATGCCCAGCACAGATACATTGATGACCTTGATTGGAGGAGAGCTGTGTCTTTGGCAAGTCATGCATCTAGTGAAGGACATGATAACTTCCTTAGCGGTATCGTGGTGTCCTTTGACTTGACATGTACTGTCAAGATGTGGACTGAGTTTGAGCGTTATCACTTTGCACAGATTGTCTCCAGTCAGTCTACGATGCATCGTCTGGCAAAAATGGAACTTGATACAGCTTTCACACCATACACAGACCCAGAGATTGTGAACCGTCTGAAGGTACTTCAGCAGCGGTACAATGAAGACCCCAGCAAAGTCAATTTCCTGACACTGCTGTACTCTTGTCCTACTGGTCTGCACCTGACCGCCAGAGTCACGACCAACTATAGACAGCTCAAGACCATTTTGAAACAGAGACACAACCATAGACTGCCAGAATGGAGAGACTTCTGTAGAGAAATTGTGTCTCAGTGTCCGCTGTCTCGTGAATTTATTACGAAAGGAGTAACAGAATTTGAAACTTCCAACCCTAAAGTTCAGAAAGATGTATGAACATGCATTCATTCCAAAGAAGATGACTAAAGGAGCAGCAGGGTTTGATCTTGCTGTGTCTGACCCTGTTACGTTCTTTCCGCATGTAGTGACAAAAGTGTACACTGGCATTGCTATGGAGATTCCTAAAGGGTATCATGGAGAACTTCATATCCGTAGTTCATGGGGACAGAGAGGCATTAGACTTGCCAACTGTACAGGCATTATTGACTCCGACTATAGAGGAGAGATTACATTGATGGTCATCAATGATTCTGATACTGTGTATCATGCTCTTGAAGGTAAACGCATTGCACAGTTCGTACTGGTGAAAGACCCAGCATTTAACATTGAAGAAGTAACTGTATTAGACAAAACTGAACGTGGTGTCGGAGGCTTTGGGTCTACTGACAAGAAAGAGGAGGAATAATTATTATGGCAAAACGTGAATTTACAACTGGTGTTACCCCTAAAGGAAGTCTGCTGTTTCCGCATATCTATGAACCTGAAACCTATGAAGGAAAAGACGTAGGTTATACGGTAAACATTAAATTCGATCAGAAGGAAACGGATGCTCTGATTGCTGTCATTGATGAAGAACTGGAGAAGGCTAAACATTCCATCAAATTGAAAACGGGACAGAAGTGGTCTGCCGAACCGTTCCTCGGGTACAAAGAAGACAAAGATGGAGATATCGTCTTTAAGTTCAAAGCTAATTCGCATTATCAGACCAAATCTGGTGAGCTGCACAAGGTTATTATTCCAGTCTTTGATGCCCATGGCACGCCGATTAAAGACCCACTGTCTATCGGGAATGGTACTATTGCGAAGGTCGCATACACTCTTGTACCATATTGGATCTCTAAGGTAGTCAATGGTATCAAACTGCGTCTTGATGCAGTCCAGATTATTGACCTGAAAGAATATGGTCAGAAGGATGCAAAGGGCTTCGGATTTGATGCAGAGGAAGGCTTCTCCGCACCTGAAGAGGACGATTCTCCGTTTGCAGACGAAGAAGAAACCGATGAAGATGGAGAGTTCTAAGTATGAAGAGGTTTTTCAGCAGGAGAGGTGGCTGGTCTAAACATGTAGATGCTACCTATAGATCTGGTCTGGAAGACAAAGTAGCAGCCCAACTTAGGGATGCTGACATTGATGCAAAGTATGAAGAGTACCAAATTCCTTATGAGATTCCGGCATCTCCTCATCACTATACACCTGATTTTGTCTTACCTAATGGTATCATTATAGAGACAAAAGGTGTCTTTGATGTTGACGATCGGAAGAAACATCTGCTTATTCAGAAGCAGTATCCTAAACTGGATATTAGATTTGTCTTTTCTTCGTCTAAGACCCATATTTACAAAGGGTCTAAGACCACCTATGCTGACTGGTGTGAAAAGTACGGATTCAAATATGCAGACAAATGGATTCCAGACAAATGGTTGAGAGAGAAAAAGAGGTCTATTAAAGGCTTGATTCCAAAGAAGAAAGGTAATTGAGACACCTAATAGGGGAAGGAGGAACTAGATGGCATTTGTGAACTTAAAGTTCCGCAAAAGAGATGCCACCAACTATATTTACATTGTCAAGAAAGATTTGCATGGTGTAGGGCTTGAGTCTCTTAGGACAAAGAGCATGCGGAGAGGAGGTCTTGATACAGGTTTCCATTTTATCATTAGAGCTAATGGTCGGGTGGAAGCTGATCGTGTTGAATATGCATATGCTGGTTGGTGGTTTGAGCATGAAGATAAAGCTCTTGCTATTCTTATAGACACAGCAAGAGAAGAGGAAGTGTCTACGGCAGTCCAGAAAGCTGTCAAAGAGATTGCTTCTAAGTATCCACATGCAAAGATTATGGAAATTAACGATGCTGGTGATTTGGAGGATTGATTAAAGATGGAGCATGAAGAGAGTACCGCAATTAGGGTTCATCTTCCGTGTCCTGATTGTGGTTCTCATGATGCTCTCTGTGAGTATAGCGATGGACACACTTATTGCTTTTCGTGTCATACCTATCACGGAGCAGAGGAGTCTAAGGGAGTGGGGTATTCTAAGACAAAGGCTATCATCCCCATTGAGAACATGAAACTGGACTCACTGAGAGCTAGAGGTATCACAGAAGAAACGTGTCGGGCATACTCATACTACAAAGTCCGAATGGAGGGGGGATGGTCACAGGTAGCAAACTACTATGATGATGAAGGAAAGATTATAGGGCAGAAGCTCAGGTTTGCTAACAAGATCTTCAAAGTAAGAGGGGACATCTCCAATAGATTTTACGGACAGCAAAAGTGGGCTGGTGGTGGTGGTAAGAAGTTAGTTATCACCGAAGGAGAGATTGATTGTCTGACTGTCTCACAACTTCAGGGAAACAAGTACCCTGTTGTGTCCTTACCTTTAGGAGCTGGGTCTGCCAAAAAGGTCTTCAAAGCCAACATGGATTGGCTGAACAGCTTTGAACAGGTCATCGTTATGTTTGACATGGATGAAGCAGGAAGGCAGGGTGTAAAGAGCATTGAGGGGTTGCTGAAGCCCAACAAGCTGTATGTAGCCAATCTCCCTCTCAAAGATCCGAATGAATGTTTGCTTAATGGTAAGGGACAGGATGTTATCAAAGCTATCTGGTCTGCAAAACCATATATGCCCGATGGCATTATCAATGGTAAAGACACATGGGATGAAGTCTCAAAGGAAGATGATAACGATGAAGGCTATCCGTATCCATGGGATATTGATCTCAATAAAATGACCATGGGTATCCGCAAAGGTGAACTGACAGTTCTTACCGCTGGCACTGGTGTGGGGAAGACAACTTTTGTCAGAGAGCTTGCCTACGATATGGGTGTTGACAAACATCTTAAAGTGGGCATGCTGATGCTTGAAGAGAACGTTAAGCGTACAGTCAAAGGTCTTATGTCAATAGCTGCTGGCAAAAGACTCTACATCAATCGTCAGGGACTATCTGATGAAGACTTCAAAGCTGTTTTTGATAAGACTATGGGGACAGGAAATTATGTTCTTTATGAACACTTTGGGTCACTTGAAGGTGATAACCTTATGGACAAAATTCGATATATGGCAGTAGGTGAGAAGTGTGATTTTATTATCCTAGACCATGTATCTATTGCTGTCTCTGGTATTGAAGGGGACAACGAAAGAAAGCTGATTGATGTATTGATGACTACTATGAGATCCCTTGTCGAAGAGACAGGAGTGGGTCTTATTGTCATTTCTCATCTTAGGCGAGTTCCAGATCAGCAGTCTCACGAAGAAGGTGGGGCTACTTCTCTGTCTCAGCTCAGAGGGTCTGGAGCTATTGCACAGCTGGCAGACACAGTTATTGGTCTGGAAAGAAATCAGCAAGCAGATGGTAGAAAGAAGAACCTTGTCAGAGTCCGTGTCTTGAAGAATAGATGGACAGGCGAGACAGGGATTGCTGGTTATCTATTCTATGATAGAGACACAGACCGACTCACAGCAGTTGATAGGCTGAGTGATTTTGATGATGATGATGAAGAAGATAATGAGGATGACAATGATTGTCCATTTTAATAACTAGGAGGAATATATGAAAGTATCTTGGGAAGATCGTGAAGTGTCTATGGGGATCTTTAAGGCAAAGTATGCTAAGAACTCAGAAGAAACTCCAGAAGAATTTTGTGAAAGAGTAGCGTCTATTGTACGTCCAGACCTTCACGACTTTGTTAAGGAGAGTCTGGAAGAAGGTAGGTTCTGCTTTGGTGGCAGAACGCTTTACATGGCAGGAAGACCGGAAGTTAAGGCTTCTTCTTCTAACTGCTATATTATGCCAATGCCAGAAGATGACATTACATCTATTTATAAATCCAATGCAGATATGGCTAGGATCTTCTCTCGTGGTGGTGGAGCTGGTGTAAACATCTCCAAACTTAGACCAAAGGGAGCAAAGGTCAGAAATGCAGCAGAGACTTCTACAGGAGCTGTGTCTTTCCTTGAACTCTACAACACCACTGGTAACATCATTGGTGCTAGAGGTAGACGAGCAGCTGAGATGATCGTTCTCAACTGTGACCATCCAGATGTTGAGGCTCTTCTTGACCTGAAAGAAGAAGGTACAAAACTTGCATCTATGAATATCTCTGTACTCTTTACTGATGAGTTTATGGAAGCAGTTCTGAATGATACTAAATTCCGTCTGCACTTTGAGTGTAAAGACACAGGTGAAATTATTGAGAAGTTTATTGATGCACGAAAGTTCTTCAAACGTTTTTGTGCAGTCGCTTGGGACATGGGAGATCCGGGGGTGTTATTCAATGATCGGATTCAGCAGCATAATTTTAACCCTAATCGTCCTTCTTATCATATTTCCACTTCCAATCCATGCAGTGAATTTCTTGGAGCTGACTATAGCTCTTGCAATCTCGGCTCTATTAACGTGTACAGTTTTGTACGAAATAAGTTCGAGACTGATGCATTCTTTGACTACAAAGCATTCTGCGAAACGGTAGTCAAAGCAGTAATGGCACTGAATGATGTTCTGAAGTACGGTTATGATAAGCAGCCACTTCCTGAAAACAAGAAGTGTATTGATGATTGGAGACAGATTGGTCTTGGTCTGTTTGGTCTTTCTGATGCATTTGTAGCTCTTCGTATTAAATATGGTTCTGAAGAGTCTATTAAATTCGTAGACACACTTCTGAAGACCATGCATGATGTAGCTCTTAAAGCCTCTGTAGGTGAAGCTATTCGGTTTGGTAGTTACGGTAAGTTCTTCAAAGGTATTCTTCCGACTGTTGATAAAGACCTGATGACCACTGAGGAACTGGACAGTGTAATGAAACATGGTATGGCTAATGCTTCTCTTCTGTCTATTGCACCTACAGGGACGATGAGTCTTTTCATGGGTAACTTTACAGGTGGTTGTGAACCTATCTTTAAGCTCTTCTATGATCGCTCGTCTCATAAGATGGAAAAGACTGGAGGACATTTCCGTGTCTATGCACGTTCTATTGAAGACCTTCTGAACCACTTTGGTTATCCTCTTGACATGACTGTAGATGAAATTAAAGATGTGTTCCCATGGGTCGTAGAAGCACATGACATTCCATGGGCGAGCCGTGTCATTCTTCAGTCCACGATGCAGAAGTATGTAGATAATGCTATCTCTTCTACTGTCAATCTTCCGCATGATGCAACTGTGGATGATGTCTTCAATATTTACATTGCAGCGTGGAGAAGTGGATGCAAAGGTATTACGGTGTTCCGTGATGGATGCCGTAGAGGTAATATTCTTGGGGTTGAAGAGAAGAAAGAAAAGGTTGAACCGAAGCCAGCAGAGCCAGCACCAAAGAAGCCAACTTGCAGCGGAGATGCTGACTATAGAGAATGCCCAGAGTGTCATGAAAAACTCTTTAAGGTTGAAGGGCATTGTGGCTATTGTGTTGGTTGTGGCTATAGTGCTTGTGGTATGTAAGTAAAGCATAGAAGGAGGAAATTAGATATGCTTATATTTGATATTGAAACTGACGGTCTGTTAGACACAATGACGAAGATTCACTGTCTAAGCATATCTGATGGACACCATAATGTTGTAGGGTACAGACCCGAAGAAGTTGAAGATGGAGTAAAGAGACTCTGGGGAGCTGTGAATAACGGAGAAGGTATTTGTGGACACAATATTATCAACTTCGATATTCCAGCTATCCAGAAGATCTATCCATGGTTTAATATACCTAGAGAGAAGAGAAAGAATGTTGTAGACACATTAGTTCTGGCTAGACTTGTCTTCTCAAACATTGCTGATTCTGACTATAAGGCGTATCATCGAGATGAGCTGCCGGGGTCTTTAATTGGGTCTCACACCTTAAAGGCTTATGGCTATCGTCTTGGTGTCTATAAAGGCACATATGCTGAAGACACAGAAGATGCATGGGCAATATTTAACGATGACATGTTGAAGTACAATAAGCAGGATGTTGTTGTCACTGAGGCTCTTTATGAAAAGGAGTTGGCTAAACATTATCCTGAAGCTGCTATTGCCCTAGAGCATAAGGCTCAGTGGCTGATGACAAAGCAGGAGCAGAATGGCTTCCCATTTGACATTGAGGGGGCAAAGGAACTTGAAAAGACACTTAGAGATAGAGCAGCTCTTGTGTCTTCAAAGATCAAAGAACTTGCTCCACCAATTCCGGGAAAAGTATTCATCCCTAAGAGGGACAATAAGAGACTCGGGTATAAAGCTGGTGTTCCAATTCAGAGATACAAAGAGTTCAATCCGGGGTCTAGGCAGCAGATCGAATGGGTCATTAGACAGCATTATGAATACAGTCCAGAAAATGATGATCTTTATGCGGAAGATGGGAGGTTAAAGATAGATGAAACGACTTTTCACTTTATGGCGAAAGACGAAGCAGCACCTGAAGCAATTCGTACTTTGGCTCCTTTGTTTGAAGAACAGTTGATGCTTACGAAGCGTCTGGGTCAGCTTGCAGATGGGACACAGGCGTGGTTGAAGTGTGTGAAAGGAGATGGCAAGATTCATGGAAGAGTTAATCCTAACGGTACTGTTAGTGGGCGTGCTACTCATTCTCAGCCGAATGTTACTCAGGTTCCTCACAATGCTAGTCCCTACGGCAAGGAGTGTCGTAGTCTGTTCGGAGTGCCTAAAGGATGGGTACAGGCGGGCATTGATGCTTGTGGTTTGGAGCTTAGGTGTTTGTCTCATTTCCTATACCCTTATGACTCTGGTGCGTATGCTGATGAAGTAGTCCATGGTGACATTCATACAGCAAATCAGAAAGCAGCTGGTCTTCCTACAAGAGATGGAGCAAAGACGTTTATCTATGCCTTCTTGTATGGTGCAGGAGATGCAAAGATTGGTAAGATCGTAGGTGGTGACGCAACTGATGGAAAACGACTCAAGAAGAAATTTCTTGCTGGGACTCCTGCTATTTCTTCTCTACGAAGGGATATTAAGAATTGTCTTATAGATGAAGAATATCATGGGAAGATCATTAAGTGGCGTAGAAAGTACCTGAAGGGTCTTGATGGAAGACACCTACATGTTAGGTCTATCCATTCAGCCCTTAACCTTCTCTTGCAGTCGGCTGGTGCTTTGGTCTGTAAGTATTGGATAGTAAGAACGGAAGAGAGGTTGTTAGCTCGTGGACTTACGCATGGTTGGAATGGTGATTTTGCTCTTATGGCTTGGGTGCATGACGAACAGCAGATCGCATGCAGAACATCGGAGATTGCAGATATTGTTATTGCAGAAGCACAAGCTGCTATGAGAGACACACAAGCTCATTTTAATTTCAGAGTACAGTTGGATACCGATGGAATGAAAGGGAGGAACTGGTATGACTGTCACTAATACGAAAGGAGTATTCTATTTGAATAAATACCTTGAGACACTTTGTAAGATGATGCAGAAGCAGTACAGACTTCAGAGTGACTTTGCTAGAGAGAATGCTTTCATTATTGCAGAAGCTGCCTCTCGTGGTCATATCTCTTCTGTACTTTCTGGAACTGCTACAAATTCTTGGTATGTTACGGCAAAGGGATTTAAGCTCCTGAAGAAGGAAGGGTATTTATAATATGCTCTACATTCTTCTTGATGCCGATATGCTTTGCTTTGTGTCTTGCTCCTCAGTGGAACGTGAGATCAACTGGGGTGATGGTCTTTGGACTCTTCACGCAGACGCACATGAAGCAGAAGCACAAATTGACGATAGGGTCGAAGGAATTGTCACAACGATCTTGGATAAGCTCAACTACGAAGGTGAGTACAGGATCATTATGTGTATTTCAGACCCTGTAGCCAATTTCAGAAAAAAGATCTTGTCTACCTATAAGGCAAATCGAATTGGGAAGCGAAAGCCTGTTTGCTATCGGGAAGTCCTTGACTGGATTAAAGCTCATTACATCACTAGGATGATCCCGACCCTTGAAGCAGATGATGTAGTAGGTATCTTAGCTACTCACTTTAAGGGGCATGAAGTTCATAGCTCTGGGGATAAAGACTTTAGGTCTATCCCCGGTATCTTCTACAACTTCCTTCAGGGTGAACTTTATCACATCTCAGAACGTGAAGCAGACAAATGGTTTTATACCCAGACCCTTATTGGAGACAAAGCAGATAACTATGATGGTTGTCCGGGAATTGGGGAAAAGACAGCAGAAAAGATTTTTGACAAGGAGGGAGTATCATGGCACACGGTAGAGAGGACATTCCTAAGAAAAGGTCTAACAAAGGAAGACGCTTTGCAGCAAGCAAGGGTCGCTCGTATTCTAAGAGACACAGAATGGAAGGATGGAAAGCCAACTCTCTGGTCTCCATCGAAGTAGACCCAAATGATGATGAGACAATGAGATACATTGCTTCTAAGGTTTACAATGAGATTAGGTCTTTGCATTCCAAACCGGGGAAGAGCTTTGCTGAGTTTGGAGCTATTTACTATAGCCTCTATTGGATTGCAGAGGCAAGACACCTTATTCTCTTTAAGGACACCAATGGACGCAAGGTTGGTGTGTTAGCTTTTGATATTGTAACCCCATGGTACACTAGACGCACCTGTTTTGAAGAACTCTTTGTCTTAGGATTAGACCCAGCTTTTCATGGCTTTGGTCGAGTCGCTTTGAAGTACATGAAGAAGAGAGCTAATGATCTTGGATGTTCTTTAATGGAGACAGGAGCGTCTATGACAGATAAACCTAAGATGATCGAAAATCTCTATAAGAGACACGGTAAATGTGATTTTACTTATCCGTGTTTTGCTTGGGTCTTACCTAATTGAGACACCCCCTATAGAGACTAATTGAGACACCTAATAGAGGAGGTATACATTGTGGATGAAATTAAGATTCCATATGTTCATGAAGATATTGTAACGTATCTTGATGCCCTGTTTGATTTTGATTTGCTCTTAACTTCTCTTAAAGATGAATCCGCAGAGTACAAAATCGGATACATTAAGGGGGCAAGAGATATTATCAATCATTTACGTTCAGTGGCAAAGGAGCAGAATGAGAGGTGATAGGGTGTGTTTATGGAAGACACCTAAAATTCCTACACCGTCTGTCACTGCTAGAGAGCTAACCCCTTCTACGGAAGCTGCTGATCCGAACTCTCCTATCTATGGGGGTACGGATGCTTGGAAGCAGAAACGGAGAGGTTCTCAGGCATTGCAGATCAGGCGTGGAGACACAGGTATGAATAACAGAGTTAGTGTAAACGACACAGGAGGTTGGAGTATTTAATTATGGGCGGTATTGGACACGCTATTGGTAAAGTTATCTCAGCACCATTTCGAGCTGTAGGTAAACTTTTTGGAGCTAGAACTTCTACGGCTTCTGTCACTCAGTCAGCAGGGGCAGCAGCAGCTCCAGCAGCAGACGCACAGAATAATGACACCAATGTAGACACAGATGCTACTAAGCGTAAAAAGAAAGCAGCTGGTAAAAAGAGTCTCATGATTGGCAATGGTTCTGATTCGGCTGGTGGTGGGACTACAGGAACAGGTCTTAACCTGTAAGTGGTGACGCATGGCTAAAAAAGGAACGACTTTTAATCATGAAGAGACAGCAAAGTCTATTTATGAGAGGTTGTCTTCTGATCGTTCTCCGTATATAACTAGAGCAGAAGATTGTGCTACCTACACAATTCCTTCACTCTTTCCTAAAGAGGGGTCTAATGGGTCTTCTAACTTTGATACACCATATCAGAGTATCGGAGCTAGAGGTGTAAATAATCTAGGGTCTAAACTTATGTTGGCTCTGTTTCCACCAAACGACACCTTCTTTAGACTTACACCGGGAGAAGACGCAGAAGCAGACCTTGCAAATCAGCCTGAAATGCGTGAACAGGTTGAACAGGCTTTGGCTAATCTCGAACAGAAGGCAATTCAGTATGCAGAGACCCATCAATATCGAGTGACCCTTGCGGAAGCTATTAAGGTATTGGTCGTAACTGGTAACTGTTTGCTTTTTTTACCACCAAAGGAAGGTGGTATGAAGCTCTACAAATTGAACTCTTACGTTCTCCAGAGGGATGCTTTAGGTAACGTAGTACAGCTTGTTGCTATGGATAAAATTGCCTTTGCAGCTCTCCCAGATGACGTAAAGGCTATGGTCACTAGAGGTGGTGAAGAAAAGAAGCCAGAAGATATTATTACTGTCTATACCCATGTCTATCTTGAGAACGATGTATTCTACTCTTATCAGGAAGTAGATGGGGAAGTAGTAAAAGGGTCTGAACAGCAGTACCCGAAGGAAAAGACCCCATGGATCCCTTTGCGTATGGTAAAGATGGATGGGGAGTCTTATGGCAGATCTTTTGTAGAGGAGTATCTGGGGGATCTTAGATCTCTTGAAGCTCTCTCTAAGGCTATCGTAGAAATGTCAGCAATTTGTGCTAACGTTCTGTATTTGGTCAACCCTAACGGTATTACAAGACCCTTTAAGTTAGCTAAAGCTAAATCAGGTAGCTTTGTACCGGGAAGACCCGATGATGTACAGGCTCTTCAGCTTAACAAAGGAGCAGATCTTCAGGTGGCAGCTTCTACTGTTACCATGCTTTCTGACCGCTTGTCTTTTGCATTTATGCTTAATTCAGCAGTCCAGAGAAATGGTGAACGTGTAACTGCTGAAGAAATCAGGTACGTTGCATCTGAGTTGGAAGACACATTAGGTGGTGTCTATTCTATTCTGTCTCAGGAGCTTCAGCTGCCTCTTGTAAGGAGACTTTTGGTACAGCTTGAAGGAACTGGTCAGATGCCAGATCTTGATGGTCTTGTAGAACCAACTATTACTACTGGTCTTGCTGCTATTGGCAGAGGGCATGATTTCAATAAGATGATGACATTCAGTCAGATTGTTAGTCAGAATCCAGAAATGGCACAGGTCATTAACTGGACTGTTATGGCTGAACGTATGGCAAATGGTCTTTCTATCAACACTGAAAACTTGATTAAGACCCCAGAGCAGATTCAGCAGGAACAGCAGCAGAGTCAGATGGCAGCAATGGCTGAAAGAGCAGCACCTCAGATGGCTGCTGGTATGATGCAACAAGCAAATGGTAATGAAGGAGGAACATAATGGAAGGTGAAGAACAGGTAATGAACACTACGCCAGATGTAGATGCTGGTGAAGTGGTTGATGCAGGAAAGACTGCTGAAAAGGCAGCTATTGACACTCTTGAAGAACACAAAGGTGTTGAAATTTCCGACAATGGTGAAAAAGTAGACACCAAAGAAAAAGAGTCTAAAGAAGCTGACGAAAAGAAGCAGGAAGAGAAGACCCCAGAAGCTGAGATCAAAGAAGTCGAAGATGGGGTCAAAGAACAGCAGAAGGCAGAAGATGAAGTCAAGTCTGATCTGACTTCTAAAGGGGTCGATTATGATGCCCTTGTGAAGGAATATGAAGACAACGGCAAACTCTCTGATGAAAGCATGAAGGCTCTTAAAGGAGCTGGCTATCCGGAAGCTGTAGTCAATGCATTTATTAAAGGCTTTGAAGCACAGGTAAACGAATTTACCAATGCAGTTTATAAAATTGCTGGTGGTGAAGCAGAATATGGCAAGCTCTGCAATTTCATTAAGGGTCTTGGTGAAGCCGATGTACAGGCATTCAATGAGACTATCAACTCTGGTAGTCTGACCCAGCTTGCTGCTCTCATTAACGGCTACAAAGCACAGATGACAACTAAATATGGAACGTCTAATCGCTCTATTCTTGGTGGTGCCAATACGGTTGAAACGAAGGGCTTTAATAGCAAAGATGCTATGGTCAAAGCCATGAATGACCCACGTTACGGTACAGATATGGCATACACCGAAAAGGTACAGCGTATGACAATGCAGTCCACATTCTTGGGCTAATTCTTAAACAATGTTTTATTTTTATTGAAAAGGAGTTGATTATTAGTGGCAGACGTTACTGTCGCACAGCCCGGTCTGATTCAGGGGACTACTGACACTCTGGGTGCTTATCTGAAAGTATTTGCTGGTGAAACTCTGGCAGCTTTCTCTCGTTCTTCCGTTACGATGGGAAGACACATTGTCCGTACTATTTCTTCTGGTAAATCTGCTCAGTTCCCGGTATTTGGTCGAGCTGATGCTGCTTATCTGAAACCGGGTAAGTCTCTTGATGATATCCGTCAGAACATTCCGACTGGTGAAAAGATCATCGTTATTGATGGTCTTCTGACTACCTCTCAGATGATCCCGGATATTGATGAGGCTCTGTCTCATTTTGATGTTCGCTCTGAATACTCCAAACAGATGGGTGAAGCACTGGCTCTGAAAATGGATGGTGCTGTACTTGCTGAAGCAGCAAAAATGGTTGTTGCCAACAAGGAAAATCTGACTGGTCTGGGTAAAGGTGAGATCATCACTAAGAAGCTCGCAGCAGCTGATATTGGTGTTACTGAAGCAGAAGGTAAGGCTCTGGTACAGGCTCTTCTGGAAATTAAGGCTAAAATGTCTAACAACTACGTTCCAGAAACTGAACGTTATGTCTTTATGACCCCAGAAGCTCGTACTGCACTCATTGCATCTCTGGTCGCTATTAACCGTGATTACGGTGGTGTAGCAACTATTACTGATGCTAACATCCTTCGTATTGCTGGCTTCGATATTATCGAATGTCCGCATCTTACCATGGGTGGTGCAGAAGTCAACGATGGTCTGCTTCAGGGTGCTGGTCATGTCTTCCCGGCTACCTACAAAGATAAATGTGCATTTATTGCAATGCATAAATCTGCTGTAGGTACTGTTAAGCTCCGTGACCTGAAGCTCGAACGTGCAAGACGAGCAGAATATCAGGCTGATATGCTTGCAGCTTCTTATGCTGTAGGTCATGGCGGTCTGCGTCCAGAAGCAGCTTACATGGGTTGCATTGAAGCAACTGTGTAACTTAATTCGAGTATAGAGATATACTCAAAGTATTTGAAAGGGGTTGTATGGCTCGTACCATATGACCCCTTATATGTTCCTTTAGTTTAATGGAAGAATACCTAAGTACTGAGGAGATTGAGGTTCAAGTCCTCAAAGGAACACCACAACTATTATTTTTATAAGAAAGGAGCTACTATGATTCTTACATCTAATAAAGCCCTAGAAGCTATCAACGATATGCTGGCAGCTGTAGGGGAAGCTCCTGTCAATACTCTTGAAGACTCTCAGAATGTTGATGTTGAGAATGCCATTAGAGTCTTAGAGAAAGTAAATAGACAGGTGCAGTCTAAAGGCTGGTCTTTCAATCATGTTAATGCGACAAAGCTGAATAGAGACCTCACGACTAAGAAGATCAAATGGCAGGATGACCTTCTGTATCTTGTTGGCACTGATGGTACTAAATATGTCCAGAGGGGTGACTATGTTTATGACTTTGATAATCAGACAGACACATTCGATTCTGATATTGAAGTAGAACTCATTCGTCTTGTTGACTTTGACTACATGCCTTCAGTAGCTAGAGATTACATTGTAGCCAAAGCTGCTCGTATCTTCCAGTCTCAGACACTGGATGATGACAGTATTGGTCAGAACCTTTTGTCTCAGGAGCAGGAGGCTTGGGCTGCCCTGCAAGAGTATGAGATGGAGCTTGGAGACTATTCTATGTTTAGCGTTCAGCCTGTACAGACTTTGGAGGCTCGCTAATATGAGAAATACTAGAATTTCACAGACCATTAAGAACTTGATTTCTGGTATCTCTCAGCAGCCAGATCTTCTTAGACTGCCTGAACAGCTCGATCAACAGGTCAATGGTTTCTCTACAGAGTCTTCTGGTCTTCAAAAAAGACCCCCGACACTCTATGTAAGTGATCTTGGAGCTGCACCTACTAACCCTAACTCTCTGGTACATATTGTAAACAGAGATGAGAACGAAAAGTATGTGATGCTCTTTGATGGGTCTTCTGTAAAGGTCTGGGATGAATATGGTAAGGCATATACTGTAAAATATGAAGGGGATGGAGAAGCCTATATTACAGTTGCTAATCCTAGAAAATCTCTTAGACTTGTTACTATTGCTGATTATACTTTTATCGTAAACAGAGACAAAGTGGTCAAAATGGGGAAAGACCCAGTTCCTTACAAATGGGATGACCACAGTTGTCTTGTTAATGTTAAATCTGGTCAGTATGGTAGAACCTACAAGATTCTCATTAACGATGAAGTGATTGCAGAATTTACGACACCTAATGGGGACAATGCAGAAGACACAAAGAAGATTGATACGAACTACATTCGAGATCAGTTAGGTGATGCTGCTGCTGCTAAAGGATGGACAGTAGAGAAGTATAACTCTTCTCTTTACCTTACTAAAGCAGATGTAACCATTAAGACTGTCAAATGTGTCGATGGGTTCAATGGTCTGGGTATGTTTGGTTTCTTTCATACAGCTCAGAAGTTCACGAACTTACCTACAGAAGCCAAAGACGGATATACAGTAAAGGTATTAGGGGACAGTGGGTCTGGTTCAGATGACTACTATGTCTCTTATAGATCTTCTGATAACATCTGGAAGGAATGTGCAAAACCGGGCATTATTGCTGGTTATGACAAAGCGACTATGCCTCATGTAATGGTCAGAAATGCTGATGGTACATTTACTGTGAAGCCAGCTGAATGGGAGGATAGAGACACAGGGGATGAAGATTCAAACTCTGAACCTTCCTTTGTTGATGGTAAGATCAATGATGTATTTCTCTTTAGAAATCGTTTAGGATTCCTTAGCGGAGAAAACATTATCCTATCTAGGTCTGCCTCTTTCTTCAACTTCTGGATGGGGTCTGCTGTAGAGGTACAGGATACAGACCCGATTGATTTGGCTGTGTCTAATAATGAGGTAGACACACTTTATCACGCAGTCCCATTTGCTCAGGACTTGGTACTCTTTTCAGCGAACTCTCAGTTCATTCTGGCAGCTGATGGGGTCTTAACACCTCAGAATGCAGCTGCCCCTTTAGCTACTCAATTTACATCTGCTAAAGAAGTAAAGCCTGTAGGAGCTGGTCGTAGAATGTACTTTGTAGTCAAGAGAGCTGAGTTCTCTTCACTGAATGAATACTACACCATGAATGATACTCAGGGGACGAAAGATGCTCAGGATGTGTCTTCACACATTCCTTCTTTTATTCCTAATGGGGTATATGCACTGTGTCCTTCTAACAACGAACATATTCTGCTTGTACTCTCTACTGGTAACACTTCCAGAATCTATGTGTACAAATATCTGTTTTCTGAAGAAGATCGTATGCAGTCTTCATGGTCTTATTGGGAATTTAAGGGAGCGACTATCTTAGGTGGTGGTTTCTTTGATTCTACCTTCTACATGCTTGTTGTCAGAAATGGTGAACTGTTTATGGAGAAAATGATTTTCACATACAATACCAAAGACTACAATGATGAACCTTACCGTGTCTTCCTTGACCGTAAGGCTGTGTCTGCTCCAATCTCTGATGACAACTATGATGACATTAACAACATGACACACTTACATCTTGCAAAGGCATATGGAAATTATCTGTCTACTGGTGCAAAGTATGGTGTCGTTACCTCTGATGGTCATTATTATGAGTTCTCTTATAATGACGTAAAGAACGATAATGTCTACATCAATAGAGACTTGAGAGGACAGAAGGTCACTTTTGGAGAACTCTTTACGTTCTATGTTCAGTTCTCGCAGCTTATCATTAAGCAGCGAGGTACGGCTGGCATTGTAGCAGAAGAGGAAGGCAGACTTCAGGTTTCTCGAATGAAGATCAATTTTGCAAAGTCTGGCTACTTTGAAGTACATGTTAGTCACAAAGACCCCAGACCTCAGCATGTGTACTATCATACTGCTAGAGTCTTAGGTGCAACAAACAATAAGATGAATGTTATACCTATGGAAACTGGGTCTATGATTATTCCTGTTATGAGTAAGAACGATAACTGTCAGATCTCCATTAAGACACAAGCTCCTACGGCTATGTCTCTTATGGGGTACACTTGGGAAGGAAATTACATCAAGAGGACAAGAACGATATGATTATTATTGACAATGCTACAGAAGAAGACATTTTTGAGTTTTCTGAGAACATTAGACCAATGGATGAGAAAGAAGTAGAGGTGGTGTCTGGTAAGACCCTTAAAGAGCATTTAGGTTTCCTTCTTGCCCATTTGGAAGATGTGAGAGCTATCAAATGTGATGGGGGCTTACTTGGCATTGGTAACTGGTATCAGTATATGATGGATTGGGGCATTTACTCTGATGGTGTCATTGGCTGGCTGCTTTTGACAAATGCAGTTGAAGACCACAAGATTGAATTTCTTAGGTGGTCTAAGGGCATCGTTAAAGATCTTTTGAGTGCCTATCCCTACATTACCAATACCCTGTATGCTAAGAATGAACTTCATGTCAAATACTTAGATTTCCTCGGGGCATCCTTCTGGGAAGACCCATTCAGAAAAGATCTTTGGCATTTTATTATAGAAAGGAGTTAGTTTATGTGTTGGTGGGCTGTAGCAGCTCAGGTCGCAATGCAAGCGTATGGGATGAGACAGCAGTACAATGCTCAGGCAAAGTACCTAGAAGCTCAGGCTCAAGGAGCGACCAAAGAGATGAACTATGCTTTCCAGAATTATGAAATGGAAAGGCAGGATGCGTATGACGCAGCTGTAAACGATATTATTAAAACACGAATTAACCAAATGCAGCTTAACTCACAGGTTAATGCTGCCATCAATGAAGGTTATGCTGGAGGGGGCAGAACAGCAAATAGACTTATGAGAGCAGCTGAAGCAGACACTTCTCGCTCTGTGGCTTCCGTTCAGGACAACTATCTGCGTAAGTCTAATGAAGTTGATCTCAATAAGGAGTCTACTTTACTGTCTACAAAGGACTATATTGCACAACTGAAGAAACAGGGAGAGATCTCTAGGTCTCAGAAGTTCTCCGATATTCTGTCTTTGGCTTCTACTGCTTTGTCTGGGTACAATGAGTACAAGACACAGAAAGCAGCTGCTAAGGCTAAAGGAGGTACATTCGACTTCTGGGGTTCTCATAGTCCAGATACAAAATCTTCTGGGTCTTACTTTACCTACAATTCGCAGGGTCTGCCTTCAATGGCTAACTATACGAATTATTACAAACATGGTAAGTTACGAAAGACCAATTTACTTATTCGATGATATGGAGGCTAAATGGCTAATATAGTACAAAATGCAGTGGGTACACAAAGACAGTTTACTCGTCAGCCAGTAGCCACTTATCAGAAGTCCTTGAGGAATCTTGTAGATTCTCAGGGCATCGTTAAATCCGGGGCTGGGGATCGCCTGTATAATGCGGTCACTGGTCTTGGGTCTAATATCATGAAATATGCTTCCAGTGAAGAAGACAGAGCTAGAGCAAGAACTGTAGAGGTTGAACCTCTCATCAATGCTGCTACTGAAGATGACTGGAAGAAGCTGTCAGCTATTGAACTTCTCAATAAATATGGGCAGTTCCAGCTGGCAGATAACCCATATGCTGTAGCTGCTATTGAACAGGCTCGTGGTAAGTATATGTCTGAGAAATTCTCTCAGCAGTATCAGATCACAATGGCACAAGACCCAGTGAAAGAGCCAGATAAAGAACGTCAGAGATACGAAGAAGAGAAACGAAAGTTCCTTGAAGAGAACAAAAATGAGTCTTATGACGTTGAACAGTTCTATAAAGGGTTCTGGGAGTCTAACCCTCAGGATCTCTTAAATATCACCAATCAGAAAGTAGCGGAGAAGTCTAAGAGTCTTGAAACTATGGGTAAGGCTTTTATTCAGGCTCAGGCTTCTACATATGTGCGTGAGAATACCGATAAGAGTCCAGAAGATTTCAAAAATGGTCTTCAGGAGCTTATCAATAACTCTACGCTTATGTCTCAGCAGCTTGATGTTCGCAAAGCATTCATGGAAGGTATCTTAGGAGATATTGCTCAGGTAGCTGGGTCTCCCGATAAGATTAGACAATGTGCTGATCTTGTCATTACCAACAATGATGATGGTACTAAACCTGTACATGTAAAGGATGTTATTGACCTCAATACATACCTTAAAATGGCAGAAGATACAGCTCTGGCTAGACCAAATGAATGGATGAATAAGCAGTATGAAGCAATGATTAACTGCAAGAATGTTGATGAGCTTGACAAGTGGTACAATTCACTTCCTAAAGAAGCTCAGCATATGTTGAATCCTAAGTATGGGTCTTACCGAATTACGCTTCTCAATGAAAAGAAAGCAGAGCAGAAAGCAATGATTCGAGCAAATCAGAAGCAGCTTAAAGCTAATGCTAAATCTCAGAATGCAAACATTGCTCTTGCTCGTTATCTCAATGGGCGTTCTAGTATGACCTATTGCTCCGCAGATGATGCCTATGAAGCAGCAGCAGCAAAGATCTCAACTCTTAAACCGGGGGATATGAAATCTTTTACTAAGATTCTTCTGTGGGCACCAAATTCTAGGATGCGTTCTGAATATAAGAACTATCTTCAGAATAGCATTTTGGGGTCATCGGCAGATGAGATGAGTGACTCTAGTGACTTTAAGAGCTTCACGAATGCTCTTGAAATGTATGAGTACAATCCAGCACTCTTTGAAGCTAACTTTGGTAAAGAGCTGGGGTCTGATATGCAAGCTATTAGAGCTTTGATCGACTTCAAAGGAGGCTCTAATGAAGATGGCTTTAAGATGTTCTGTGAAGGGCGAGACAACATGGCTAGAAGTGATGCAGTCAAGCAAGCTGCTGAAGACTTTGCTTCTAATGCTATGTCTTCTGGGGATGGAGTGGAACTGACTGATTTAAGTAGTGAAGATGCAAATAATAATTTTTCGACTACTATAGTTCCTATTACTGCTGATGCTTTCTCTAATGTCAACTCTACGGCACTTAAATATCTTAGAGCGTGTACACAGGATGATGGAGCAGCCCAGACTTTGCTTCAGGCTATGCTAAATAAGAACTATGTAGTTTATGATTCTCATCCAATGCCAAAGGCTCTGTTTGCTAAGAAGACAGATGCGACCAATGGTATTGATGCTTCTACAGATCAGTTTGGCACAGCTACTAGGGTCATGGATGAAAAGGTAGAGGCTGCTAATGCTGAGAACCCCGGAATGCACGCTACATGGTGGTGGGGTGTTGATGATAAGATTCATTTCGGAGACCCTAATTGGAACTTTGAGGAAGGCAATGGGTACACTCTGGATGAGTTCTATGATATGGTCAATCAGTGGTGGTATGACAGACAAGCTGAGGAAGAAGCTGAGGCAGCAGCTAGTGAAGAATCTAGTTCTGATGATGATGACTCTTCTGACTCTGATGACAGCGGGTCTGATTACAGCTATACTACTGATGATGGAGGAGTAGTAACAGACACAGGCAGTCACAGATCTACATACAGTAATTGGTCATGGCATGGATATTAAGGAGGTGAGGGTCTATGACTTATTTTGAATTGGCACAGCATGCAGCAGATGTTGCTAATGCAGACTTGGGGACAAACAATATTGACCCTCATTGGATTTATGCTCAGTGGCAGCATGAGTCTGCAAATTTCACTTCTCGTATGGCTACAGAGAATAACAACTTTGGTGGTGTTACTCAGGTAGAGCCTAACGGTGAAGAAAACAGAATGACAAACAGTAATCTGTATGCTATGATGTTTGACTCACCAGAAGATTATGCAGACTACTTTGGTCACTATCTTGCAAAGTATGCAGAGAATGGTATCGGAGAGGCATCCAATGTTGATGAATACTTAGCATCTTTGCAGAATGGTGGATATTTCACATCTGACGATAACTCAGGTGGTCATTATTATTCAGGTGTCCATTCGTATCTTGATGGAGACTTTATTGATAAAGTAGCGACCTATTCGGGAGCTTATGGTTCTAAGCATCCTTATGTGATGCCAGATGAACCAAAGATGAAACAGGTCTATAGCTTCTGGGATGAATTTTATAACAAGTTCGTGAATGCAGAAGTAGATAGTGGTTCTGTGTCTGCGGTAAGAAACCTTTGGGTAAACTTCACTAATGCAGACACTATCAATAAGGGGCTTTATGCATCTTTTGGGGAGAGTGACTACAGACCATCTCAGGATGATATTGATCTTGTCCAGAAGGGGCTTGAAGGTGACTCTATTGCTCAGAACTATGTTCTGACACATGCAAGTAACAGACAGACTCTTTTGGCACTCTTAGCAATGAAACAGGAAGACCGTGCTAGGGCTGAAAAAGTAGACAACATGGACTATGGACTTTCTTCGGTAGGTACTATTCTTGGGTCGGTACTTGACCCATCTATTCTTTTGGCGTTCGTTCCGGGTGCTAATGTTGGTACTATTGCTGGCATTGCAGCAAAGGCATCTAAGGTCAGAGGTCTTGTGTCTCTTGGTGGTAAGCTCATCAATCAGAATAGAGCAGCTAGAATGGCAACTCAGGCTCTAACTTCTATGGTGAGTGCAGGAGCAGACAGATTTGTAGCAAATCGTTGGGGTGGCTTCACACCAGACTATGCTACTTCTATGACCTTTGCGGGTGTCTTAGGTGCTATTGGTGGGGCTATTGCTAAGTCCGGTGGTGGTGAAATGGCAAGACGTTTGGATATGACCAAACGTGGTCTTGAAGAAGAGACCACTCGTCTTGCTATAGGTGTTACTCCTCGAATGGAAGCTAAACCAAATGCTCAAGCTGCTCTGGCTAAAGATATGATGGATGACTTTGCTCAGGAAGGTACTGACATTGATCTTCATTATAAAGAAAGAGCAGCAAAAGCAGCAGCTGAGAAGGCAGAGCTTGAAAGAGAGCCAGAGATTGCTCAGGAAGGTGCTTCTCTTGCAGGAGAGACACAGTTCCGAAAAACAGACCCTACGGTTGAAAGATCAGCAGCAGATGTTAGCAGAGAAGAATCTGACAATGCTAATGGTTATGCTCCCATGGCACAGAAGACCGTTGAAGCAGATCAGGCTAAACCTAAGCCAGTACAGGGTCTTCAGGAAGCTGCTACTAAGGCATACAACGACCTTGTAGAGCCAGATTCAATTACTGATAGACTCATCAAAAATGGGCAGATGTTCATCCTTACCGAAGCTAAAGCTCGTAAATGGGCAGCTCATTATGGTGTAACATTAGACCCAGATGCTAAGGCTTTCAGTTTACCGGGTCTTGGGGTCTCCGTATTGATTCGTGAAAGGATCAATAAGAGAAACCTTACAGGCGTTGTTATGCATGAAGCTGGTGTCCATATTGCTCTTAAACAGATGCTTGAACCAAAGATCTATAATAAGGTCATTGGTATCGTTAAGGCTCGTATGGAACACTCCAAAGACAAAGATTGGATTGCTGCCACTCGTAAAGCTACAAGTCCAGAGGAAGCTCTTGCTTACTGGATTGAACACATGGGTAGCAAGCATAAGAAAGACAACATTGTTATGGAAGTCCGTAAGGGCATTGAACATTGGCTTGACCCTAACTATGATGCAGATCAGTGGGTTGCAGACACAGTTGCTGGTGCATTAAAGAGGTATGCAGCTAAGAATAAAGATGTGACGAACATTGTCAATATGATTCTTGACCCAGATCTTCCTAAGAAGAGTAAGCTCTGGGCAGCTGCTAGAAAAGCTGAAGGTAATAACCCTGAACTGGTCTTTAAGTATTGGATTCAGCATAATCCAGACAAGAGATCAGCTCTTTATAGGGCAATTAAGAAACAGGCTATTTCCTACTACGGAAAGGCTGATGTGTCTGACAAAGAGATTGAAGACTATGCGTTGAAGACCTTTTTCAATCCAGACCTCTATAGCATGGAGAAGACCATTCCTAATAGTAAGGTGTCTTCTGAAGCAGTTGACGCTAATACTGTGAAAGAGAAAGAGACACCTATATATCCAGACACAGCTAACAGAGCTAGAGAAAGAGCGGACAATGCTCAGGGGGATCTTGAAAAGCTCATGGTCAGAAATGCTCGTGAAGCTATCCATAAGGATGACCCAGTACAGACACTTCCAGATGGTTCTCATATCATCAATGGTGTAACGTACTCTAAGAATAATGTCAATGGTGAGGGTATTGCTCAGACCGCAGAAGATATTGGTGAGATTGACTACTCTAAGGAGCATAAGGCTCAGACTGTCTTTGACCCAGTATCTGATAAAGGACAGAGTTCTAAAGTACGTCAGGGTCACTTTGGTCGTGTAGGTCTGTTCATGGAACATGGTCTGTTTAATGGTACTATTTTTGGTATCATGAGAAACTCTCATTCCAGACTCTTGCAGATGCTGTCTAATATTCTGTTCAGAGACCCCCGAATGGAAGCCTCTTATATTGACCACCTTCCAGCAGAAAGCATTAAAGATATGATGCTTGCTCGTTGGAATAATCAATATTATGCATTTGTTGAGAAACGTATGGACTACATTAAAAAGAACATTGGTTTCTTCCACAGCATCATGAGAAACAACTGCATCAAAAAGGTGAATGAACAGATCATTCAGTGCTACAATGCAAAGGCTAGAGGAGACACTTTGGCTCTCAAAAAGTTCTCTCCAGAAATTCAGAGTATGGCTAATGATCTTGAAGAGCTGAATAATGACATTCTGAAGCAGATGCAGACACGTTCAGAGAATCTTGGAGGGAGAAAAGGTCTTGGGTCTTTACTGGCTCAGATGGATACTGAAAACACCTCTAGGGAGTTCTTCCGAGTTACTAACTACACCAAACTCTATGAGTGGATGGGTCGTAACTACGATGATGCTAATGACTGCTTGGCAGATCTGACTGAATATGCTAGACGCTTTATGGATAGAGATGCTGAGACTAAATACTTCATTGAGATGAAGAAACGTGAGTTTGAAGCTAAGAAGAAGACCTACAAAGGAAAGAAACCTCTCCAGTGGTCTGAACCTACAGAGGAAGAAATTGAGGAACATCTTGAACAGGCAGCTAAGAATTGGGCATATGGTCGTATAGATCAGAATAACTCTAAACTTAACTTCTCTCTTGATGACATGAATCTGAAGAATCCTTACACGGCTTGTGCAGACTCCTTGAAGCACAGACTCCCAGTAGATACTTCCGGGGTCATGAAGCTGAAGAATGGTGTCGAATTTAGCTTTGATAAGGATCTTAGAAGTTATGACCTTGATAACTTCTTACCACAGATTATGAACAGACTCAGTGGTGAAATTGCTCTTAGAGCTACCATTGGTGACTCTAAAGCACAGCAGGAGTTCTATTCTAAGATTGCTCAGGAGATTGCTAAGAACTCTCCGATCAGAAATGGTGGTAGAGAACTTGAAGCAATGCAGATGGGTCTTCACAAGATTCTTGGTATTGGGTCTTACAATGTTAATGAACAGAAGGGCTGGGATGCCTTTTCTAACATGTGGAGAGCTGCTACTTATGCTAACGTAGGTGGTAACATGACCTCTGCACAGTTAGGTGAACTTGGTGGCTCTATTGGCTATGGTGGCTGGAAAGTTCTGGTCAACAACATTCCGGGTCTTAGAAACTTAGGCAAAACTCTTAGACTTGGTAAGGACGGAGCTGAGATTGTCGATAATGTCACTCGTAAGCTCTGGGCAGAAGAGATTGGTATCCATGGTTGGAGTACCTCTGCTTCTACAGACTCTAAGATCTATGGGGAACTCTTTGATAAGGTGTCTGCGGATAATCCAGTACCATCTATGATTGGTAGAGGACTTGACGCAACTAATAGAACCATTAAAAGAACTGCTCTTCTTACCTCTTCTGTCAACTTTATGCCAAAGCTCACTAACTGCATGGTTCAGTCTATGCGTAATGCAGCGATTGAAGATAGCTTGAAGTGGGCTGAAGGTAAGAACATGAAGGGGTGGTTCAGAAGACCATTCTCAGATAAGAAGTTAGCAGCAGCTGGTATTCATACAGCTGAGATGGCTGAAAAGGTTCGTCAGGCTACCAAAAAGTACCTTATTGATGAACGTGGTAATCTTGACCATTGGCTTCAGGAAGACCCAATAACGTTCTCCAAATGGAAGCAGCTCATGGATAATGAATCTATGAGAGGTATCCAGCAGCAGTCTATTGGTAACATGAACCCATTTAGGGAGAAGCATAGACTATTCTTCCAGTTCAAAGACTTCACTATGAAGGCTATGAATCAGCAGTTCATGAGATCTTTATCGTCCCATGAAAGAGATGATGGTATGGCTGCTCTCTATTCATACATGACCAATACAGCTGCCTTCTATGCTTGGACTGTAGCTAAGTCCTATATGTATTATCCAAATGATGAACAGAAGAGACAGGAGTACATGGAGAGAAATGGTAATCTCCAGCATGTCCTTCTCTCTGGTCTTTTCCGTATGTCTATGACTGCACCTCTGTCCTTCTTGGCTGATGGCTGGGAAATTGCTACAGGTCAGTCTATGTACAGAACTACGGTTGATAATACTAGAAGCAAAGCAGAGACTGATAGGTCTTGGGATAAGATTGCACTTAGTGCTATCAATCAGGTTCCTACTGCCGGGACAGCTAAAAGAGTCTTTAATATGGGGCAGAGTGTTAAACATTTTGTGTCTGGTGATGCCACTAACGGTGATGTTGATAGATTCGTTCAGGCATTCCCTCTGGGGTCTTACCTCGGTATGTCCTATCTTGGTTCTATGATTAAGGAGAACACAAATCTCCCAGACACGAGATCGGACTACACTAAAGGACAGAAGACCCCTAAAACTAAGAAGACTAAGAAGGCACAGAAGCTGGGTAGTGTTAAAGCAAAGACCAAAACTCAGTCACTCTTGACTTCTAAGCCAAAGGCAGCTAACAAGACACAGAAATTGATTGACAGTAATAAGTAAGGGGGAATAATGATGAATGAGGTAAATTGGAAGGATGTTTTCTTTATAATACAGATGCTTCTTATGCTAGGAGCGTTCTGTTGGCAGATACCCTTCTGTGCTGGGGTGCTTATGTTTGAACTAGCAATCCTTTGGTTCGTTATTCTTCCCATTTTTATTTTGGTATGTATCAATGTGATCTTTGGTGGGGAGGTATGCTTTATTGCTACCCTTATTACCATTGCCATTGCTATTTACTATTTAGTATTACAAAGGAGATGGATAAAATAAGTAACGAAAGAAAAGCTCAGATCTTTTATCAGGGTGATGGAACTCAAACACAATATTCGTTTCCGTTTGACTATCTTAGAAAGGCATTTGTACATGTCTCTCTGATTTCTGATGAGAAAATTGAAGAACTCACTCAGGGTACAGATTTCACCGTAACGGATAGGGTCGTTACTTTAGCTGCTCCTACAGGTCTCAAAATTAAGATCTATAGACAGACAGCTACTAAACCACTGGTCGGGTGGGCAGATGCTTCTGTACTCAGAGCAGCTGATATGACCGTACAGTCTACTCAGCTTCTGCACCTTGCAGAGGAAACTTCAGACCTTGCTCAGGAGGGTGGTCTTAGTAAGGATGGGACTGATAATATTTGGGATGCTAGGTATAACAAGATTAAGAATCTTTTAGACCCTACAAACCCCGGTGATGCTGTAAATCTTAATTACATCACAAAGAATCAGACAAGTCTCTTAACGCAGCTCAACAACACAGGAGCAGCCCAGAACGCTTCTATTGTGTCTACTGGGGATACTCAGAATGCTCGTTTGACTGCTACAGGAGATAAGCAGAATACCCGATTGACTTCTACAGGGGACACTCAGAATAAGCGTTTGACTGACACAGGGGATTCTTATGTGGCTACTATGACCACTTTAAGAGATACTACTGCTACTAAAGCTACTGAAGCTAATAATAGTGCAGATCGTGCTAAGAAGTGGGCTGTGTCTTCCTCTAGTCCAGACGGAGCTACAGATAGTAAATCATCTAAGACTTGGGCAGAAGAAGCTAAGACTTCAGCAAGTAACTCCGCTGCGTCTGCTAGTGCTTCTCAGTCTAGTGCAACAGAAGCAAATAACTATGCAAATAAAGCTATGGGATATGCAGAAGCCCCTAGAGGGCAAGCTCCAAATGGAAGTACCTCTGCTAGAATATGGGCTGAAACTGCGGGTTCAAAAGCAGCTGATGCTGCCTCGTCTGCTTCTGCATCTGCTACTTCGGCAGCTAATGCAGCTACAAGTGCTTCTAATGCAAAGACAAGTGAAACTAAAGCAGCATCTAGTGCAGCAGCAGCTGCTCAGAGTGCAGAGAGTGCAAAAACATGGGATCCTACTCAATATGTTAAGTCTGTTACAGAATCAAATGGGAAAGTAACTGTAACTAAAGGTGGGGGAGATAGCACTATTATCAATTTAATAGATACATTCTACCCAATCGGTACTGTGTATATATCTGCTGATAAGATCAAAACAAAAGCAGATTTTCCATTCATGCAACACGGTACATGGGAGGAAATTCCTGCTAACCTCTGCTTGCAAACAGGCGAGGCAAGCGAAGCAGGAACACAGAGAAGTGCAGGATTGCCAAATATTACAGGTTATGCAGAAGTGGGGTATACATCTGGTGCATCTCTGCCTGTCATTTTTGATACAGGAGCATTTAGTAGTACTAATTCTGGAAGAAAAGGAGCATTCTTTACTGGGGAGGGGGGGGTGCAAAATACACGACTAGATTTCAAAGCCTCTAAGTCTAACTCCATTTACGGTTCATCTAACACCGTTCAGCCACCTGCATATATGCTACGAGCTTGGGTGAGAACGGCGTAAACAACGAAAGGAAAAGGTGATTATCATGTTCGCTTATCCCCCCGCACCACCAGCTATCAATAGCTTCGGAGGTGACGTAAATAATGTTGAGGAAGTAAGGAGAGCTAGAGTAGACCCATGTGGTTCACTCACTTTCTTCACTTCTAAAAACGAAAACAGGGTCTATGTAAAGTACATTGATCTTAGTGGTCTTCCAGTCATTGAAGTCTATGAAAAGGCAAAAGGACAGGAAGAGAGTCTGAATGAAAGATTAAAGACACTTGAAGAAAAAGTAGATACATTGATTGCTAAAGGTAAAGGAGACTAACCATAATGAACGCTAACATTGAAACAGCTCTTATGTCACTAATCGGTAATGACCCACGATTCCAGAGGGCAATGACTATGCTTCAGGGTAAGACCCCAGCAGAAATGCAGCAAGTTGTCATGAACATGATTTCTACACAGGGTATCTCTCAGACACAGCTCGCTCCTCTTATTTCCAATATAAAGCAAAAATTTGCTATGTTTGGTATTCAGCTCTGAGCGTACGGCAGAGTTGATATATACAGTTCTCTTATTATTTTTACGAAAGGAATGGTGATTCTATGGAGAACGGTATGAGTGGTGTGCAGCCTGTATTCAATCTGAATGAAAAGACAGGTGCAGGTTTTGGTGGTAGTGAATGGTTGTGGGTAGTCGTTTTATTCGTGTTACTTGGTGGTGGCGGTAATCTCTTTGGTAACAAAGGGAATACTGCAACTCAGGCAGACATTCAGAGAGGGTTTGATTACTCTAATGAAATGTCTCAGATGCGTGGGCTGACCTATGGGCAGTCTAATAGCACCTATGCTCTCACGAATGGCATCAATGGTCTGGAGAAGACTGTCATGCAGGGCAACTTTGGTCTTATGCAGCAGCTCGCTCAGAATCAGCAGGCGTCTCAGATGTGCTGCTGTGAGACGAACAGAAACATTGATGCAGTAC
>OBSA01000050.1_pt1 | contig 42806 bp, 34 predicted proteins | sample 1501291 | NCBI WGS metagenome assembly OBSA01 (sample SAMEA3360679, study PRJEB22359) | human gut metagenome | biome: ENVO:urban biome; feature: ENVO:human-associated habitat; material: ENVO:feces | place: Bangladesh | collected 2011 | reverse complement strand
GGCAATTCCCGGAGCTTGCGTTGTGTGGCGTTTATTTAGTTGTTTTATGGTGGGAGAATCTTGTGTTTAAGTTGCCGCTTGAGCGGAGATGATTTTTTTTCAGCACAGTATGTTTTGAACGGACAAAACATACTGTGCCACTTGCTTTGTAATATAACGGTTCAGTCAGGATTTTATGTGCGCTCTGTAAAAATGAAATTTTAAAAAAAAGAGAAACCCGGAAAAACTTTCCTGGGCTTCTCTTAGTCAAGCAATGATATCTGGGTATATCATGCCGAAACTTCTAGGGTGGAAATTGAAACCACGGTTTGTGGTAACAATTTGTCTTTCAGCTATAACAAATCGGACAATTTATATTTACTTATTCTGCTCTATATATTTATTGCTGCCGATTTGTTATCAGTTTTGACCAAACCGTACTATCCCAACGACGTTGGCGATAGCCTGCGAATGGCTAAACCTTACCCTTTTATCCGACTTTGATATTTGTTTTTTCAAAGCCTGATAGTCAAGTTTCTGCTTTCGCAAAAACTTGATTTTTTTTATAAATTACAGCCTGAGCTCAATGCAAACCTTGCGGTTTGCTAACGAGTTTTGTTCGCTTGTGCTTACAAAACTCGCATATCGCACAGGATTTTCTTTGCAAAAGAAAAAATCTTCTGCAAAGAAAAGTTTTTCAATAATTATTTAGAGGCTTTAATAACGGCCTGGGCGCATCGCAAACCTTGCGGTTTGCTAACGAGTTTTGTTCGCTTATGCTCGCAAAACTCGCATATCGCACAAGATTTCCTTTGCAAAGACAAGAAATTTCTGCAAAGGAAAATTATTTCAGTTATTTGTTAGCCTTGATTACAGCTTGTGCGCATTGCAAACCTTACGGTTTGCTAACGAGTTTTGTTCGCTTATGCTTACAAAACTCGCACATCGCACAGTATTTTCTTTGCAAAAGAAAAAATCTTCTGCAAAGAAAAGTTTTTCAATAATTATTTAGAGGCTTTAATAACGGCCTGGGCGCATCGCAAACCTTGCGGTTTGCTAACGAGTTTTGTTCGCTTATGCTCGCAAAACTCGCATATCGCACAAGATTTCCTTTGCAAAGACAAGAAATTTCTGCAAAGGAAAATTATTTCAGTTATTTGTTAGCCTTGATTACAGCTTGTGCGCATTGCAAACCTTACGGTTTGCTAACGAGTTTTGTTCGCTTATGCTTACAAAACTCGCACATCGCACAGTATTTTCTTTGCAAAAGAAAAAATCTTCTGCAAAGAAAAGTTTTTCAATAATTATTTAGAGGCTTTAATAACGGCCTGGGCGCGTCGCAGCGTAGCTGCTAATCGCACAAGATTGCATCTGCAAAGGCAAGAACTTTTGCAGATGCAAGTTTTTTTAGCTATTATTTAGATGCCTTAATTACAGCTTGTGCGCCGGCAAGTCGTGCTGCTGGTACGCGGAATGGTGAGCAAGAAACGTAGTTCAGACCAAGCTTGTAGCAAAGTGCGATAGAAGCCGGGTCGCCACCATGTTCACCACAGATTCCAAGGTGAAGATCTGTTTTTACAGAGCGTCCCTTTTCTTCTGCAAGACCAATCATTACACCAACGCCATCTTCGTCCAAAGTCTTGAATGGATCCTGAATAAGAATCTTCTGATCCAAGTAAGAATCAATGAACTTAGAGTAGTCATCTCGGCTGAATCCGAATGTTGTCTGTGTAAGGTCGTTTGTACCGAATGAGAAGAAGTCCGCATATTCAGCAATTTTGTCTGCTGTGGCAGCTGCACGTGGGAATTCAATCATAGATCCAATCAGGAACTTCAATGAAGTCTTTTCAGATTCATTTACCTTTGCGATTACAGCTTCTGCCTGAGCGCGAATCTGTTTCAATTCAGCAAATGTAGTTACGTTTGGAATCATGATGCGAACATCGTGCTTAAGACCTTCTTTTTCAGCCTGAGCAGTTGCCAAAGCGATAGCTTCAACCTGCATTTCATAAATCTCTGGATATGTAATTGCAAGACGGCAACCACGGTGTCCAAGCATCGGGTTGTGTTCATTCAATTCAGAGTATTTCTTTTCGATGAAGTCAACCTTTACGCCAAGTTTCTTAGCCAAAGCCTTTGCCAAAGCAGGTGTTTCAGCCTGAACGAATTCGTTAAGCGGCGGGTCCAAAAGACGGATAGTTACAGCGCGTCCTTCCATTGTCTTGATGATGTTATAGAAGTCTTTCTTCTGAAGTGGAAGAATTGCGGCAAGATTAGCTTTTCTTTCTTCAGTTGTATCAGAAATAATCATCTTCTGGAAAGAAGTAAGTTTTGGTTCTTCAAAGAACATGTGTTCTGTTCGGCAAAGACCGATGCCGGCAGCGCCAAAGCGGAATGCCTGTGGAGCTTCGTTCTGCTCAGCGTTGGCAAGAACTTCAAATCCCTTTACAGTTTTTCCAGATGGAGTTGTTCGAACTGAAGCAGCGCGAACTTCATCAGCCCATCCAAGGAATGTCTCAAGGTCGCCAGAAACAGCGGCAGGAGTTACAGGAATCTGTCCTTCGTAAACGTTTCCTGTTGAACCATCGATAGAAATGAATTCACCTTTCTTGAATTTCTTTCCGCCGATTGTAACAGAATCTTTGCCTGTGAATACAACGTCAGAACAACCGCAAACACAAGGAGTTCCCATACCGCGGGCAACAACGGCAGCGTGTGATGTTCGTCCGCCTGTAGAAGTCAAGATACCCTGGGCAACATACATACCTGCGATGTCATCCGGAGAAGTTTCCTTGCGAACAAGCATAACTTTCTTGCCAGCTTTGTCCCATTCAACGGCTTCTTCAGCAGTGAATACAATCTGACCGCATCCAGCTCCAGGAGAAGCGTTAAGCGCAGATGCCAAAGGTTTTGCAGACTTAAGAGCCTTTCCGTCAAAATGCGGGTGGAGCAACTGGTCAAGCTGGTCTGGTTTTACGCGAAGAAGAGCTTCTTCTTTTGTAATCATTTTTTCAGCAACCATGTCTACAGCCATTTTGACTGCGGCAGGTCCTGTTCGTTTACCGTTGCGGCACTGAAGCATAAAGAGCTTTCCTTCCTGAACAGTAAATTCCATGTCCTGCATATCGCGGTAGTGGGCTTCAAGCCGGTCGCGGATTGTAGAAATTTCTTTAAAGATTTCTGGCTGCTGTTTTTCAAGGGCAGAAATATCCATAGGAGTACGGATACCGGCAACAACGTCTTCACCCTGTGCGTTAATAAGGTATTCAGCCATAAAGTGGTTTTCACCAGTAGAAGGGTCGCGAGAGAATGCAACGCCAGTACCAGAAGTTTCACCCATGTTACCGAAAACCATTGCCATAACAGTTACGGCAGTTCCCTTGATAACATTTTCATCAATGTTGTTAAGCTTGCGGTAGATAATAGCGCGTTCATTCATCCAAGAACCGAATACAGCGCCGATTGCAGCCCACATCTGGTCTTTTGGATTCTGAGGGAAATCTTCGCCCTTTTCTTTCTTGTACATTTCCTTGTATTTAGAAACGATTGTCTGAAGTTCTTCAGTTGTAAGGTCAGTGTCTTCTTTGATTCCACGAACAGCCTTTACTTCGTCAATGATGGCTTCAAATTTAGCGTGTTCAACGCCCATGGCAACATCACCGAACATCTGGATAAAGCGGCGGTATGCATCCCATGCAAAACGAGGGTTATTTGTTTTGTTGGCAAGACCAACAACAGATTTATCGTTAAGACCAAGGTTAAGGATTGTATCCATCATACCAGGCATAGATTCAGCAGCACCGGAACGAACAGATACGAGAAGAGGATCGTTTTCATCGCCAAGTTTTTTGCCGAAAACAGTTTCAAGTTTGTTAAGGTATTCGTCAACCTGAGCAGCAAGTTCAGCAGGGTATTTTCTTCCCAGCTTGTAGTATTCCTGACAAACGTCAATAGAGATTGTGAATCCCGGTGGAACTGGAAGACTTAAAGGAGCCTTTGCCATCTGAGCAAGGTTGGCACCTTTACCACCAAGGATAGGACGCATTGATTCATCACCTTCAGCGTCGCCGTTACCGAAAAAGTAAACATACTTTGTAGCCATTGATTTTTACTCCAAAAGAGATAGATATTAGTATCTGAAATAGTACATTTTATATGGTTTACTGTCAATTAAACGGCATAAAACAAGGTATATAAGGAAGAAAAAAAAATGAAAAATGAAGGGGAAGTCTCCCCTTGCGTCCGCATTTCATTGCGGCCTATCCCCTCTGCGGGCTCAAACGCCGCCCTGCGGGCTTTAGGCCGATAGTGAAACGTACAGAAAAAAACTTGTCAAGTTGACACGATTTTTCTTGACAAGTTGACAACTTGTCTGGTATTCTTGATTTTGTGGAGGAATTCTATGTTGCAGATGACAGTTGGAGATTTAAAGGCTCAGTTTTCTATGGTTTTGCAGCAGATAAAAGCTGGCAATGATGTTGAAATTTTGTACGGACGCTCAAAAACGCCTGTTGCACGCATAACGGGGGTTGAAAAGGCTAAAAAAAAGCGCCGTCCGTTAGGCTTGCTGGAGGGCAAGGGGGTTTTTACCGAGGTCGGTGATGGAAAAATTACACTTGAAGAATTTTTAGGTGTAAATTCTTTGGATGAAGTGGAGCCGCTTGTATGAAATATTTACTTGATACTCATGTTTTTTTATGGATGCTTTTGCATACGGATAAACTTTCAAAGAAAGTTTATAATGTCTTAGAAGATTCTGGAAAAGAAATTTATTTAAGTGCGATAAGTTTGTGGGAAATTGCGATAAAACATCAATTGAGAAGATTGGATTTAGGTGGTGTGGATATTCGGCTTCTTCCGAATGTTGCTGCTCAAAGTGATGTAAAAATTATTACGCCTGAACCTTACGATTTTATAACATATTCAGAGCTTCCTTTGAAAAAGGAGCATCGCGATCCTTTTGACAGGCTCTTGATTCACACTGCGATTCGCAACAACCTTATTCTTATAAGCAAGGATAAAAAGTTTGAGCAGTACAAAAAAGATGGCTTGCAAATGATGTGGTAAATTTTTTTTATCCGTGCTACAGTTGAATATCTTTTATCTTGGTGGGTCTTAATGGATTCTTCTTTTTTTGATTACGGAAAATTTAAAGTCGATAATATTCGCGCGGTAGATGCAAAATATGAAGCCCAGAAAATTGCGTTCGCGCCTTTGACGTATCAGGCGATACGGACGATGCTTGAGACAGGAATTCTTTCTGAGATTGAAAATGCCGGAGATTCTGGAATTACCAGAAGCGCTTTGTCTGAAAAAACAAAAATCAGTGTATACGGCGTCGGTGTCCTTTGTGAGATGGCTCTTGGAATGAACGTGATAAAATTAAGCGGAGATTCTGTTCCGGGCTCTGATGAAAAAGAAAAATTTGTGCTTGGAAAAATCGGCTGGATGCTTTTGGAAGATGATTTGACAAAAGTAAATTTCTGGTTTTCAAATGACATTTGCTATGAAGGCGCGTTCAAATTAAAAGAATCAATTTTGAACGGAAAGCCGGAAGGCTTGAAAATTTTTGGCGACAAGTGGACAACAGTTTACGAGGCGCTTTCCACGCTTCCTGAAAAAGCAAAAAAGTCATGGTTCGATTTTGATCATTTTTACAGCGACATTGCGTTTCCGGAGGCTCTTCCGATTGTTTTTTCAGAAAAGCCAAAATCGATTGTTGATATCGGCGGAAATACGGCGAAATGGTCGATTGCCTGCTGCAAGTATAATCCGGATGTAAAAATGACGATTGTTGATTTGCCGGGGCAAACCGCTGTTGCGGAAAAAAATGCGGCCGCTGCTGGTTTTTCAGAAAGAATTGGTTTTTGCTCGGGAAACGTGCTTTCAGAAGACACAAAGCTTCCTGAGGCCCCGGATGCAGTCTGGATGAGCCAGTTCCTGGATTGTTTCAGCCTTTCTCAGATTACAAAAATCCTTAAAAAAGTTCACGAGGCTGCAACGGAAGGAACGAATGTGTATGTTCTTGAACCGCTCTGGGATAAGCAGCGTTTTGAGACAGCTTCTTATTCTTTGCAGGCGACCTCGCTTTATTTTACCTGCATTGCAAACGGAAACAGCAAGATGTACCGTTATGAAGAGCTTGTGAATGCAATTTGCAAGGCCGGGTTTGAGCTTAAGACCGCGCATCACAATCTTGGTTCAAATGCATATTCGCTTCTTGTTTTCAGGAAAAAATAGAAATTCAGAATGAAAGAGATTTTTGTTTCAAATATTCGTAAATGGCAAGCTTCTCCTGAAAATCCAAAAGAAAAGCCTGTGCTTGAATTTGTTGACCCGCTTTTTAAACGCCGTTTGAGCCAGCTTACACGCATGACGATTCAGGTTCTGCATGATTTGCTGGAGGATTTTCCGGCGGCGGTGGATTTTAGCCAGGTTTTTGTTTCTTTTCGCGGTGAAATTGAACGTGAATTTTCAATAAATAAAGGCATCATAGAAGATTCCGAAATTTTGCCGGCAGGCTTCAGTCTTTCAGTTTTTAATGCGCCGATTGCCGCGGCGTCTCTGGCGTTGAAATTGAAGTCCGGCTATTCGGTTGTTTTTCCTGCAAAAGAAAATTTTTCAGCGGCGTTTTTGGCTGCGGCTTCCGCGGTTCTTTCCGGGGCACAGGAAAAAATTATTTTTGTTTATGGCGATGAATATGTTCCTGAGCAGTATGGGAAAATCCGTCCTGAAAATAATATTGGGCTTGCATTCGCCTGTGTCTTGAGCGCAACCGAAACAGAAGGAGCGGTGTCAATAAATTGTGACGAATTTGAAAAATACTCGGAGAATCCTTTGAAATTTTTAGAAAAATATTACAGGTAGGAAAATGGCGAAAGATTCAAAAGAAGAAATTGAAATCAAGTATAATCACAAGGAATTGCCAAGAGTAAAGAATTTTCTTTGGTACGGATATTCGGCTTTTATGAAGCTGTTTTTTTATGTATTCTTCGGGCTTGGAAGCGTTTTTCTTGCGATTTTTGTTTTTCCGTGGATCCGCGTTTTTGAGCGCAACAGGCATAGGTTTCAGATAAAGGCAAGGGCGTTTGTTTCTGCGTCATTTAGATTTTTTATAAATTTTATGCGTCTTACCGGCGTGGTGCATTTAAAAGTTGATGACAGAAATGCTTTTAGAAATATTCACGGAAAGGTTATTGTTGCAAATCATCCGTCTATGCTGGATTTTGTGTTTATTATGTCGCTTGTTCCAAATGCGAACTGTATTGTGCGCGGCGGACTTGCAAAGACTGTTCTTGCCGGCGTTATAAAGCAGTGCTATATTGTGAATACCCTTGATTTTGATGAGCTTTGCAAACTCTGCAAGCAGACTCTGGATGAAGGAAATAATGTGATTATTTTCCCGGAGGGAACGCGTTCTCCTCGTCACGGAAAAAATCCGTATAAAAAAGGCGCCGCGCGCATCGCTTACTATTCAAAGGCTGGAATTCTTCCGGTTCTGGTTGGCGGCAACGATAAGTATGGGCTTGGAAAGCACGATCCGTTCTGGTCTTATAACCACACGGAAACTTATGTGTATGATTTTTCAATGCTGCCGGAAATAAACATAGGTGAGTATGTTTCCCTTTCGGAGACAATTGCCGCAAAGCGCCTTACTGATAAGATGGAAGAGGTGATTTATTCTGCGGTTGATAAAAACGACACTTTGTATGTGACAAACCGCGACAAGGGGTTTTAGGGGAAAGGGTTGAGCTGTGCGAAGCCTCCCCTAGGAGAAGGGGTAGGAGGCAACGGAGTGCCGACGAGGGGAAGGCGTTCCCCTTCCAAATGTTTTAGATAGGGTTGCTTTTTTCTTGTCGCTTTTATAAAATATAAAAATCTATAAAAAGGTGAGTCATATTGTGGACAAACTAAAGAACGAAATCAAAGAAGTAATTATTTCTACACTTCAGCTTGAAGATGTAAAACCAGAAAATATTGTTGATTCTGAACCGCTGTTCGGGGAAGGTCTTGGACTTGATTCAATTGATGCGCTGGAACTTGGAGTTGGTTTAAAAAAACATTTTGGTGTGAAATTTTCTACAGAAAGTGCAGACAATAAAAAACATTTTGCATCTGTTGATGCTTTGGCTGAATATATTACTCAGGCAAGAGGAGTTAAAAATGTCTAAAGACGAAATTTTTGAAAAATTAAAGGGAATCCTTGTGGCAGATTTTGAGATTGATGAAGCATCTATTACTCCAGATGCGACATTGTTCGATGATCTTGAGCTTGATTCAATCGATTCAATCGATTTGATTCAGAAAATGAAGGAATTTATGCCTGCCGGCACAAAATTTGACCCTGCAATTTTCAAGACTGTAAAAACTGTTCAGGATGTTGTAGACGTTCTTGTTCCGTACATGGGCTGATGAAAAAGTTCTTAAAAGTTCTTTTTTACGTTGTTGCGGCGGTCTATCCGGTTCTTGTTTTTACGATGCTGGTTGTATTCAGGATGCCGGTAAGAATCTTGTCGCTTTTTGTGGTTGTGCTTGCCTGCGCTTTTTTTCTGAGCGCGAGCGGCGGCTGCAAATCTGACGGCAAATCAGAAAAAAAAGCGCTAGACTGGCGGCCAATGCTAAGTTCGGCGCTTTTTTTATTGGCAGGAATTCTTTGTTTTGTTTTTAATAAAAAGATTTTCCTGAAACTTTATTCGGTTGTAATCAGCGCGACAATGCTTTTTGTTTTTGGCTCTTCGCTGTTCTTTAAGCCGAATATTATTTTCAGGTTCGCCTGCCTTGGGGACAAATCTGTAAAAGGTTCGTCTTTTGAGCCGCAGGTGAACAGCTATTGCAAAAAAGTTACTGTTGTCTGGTGCGTTTTTTTTGTTTTGAACGGTAGCGTTTCAGCTTTTACAGCTCTGCATGATTTTGGAAACGATGCGCTGAATGATAAAATCTGGTCGGTTTACAACGGCGGAATTTCATATATTCTTATGGGACTTCTTTTTGCTGTGGAATTTCTTGTGCGTAAAATGGTGGATAAAAAAATGATAAAGTCTTTTTCTTTTACAAAATTTAACTCTAATTCAAGAAAAGATGACCACATCCTTTGTTTTGAGGACAGCTGGTCTAAGAAAATATATAAAACCTGGAAAGATTTTCTGGTTGACAGCGCAAAGCTGCGTGCTTTTATTTCTGAAAAAAAATCCGAAGATTGGATTTTGCATTGCGAGGATTACTGGTATTTTCTGTGTGCGTTTGTGGCATTGCTTCAGTGCAAAAAGCGGATTCTTCTTACGCAGAATATTTCTGAAAATTTTATTGCGGAAATAAAAAAGCCTGGAGTTGAATTTTTAACAGATCAGAATGTTCCCGATGCTGTCTCAATTCCGGAGCTGGTCCGCAATTCTCCTGAACCGGATGAAAAATTTATTCGGGAGCTTCCTGTTTTGAACAGTGAGGAAACCTGTATATTGATGTTTACTTCCGGTTCTACAGGAAAGCCAAAGGCGGTTCCTCAGCGTATGAAGGAATTCGAGGAAGACAACGCGTTTGTAATTTCAAAATGGGGCGAAGAATTTATTTCCCGGAAATTGGTCACGACGGTAAGTCAGCATCATATTTATGGCTTTCTGTTTGGAGTAAGCCTTCCGTTTACGCTGGGAGTTCCGTTCAGGCGTAAAAGAATAGAATTTCCGGAAGAATTTGAAACTCTTTCCGATGAAAAATATATGATTATTGCAACTCCGGCATTCTTGAAGCGGACAGTTGAAATAGAAGAAAAACTTTCGCTAAAAAATCCGTGGATTTTTACATCCGGAGGGGCATGCTCTGCGGAACTTGCTGAAAAAACTGAAAAACTGTTCGGTTTTTGTCCGCTTGAAGTTTACGGTTCAACAGAAACTTCGGGGATTGCGTACCGGCAGCAGTCTAAAGATGGGCCGAAATTTACTCCTTTTGCAAATGCGAGACTTTGGCTTGGCGATGATGGCTGTCTTAGGGTTGTTTCTCCGTATATAAAAAATCCGGAAGGGTTTGCAACTGCTGATTTGGCGGAGTTTTTTGACGACGGACGTTTTGTTCTGAAAGGTCGTTCGGATTCAATTGTAAAAATAGAAGAAAAGCGAATTTCTTTAACGGAAGTTGAAAACCGCATTTTGCAGACCGGTCTGGTTGCTGACGTAAAGGTTGTCGCTCTTCAGAATGATGTTCGCCAGTACCTGGCCGCGGCGATTGTTCTTAATCCGGAGGGCAATAGGAAATTTGCAGGAACGGAAAAATATCTTGTAAACCGATATTTTCATGATTTTCTTATGCAGTATTTTGAAAATGTTGTTCTTCCTAAAAAGTGGCGCTTTGTTGAAGAGCTTCCTGTGGATGTCCAGGGTAAAAAGCATAAAGACGAAATTGTGGCTATGTTTATTAATGAATAATTTGTATAATAATTTTGAGGATAAAAATGACTAACTTACACAACGTAGAAAACGAAAATGTGCTTGAAAAATCAGAAAATAAAGTTGTTCTGGAATTTGTGATTCCTGCGTCAAGTGATTTTTTTGACGGGCATTTTCCGGAATTTAAGCTCTTGCCTGCGGTCGCGCAGTTTGAGATTATCACGCGCTTTTGCAGAAAATATTTTGGAACTCAACGTTATATTCCGCATATAAAAAGAATTAAATTTTCTTCGCCTATTCTTCCTGATTCAAAAGTAAAGCTTGAACTTGAGCATAAAGTTGAAAAAGGTTCTGTCACATTTTGTATGTCCGATGCGGAAAATGCGGAGCATGTTTATTCATCCGGTTCTTTTAGCGTTATTCCGGAATAATTTTTTTTATGAAGTACGGATTTGTTGTTCCAGTTTATAATCATGGCTCAACCCTTGAGGATGTTGTAAAAAATCTTTTGCCCTATGAATTTCCTGTTATCGTTGTTGATGATGGAAATGATGAAAGGAACAAGGCGTTTATCCGTGATGTTGAAAAAAAATATCCTCTTGTGACTGTCGTGGAACGAAAAAAGAACGGCGGAAAAGGCAAGGCTATGGAAAGCGGTCTGGAAAAGGCTCATGAGATGGGGCTTTCCCATATCCTTCAGATTGACTCCGACGGTCAGCACGATACAAGTAAAATTGCGAAATTTTTGGAGCGTTCTAAAAAAAATCCTGAAGCGGTTATCTGCGGGTATCCTGAATACGATGAAAATGCTCCTGTGCACCGCGTGAACGGACGAAAAATAGCGAACGGCTGGGTTCGTATTGTTTCCTGGGACTGGAACATAAAGGATGCGCTGATTGGTTTTAGAATTTATCCTGTTGAACCTTATTTCAAAATTGTAAAAGGTCATGCGATTCTTGATGCGCGGATGGGATACGACATTGATATTCTTGTGCATTTTAGCTGGGCAGGAATTCCAATAATTTCTGAATCAGTAAAAATTATTTACCCGAAAGACGGAATCTCAAACTTCAGGATGGTTCGCGATAATTTCAGGATTGCAGGGACTTATACAAGGCTTTGTGTAGGAATGATTTTAAGAATTCCGCTTCTTGCGGCAAGAAAAATAAAACGGAGAAACTGTGAAAAATAAACCAGAAGAGCTTTTGCATTGGGCTGATGAAAAAGAAGTGATTTCCTCGAATAAGCCTCTTTTGCTGGTGTTCGGCTTGATGCGGAAACTGCCGGATTATCTTGTTTTTGTATTGATTTATCCGATTTCGTTTTTCTTTTATATTTTTTCAAAGCGCGGCCGTGTGGAGGCAAAAAATTATCAACGGCAGATGAAGGAATTTACCGGCGGAAAAGTTCCTTTAAAAATCAGTCCTTTTAAGCAGATTCTTTCGTTCTCTTTGTGTGTTATGGAAAAAATGGAAGGATGGCTTGGAAACTACCATTATAACGAGCTTGTTACTCACGACGATGATTTAAAATCCCTGCAGTCGCAGTTGGAACAGGGAAAAGGAGCGCTTTTTATAGGTTCACACCTTGGAAATATAGAACTTTTAAGAAGTCTTTCCAGCTTTGGGGAAAATGGCGTTAATAAAAAAATCTCTGTTACAACGATAATGGAGCTGGGTGCTACGGCGCAGTTCAACCTCACGCTTAAGGAAGTGAATCCGACTGTTGATTTTCAGGTTATTGAGCCGGAAAAAATCGGTGTTAATACAATTGTCGAGCTTCAGGAGCAGATTGAAAACGGCGGGCTTGTTGTGATTACCGGCGACCGGACAAGCGCAAGGTCGCGTTCAAGGATTATCCGGGAAAAATTCCTTGGAAAGGAAGCGGACTTTCCGTATGGGGTTTTTGTTCTTGCGCTTCTTTTAAAAGCTCCTGTTTATTATGTTTTTGGTTTGCGTACAAAAACCGTTTCGCTTAAGCCAAGGTATAATTTGTTTGTGGAAAAATCAAAAATAAACTTTGATAGCAACCGTTCGGAGAGAAATGAAAAAATCCATGCGCTTTGCAGGGAATTCGTGGAAAAACTTCAGAACTATTGCGTTCAGTTTCCGTATCAGTGGTATAACTTCTACAACTTCTGGAAACTAGAGGATGTGGTAACCTGATGTTTGTTGTGAAAACTATAGAATGCACGACACTGCGCCACTGCTCGTGTCGTGGGTATAACTTCTATAATTTCTGGAAACTAGAGGATGCGGCAAATTGATGTATTCTATGCTGGAAAGGATGAAAAAAAAATGACGAATCTTGAAAAAAATGCGTATATTATAAATGAAACTGTTATTTCGGCAGAATTTTTCGATGTTGATGCGATGAATGTCGTGTGGCATGGAAATTATGTAAAATATATGGAAGTAGCCCGCTGCGCGCTTCTGGATAAAATTGGTTACGGATACAAGGAAATGGTAAAAGAAGGTTTTGCCTATCCTGTGACTTCTGTTAATTTAAAATATGTTCGTTCTTTGTGTTTTGGCGATAAGGCAACTGTAAAAACTTATCTTGTTGAATATGAAAACTGCATAAAAATTAAATATGAAATCTTTAATGAAAAAGGCGAGCTTTGCACAAAAGCGGAATCTACTCAGATGGCGATTGACTTAAAGACAAAAGAGTCCCGTTTTGAATGTACGCCTTGGTTTATTCAGAGAGTTGAGAAAATTCTAAAAGAAGAAGGGAAATTAAAATGAAAAAAATCATTTTAGCTGTAATTTCAGCCTTTTTTTTGACTGTTTCGGCAAATGCTGAAACTTTTGATTCTGTATGCAAGAATCTTTCGGGACGTCCTAATATGACAGGAAATTTTTCGCAGGTAAAAACAATTTCTGCGGTAGGGCGTTCAATGAAATCCAGCGGAACTTTTATATTCAGTCTTGATGGAATTATGTGGAAAACTGAAAAACCGTTTCCTTCCACAATGGTTGTGGGAATGACAAGCGTAAAGCAGACTCTTGCAAATGGAAAAGAAACTGTGATTGACGCCTCGTCTAACCAGATTTTTACAAGCATTTCAACAACTTTGAACGCAATGTTCAGCGGAAATTCCGAGGTTTTGCAGAATAATTTTGATGTTGACTTCAGTTTTTCCGGCTCGGACTGGAAGGCGGTGCTTCTGCCAAAAGACAATATGGTAAAAAAAATCTTGAAGTCCCTTTCGATAAGCGGAAAGGCCGCTTCTGATTATGCTGATTTGAATACAATCGTAATGTCCGAGGCAAACGGCGACTCTATCACTTATAATTTTACCAATCAAAAATATCCAAAGGAACTTACAGCAGATGAAAAAGCTTACTTCTCTTCAAAATAAAACTTTCTTAAAATTCTGGATTTTTTTTCATGCGGTAATTATTGCGGCTTTTTGCGCAATGCTTTCTGTGAAAAAAGGCATAAATATCGATGCGGATTTGTTTAATATGCTTCCAAAGCCGGAAATGGGCAAGGCGCTGAATGCCGCGGACGAAAAGCTTACGGAAGTTACCGGGCAAAACGTTTTTATTCTTGTTTCAAATCCTGATTTTAACAAGGCTAAGCAGGTTTCGGAACAGGTTTATTCTCAGCTTAAGGAAAGTCCACGCTTTAAATCAATTTCTCTTTATCAGAATACGGATTCTTTTGGAAAAATTGTTGAGTATATAGATAAATATAAGTATAACCTGATTGAGCCGGAAACTATCGACGAGCTTAATTCTGAAGGCGGCGCGGAAGCCTTTGCGCAGGATGCGCTTTCTAAGGCTTACGGTGCATTTACGGTAACTTCGCTTGAAAACCTTGAGTCTGATCCGTTTATGCTTGGCGAGCACAATCTTTTGAATTTTCTTAAGCAGCTTCAGGAAAGCGGAACAAAAATGTCTCTTAAGGACGAAGTTCTTGCCAGCGAAGTAAACGGTCGCTGGTATGTTATGATTCGCGGAATCCTTAGCAAGAAAGGCGCGGCTCTTGCCAGCAAGGAAAATGCGGTTGTTCAGATTCATCAGGTTTGTGATCCGCTGGAAGACGGTGAGACGCGCTTTATTTATTCTGGAACGCCATTTCACAGTTACAAAAGTTCAACCAACGCTACTCAAGAAATCTCCCTTATTTCAACTGTTTCAATGACCGCAGTTCTGGTGATTCTGCTCCTGATTTTTAAAAGACCTTCGCCGATTCTGTTCAGCATCGGTTCGATATTGTGGTCAAGCCTTACGGCGATTTTTGCAACGCTTGCGATTTTTGGAAAAATGCATATTTTGACACTTGTCTTTGGAACTTCGCTTATCGGTTCGTGCATTGACTACAGCCTTCATTATTTTATCAACTGGAAAGGAAATCTTGCCTGCCACAAAGGTTATCAGGTTCGCAATCATCTGATAAAGGGACTTTCGCTTTCTCTTGTTTCAACGGTTATCTGTTACTTTATTTTAGTTTTTGCGCCTTTTAATCTTTTAAAGCAGATGGCAGTGTTCAGCATGAGCGGAATTATCTCTTCCTTTCTTACTGTGATTTGTATTTATCCGTTTATAAAAGTTCCGCAGGAAAAACGGGAAATCAAGCTTCTAAAATACTATTCAATGCCTAGCTGGTACAATAAGAAATTTGTGGGAAGAATTGCGATTACGGTTATGTTTGTTTTTTCAATTCTGATTTTGCTGATTTTCCACAAAAATGTAAAAATTGAGAACAATCTTTCGCGGCTCTATAAAATGGAAGGGCGCGAAATGCTTAATGAAAAAGAAGCGGCGCAGGTTCTTCAGTATAATCCTAGCGGCTGGTTTATTGTAAGCGGCGCTACGGTTGAAGAAACACTTCAGAACGAGGAAAATCTTACTGCAAGGCTAAAGAAAATGAACGCAGGAAAGGAAAAAGGCGGTTTTGTATGCATAACTTCCTATGTTCCTTCGGTTGCGATGCAGAAAAAATCGCGAGCGGCGGCTGAAAAGCTTATGCCTTTTGCCGGAGAGCAGTATGAATATCTTGGCTATGATTCGTCTTTGGCAAAAAAATTGATTTCAGATTTCAACGCAGGAAAAGATGATTTTATAGAAATTGGAAAAAACGTTCCTGAATATCTTGAGAGCGCGATTTCTACGGCTTGGCTTGGCGAAATTGACGGAAAATATTATTCGGTCGTTCTTCCGGTGAGCGTCCTTGATTATGATGCCTATAAATCGCTTGCGGACGGTGAAAATGTATTCTTTATAAGCAAGGTCCGTTCAATGAACGCGGATTTGGACAGACTTTCTTCAATGATTCTTAATCTTTTTGTGGTTGTTTACATTGCGCTGTTTGTGATTTTGAAATTTTTCTATTCGTGGAAGCAGACTTCAAAAATTGTTTCAGTTCCGCTCCTGATTGTTCTGATGACGGCGGCGATTTTCGCGCTTTGCGGAATTCACTTTGAATTCTTTTCAATTACAGGAATGATTCTTGTTTTCGGGCTTGGTCTTGACTATGTGATTTATATGATTGAAAATGAAAAGCGTGTGGATGAAGTTCAGGACGCCAAGCTTGAGCCTTTTGCCATCGCGCTGTCGTTTGTAACCAGCGCCGTAAGCTTTGGTGCTCTTGCTTTAAGTAAATTTGTTCCGGTTCACATGATTGGTCTTTCAATCTTTATCGGGCTTACAACGGCATTTGTTTCAACATTCTTTTATACGAGGGCGGATTTTTAATGAAAATAAGGAATGGATTTCTCTGCATTTCAGTAGTTCTCTGTTGTGTTTTTTGCAGTGTTTCCGTTCCTGTTTTTAACAGTCTTTCCGGGGCTGCGTTAGTCCGTTGCGCAGAAAAAACAAGTGTTCTGCGTAAGGGCGCGGTTCAGACAGAAGATATTTTCGCGACTCTGGAAATTCATCCCATAAAGGCTGTTCCTAACGCTGAAAAACGCTTTTCTGCGGATTTTTTATGCCTAGGCGCTGAATCTTTTGAAAAAATCACCGCTTCTTTCTGCTTGTTCCATTTTTTCAGGCAGAAAATTGTTCCATCTAAAAATAAATATCTAAAATCCATATTTTTTCTGCAGACGTTATTTTAGGTGATTCCCCCTTTTTTATCACTTTTTTTATTAAAATTCTTAAAAAAAATCATCCTGGGGGATAATTATGTTTCCACTTATTATAGGACTCCTTGTTTTTACTGGAGTTGTTGCGATTTGCGCCTACTTTTTTAATTAGCCTGAATGTCAAATTTTTTGTAAAAAGAATAAAAGCGCAGGCAGATTTGCAATCTGTGAAGATTTTTGGCGATTGAATTAATTAAAGTGCGGAGCACCCGGATTAATACAAGCGTAGCGCGAGCCAAATCCATCTGAGCAAATTGGAAATCTGCCGAGAGCGTTCTTTTATAATTTGCAAAAAAAACTCGAAATTAAGGTTAATTAACAAACTGAATGTCGGGTTTTGCTGAAAAACTCGATATTTTACGCTAATAGTATTGCGTCGATTTGACTAAATATTCTATAAATTTTACAATACCTTTACAAAATATGAAAAAGTGTCATTTTGTAAAGGTGTTTTTTTTGCTTCTGACGGCATGGATTTTATTTTCAGGCTGCACAAGCACAAAAATACTGGGCGACTCAAATATTGAGCCGATTTATATAACGAACATAAAGAAACTGTATCTTCTTCCTCCGTTTGATATTGAAAAAAATATTGAGAGCGAGCAGCTGCTTACGGCTACATTTGGCGGTAACTCAATAGCGTTGCTAGCTTATTTAAAGGCAGATGAAAATGAAATCTTCCTTTCTATGTTTAATGATTTTGGAACAGGAATGGGAACTCTTTTTTATGATGGAGAAAATATTTCGTTTGATTCGCCGGTTTTTCCAAAAAATTTAAAATCTGAATATATTGTTGCCGACCTTCAGTTTGCGTATTACAAGGTTCATTCAATTCAGAAGCTTTTAAAATCAATAAAGATGAAAATGATTGTAGAGGAATCAGAAGGGGTCGAAAAACGAAAAATTTATAACGGTCCTTTCTTGATTGAAGAAATAAATAAGTCAGCCGGAAAAATTGTTATAAAAAATAAGCTCCGTGGCTATGAATACGTCCTTCAGGAGGCTGATTAGTTGATTCCAGTTTATTTTTCAAGACCGGCGGTTTTTTGCGCGGCCGGAAGCAATATCGATGAGCTTTGGGAAAGCGTTGTTTCTGGAAATCAGAATGGAATTTGCCACGTGAAAGCGCTGAACGGAAAGGAATTTTTTGCGGCGCGGATTGCTGATGGTTTGCTGAAAAAGTCTGGCGGGCGTTACGATATGCGGATTATCCGTATTGAAGAGCAGACTGTCTGCCAGCTTGAAAAAGAAATTGAGCTTGTGAAAAATAAATACGGCGAACAACGTGTCGGTGTTTGTGTTGGTTCTTGCGACAACGGAACGGAATTTTCGCTTGCGGGACACCGTGAATATTTTGCGCGCGGAGAATTCCCGGAAGGTTATACGCTGGAAATTCAGGGCGCGGATTATGTCGCATCCTTTATCACCGAAAAATATGGTCTGCATGGGCCTTCGCTGGTTTTTGAAACGGCGTGCTCTTCTAGCGCCGGCGCAATTATAAAAGCCGCGGAACTTATCCGTTCTGGAATTTGCGATGCGGTTGTCGCCGGCGGAATAGATATTGCAAGCGACACAGTTCTTATGGGATTTGATTCTCTGGAAGCCATTTCTTCTGAAATTACTAATCCGTTCAGTAAAAACCGCCATGGAATAACCCTGGGCGAGGCTGGAGCGTTTTTTGTAATGACAAAAGATGTCCTGGACGGAAATCTTCCGGTTCAACTTTTGGGCTATGGCGAGTCTGCGGATGCGTATCACATGACAAGCCCTGATCCGTCAGGAAATGGCGCGATGCGTGCGATGAAAAAGGCTTTGAGCGCTGCGGAGATTAAACCGGAAGAAGTTGATTACATAAATCTTCATGGAACTGGAACAAAGTACAACGACAGCATGGAGGCGAAGGCTGTTTTTTCAGTGTTCGGGGAAAATAAAGTTCCGGCCAGCACAACTAAACCTGTTACAGGACATACTTTGGGGGCTGCCGGCGCGCTGGAAGCGGCGGTATGCTTTGCCTGCATTGAAAAAAATTATGGCCGGGAAGAAATAAGTCTTCCTGTTCAGGTTTGGGATAGGCAGCAGGATTCTGAAATGCCTACGCTGAATATTGTTGATGAAAATAGCAAAAATTCTGGAAAAGTAAAAATCTGTTTGAGCAATTCATTTGCTTTTGGCGGAGCAAATTCCAGTCTGATAATCGGAATCAAATAGAAAAGAGGAGTGCTAAATGGCATCTGTAGAACCAAAAAATGTAGCTCAATTTATTGAACACGATGAACTTATAAATTATCTTCCGCATAAAGGCAAGATGTTTTTGCTGAGCCGGGTTACCCAGCACGATGTTGAAAAGCATACAATCACCAGTGAGTACGACATTACAAAAGATTGTATTTTTTATGAGGAAGAATTTGACGGAGTTCCGACCTGGGCAGGTTTTGAGCTTATGGCGCAGGGAATTTCCGCTCTTACAGGAATTACAAATAAAATCAAGGGACGCACGCCGCTTCCTGGAATGATTTTAAGTGTGGTTGATTTTAAGGCTTCTGCCGGATTTTTAATGAATGGCACAACATGCCAGATGAAAATTGCAGAAGATTTCCGTGATGAAGAAACTCATACTTATCGCTATTTGTGCAGTCTTTTTGCTTCGGCCGGCGACACAGAGCCTGCTGCGACAGCAAAGATTACCGTAATGGAAACAGAAGATATGCTTGCGATGTTTAATGGTAAGGCTGAATAGGCTGATGCGCAATGTGAAGGTTTTATAGGTTGAATATCGAGTTTTTTTGCAAAAAGAATAAAAGCGCAGGCAGATTTGCAATTTGTGAAGATTTTTGGCGATTGAATTAATTAAAGTGCGGAGCACCCGAATTAATACAAGCGTAGCGCGAGCCAAATCCATCTGAGCAAATTGAAAATATGCCGAAAGCGTTCTTTCGTAATTTGTAAAAAAACTCGAAATTAAGCCTTATAATTTTTGGGGGAAATATGAACGAAAACGAAAATAAGAAAGTTTTAGTAACTGGTGCTTCTGGTGGAATAGGCCGCGCATGTGCGGTAGAGGCGGCAAAAGCCGGCTATTATGTTATCTGCCATTACAATGGCAGCAAGGCGCGCGCGGAAGAGACTCTTGCAGAAATAAAGGCGGCCGGCGGAAACGGTGAATTGATTCAGTTCAATGTTTCTGACCGAGAGGACTGCAAGGCAAAGCTTGGCGGACTTGTTTCTAAGCTGGCGGAAAACGGTGAAATCCTTTGGGGAATCATCAATAATGCAGGAATTACACGCGACAACACTTTTGTTGGACTTGAAGACAGCGACTGGGATTCTGTAATCCACACAAACCTTGACAGTTTTTACAATGTTTTAAAGCCGCTTGTTATGACTATGGCTAGCCGAAAAAACAAGCGCGGCGGACGAATCATTACAATGGCTTCTGTAAGCGGAATCATCGGAAACCGCGGACAGTCGAACTATTCTGCTTCAAAAGCCGGAATCATTGGCGCGACAAAAGCGCTGGCGGTTGAACTTGCCGGAAGAAACATTACCTGCAACGTAATTGCTCCTGGCGCGATTGAAACTGAAATGACGGCAAACATTATCCCGGAAGCAAAAGAGATAATGCTCAGCACAATTCCGATGAAGCGCATGGGTAAGCCCGAAGAAATTGCCGCCGCGGCTGTTTTCCTGCTTAGCGAAGGCGCTTCGTACATTACCCGCCAGGTAATTACTGTTGACGGCGGAATGGTTGGATAAGCGAAGCGTGCCTTGACTCAACGTATTAAAAATACGAATGAAGAATGAAGTGACCGTGTGAATTATTCAGCGGTCGCTTTTTTTATATTTAAAAAATGAATAAAGATAAGGCAATTTATTCCTTGACAGAAGGTAAAAAACTTAATTTAAAACGAGAGGCTGATTTTATTATTAATCAACAAGTTATTTTTAATGAAAGATGTAAAGATTGTTTTCAACGGCGGCAGTCTTCCAGAGTAAGCGTAATATCCTCAGGAAGAAGAACCCCAATAAAATGTGTCTGCTGTGTAAAATTGTTTTGCTTCATCATTGGAATTATAGCACTTTTCTTCGTTGTAGTATTTAATTACTTTTCAACTGAAGAACTTTCATAAAATCTTCTGTTTCATCAAAAGTTTGAAAAATACAACCTTTATATGAAAACTTATCTTTTGGAAAAGCTTTGTGTCTTATATCAGGCCAATCACCTTTTGTTGTTACTTTTAAAACCTTTTCAGGAAATAAATTCTTATTAAGTTTTACTAAATACAGAATCTTAAACCCTGGTAATATATGCGAAATAATCTTTTTTTCTGAAAATTCTGAAACTGTTTTAACCTGAACTGTTTTCTCTTTTCCCTCTTCTATGTATTTTATATCCCATGACTTTTGACTAGGGTCACCAAATTTTAAATTTTTACAGCCCTTTTCGGTCAAATACTTAAAAATGTATGCTTCTCCAATTATACCAGTTTTCTGATCTCCTTTTTCGGGAACAAAACTTATTCTATTCTTTGTATCTTTTTGTATACTTTCAAACTCCGCATAGACTTTCGCATATTTTTCTACAACATCTTGAAATCTCTTAAAATCATCCATTTTTTAATACCTCTTATAATATTACGCTGCCTTACGTAATTTTATTGGTTCATTATCTTCTGCTTCATCAATATCTTCTCCAACATCAGGACCTGGATTAGTACCAAATGATAATTTGTATATACCTTCCTGATAAGAGTTAGTATCAAGCCATAACATAGAAAACAGTGGAGGCACTACATGGAAATTATAACACGGAACGAAAAGATTTTGTACATTGGGATTGATGTTCACAAGGACACCTATTCACTTTGCAGCTTTGATTTTCACAAGAATGAACTTTCTGATGAAATGACAATCAAGGCAACAACGAAAGCTTTAATAAAGTAGTCATCTTTTTTTTGTAACAATTAAAGGCTGTTTTTAGATTCATTTTATTGTAAACCACTTTCTATGTTTTTTAATTTTTCAAATAATTCTTTGTCTTTAGTTATAGAGATTATACTATTATTTAAATCTTTACCATCTGACCAAGTATCTGGATAATATCCAAACCCCTCTCCATTCCAAAATTTATCATTTTCCAGCTGAATATTTTTTGCAAATGGTACAGAAAGTATAATGTTGCTATTAGGAAGAGTGATTGAAAACACATCAAAGTAAGAATACATGCCGCTTGTATTTTCTCCAATAATTGTTAGCTGTTTTGTTGGTTCGAATAATTTTTTTGCAATTGCGACGGTCTCCTCTCTGGCGCTTACAGTGTTTCTGTCTGTTAAAATAATAATCTTGCCTTTGTAATATGGCCTCTTTCGCTTTGTATATGAATTATAGTCTGCGGTGTATACTAGTCTTGCTGGATTATGCTGTTGTTGTGATAAGAAGTTTGTGTAGTATCCAACAGCATCTGTTTGATTCTTGTGGGCTGCTGATTGTAATTTTGCAAATGCGCTTACCGGGGAATCTATATATAGATTTCTATTGAAGTCATAATTAAAATGATTAATGATTAAGTTTCTGTTATCTCTTGTTAGAGGCAGGAGGTTGTTGTCGTAAAGTGAATATAAAAATAATGCAGAATAAACTGGGTAGCCACCGCTATTTGCTCTGATGTCTATAACAATATTCTTTTTTTTATTCCATTTACTGCTAAGATTGCTATATTTATTTAGAACTATGTCGATACCTTTTTTGTAAATAGAATCATTATCTGCGGGCATAAAACCTGATATTGACACATATCCAGATTTAGCAGTTTCTATTTCATGATATTTCATTTTCTCAGCGAGCCGGACTTCAATTGCGCCGTCATTGTGTAAATCTAGAGTTATTAATTTGTTGTTAAAACTAAATTTTTTTTGCCTAATTGGATTGTTAGATAAAACTCCGACTCTGTAAATATTTTGACCTTTTGACTTGTAGATGAATAGATTGGCTGTGCTATCAGTGTATTTTGTATTTATTTCTAGCAAAGGAGTATCCGTTTCAAAGACATAAAAAGAATCATTTTTATATTGTAAGTAAGTATTAGAATAATATATTTCAGTTTTTTTACAGAATTGAGTTCTTTTATTGTTTAAAATTAAAGCAAAATGTGCATCGTTTATATGCCCTGCTGTATTTTCAATCAAAAAGTTATAAAAATCTTTTGTAGATATTGTATTTTTTTGTGAAATTAAATCAATGAATTTGTTTTTTAGAATGGTTGTATCGAAGCTATTCTCTGTCATATCATCATAACCTGCATAGGAAGATGTCAAGATGTAGATAAAGTCGTTTAAGTCTGATAAAGCTTGTTGCCTAGAAATAATTTCTACCGTTTTATAATTTGCAGTATCAAAAATATTGAATGTTTTATAATCCACAGGAGAATGATAAAGAATTTCCGCGTGTAGATTTGTTATAAATAATAAAAACATAAAAAAAATAAACTTTTTCATTGTGTATTCCTGTTTATAAAAAAGTAACAATTTCAAGTTTTCTTGAACTAGTCAGTTTTTATATTAGCCTGAATGTCGAGTTTATGTAAATTTCTTTTCATGCTGAACCCCTGTTGCAAATTATTCGTTATATAGATTTTTTTTATTTATTACATTAAACTTTTATATGCTTGCTGAAAGATTTTAGCAGGGCGTTGCGGGGCGGCGTTTGAGCCCCGCAGAAGGGGTAGTGGAAAAAATGCGGTGGTTGAGTTTGCCGAAACCGGAGCGTTTTTGAAACGAGGGGAAGGCTTTCCCCCTCCTGTTGGATAGAGCGAGTCAGAATTAGATGCGCGGCAGCTGATTCTGAGTAGTGAAGGACGCGTGGCGGCCTGAGCGTCGGGAATACTTTCCCCCACCTTAAATAAATTTTGTGAATTAAAATCGCCTTTTTCCTTTGCAATAAATATGATAAGAAAATGCAATGGGTCCAGGAACTCCTGGTCTTGCTGGGGAAAAGGAGGGTTCTAGGGAGGAAAAACCCCCGCTTAGAAAGTAGAGGGGTTGTTCCTCCCTAGGAAAATAAGTTTTATAAAAGGAAAATTATATGAACTTTACAAAACCAAACGGAAAACGCCGTGTTGTGATTACAGGCGCAGGAATGATGAGCGGACTCGGGCAGTCTTGGGAAGAGGCGTTCGCCCAGCTTAAGTCTTATAAAAACTGTATTAAAAATATGGAAGAATGGCACGACATCCAGGGAATGAATACGCATCTTGCGTGTCCGGCTAAGGGTGAAATTCCAAAATATCCGCGCAAATTGGTTCGCGGAATGGGACGGGTTGCGCTTCTTTCTTATCATACTTCGCAGATGGCTTTGCAGATGGCAGGTCTTTTGAATGAAGACGGAACGATTGCTGATGAATGTAAAAACGGCAGGACTGGTGTTGCCTATGGCTCTTCTATGGGTTCTTTTGATTCTATTCAGGAGCTTACCAGCGTTATGGAAGACCGCTGTACTGCAAAGGTAAATTCTTCTACCTACATTAAATGTATGCCGCACACTTGCGCCGCTAATATTGAAGTAACTTACCAGCTTAAAGGCCGTATGATTGTAACAAGCGAGGCTTGCACTTCTGGTTCTCAGTCAATCGGCTATGCGTATGAAACTATTGAAAACGGCTTGCAGGATATGATGATTGCCGGCGGTGCGGAGGAACTTTGTCCGCCGGATGCTGCTATTTTTGACCAGCTTGGCTCGACTTCAATCCGCAATGAGCATCCGGAAACTGCTCCTAGTCCTTTTGATAAGGACCGCGATGGCCTTGTTATTGGCGAAGGCGCGGGAACTTTGATTCTGGAAGACTTGGAGCACGCTGTAAAACGCGGCGCAAAAATCTATGCGGAAATTGTTGGCTTTGGAACAAACACGGACGGAACTCATATTACTTCGCCAAACAGCGAGACTATGGGAATCTGTATGCAGCTTGCGCTTGATTCGGCAAATCTTAAGGCTGATGACATTGCTTACGTAAATGCGCACGGAACTTCTACTCACCATGGTGATATTGCGGAGACAACTGCGACCGCCCGCGTTTTTGGTCGCAAAGTGCCGATTTCTTCAACAAAATCATATATCGGGCACACTTTGGGCGCATGCGGTGCGGTTGAGGCCTGGATTACAATCAATATGATGAACGAAGGCTGGTTCCACCCTACGTTGAACTTGAAGAATATTGACCCGGAATGCGGCGATTTGGACTATATCAAGGACGAGGGCCGCAAAATCGATGCGGAATACATAATGAGCAACAACTTTGCGTTTGCCGGAATCAATACATCTTTGATTTTTAAGAAGTGGCACGAAGAGTAGAGGAGCATTCTTAGCCCTTGGCCGCTGCTGAGAAAAGCCGGAAAGTTTTTTTTCCGGCTTTTTTATTTTCACATCGCCTGCGTAATGCTTGCGCCGTGGTGCATTTAGGGCGAACTTATTCTTCCAGCAGTTTTTGTAGCGTTGGGGAAATGTGCAGCGTTCTTGTAAGTTTTTCTGCGGCGGAGGATTCTGGTTGTTCTGGCGCGCTCTTGGATTCGGACTTTTGCTCTGATTTTTTTATGGCGCGAATCAGGATGTTTTTCGGCGTGTGCTCCATGTCGATGAATTCCAGGAGCTGGACATTGTATCCTGAGTTTTCAAGAAATTCTCCTCGGAGCGCGTCTGTTAAAAGCGCTGAAAAGCGTTCCTTTATTATTCCGTATTTTAAAAGCGGTTTGAACTCTTCTGGAACGGAACTTTTGTTCAGCTGACTGTTTATTTCGTGCTGGCAGCAGGGAACGCTTAAAATCGCCTTGCAGCCGTGTCTTACGGCGTAATTCAGCGCAAAATCTGTAGCCGTGTCGCACGCATGGAGTGTGATTACGATGTCCGGCGTATTCTGATAGCTATAGCCGGCGATATTTCCTGTGTCAAATTTCAGTCCTTTTAAATTCAGCTCGGCGGCGATTCTGTTGCAATATTCGATTACGTCTTTTTTCAGGTCAAGCCCGATGATTTCCACTTCAAGGTGTTTTATTTCTGTTAAAAAATAATGAACGGCAAAAGTCAGGTAAGATTTTCCGCAGCCAAAATCTGCGATTCTTATGGGATTTTCGCCGGTCTGTTTCTGGACTTCCGGCAAAATGTCGTTTATGAATTCAATGAACCGGTTGATTTGCCGGAACTTGTCGTGCTTGGAGCTGATGATTTTTCCGTCGCTTGTCATAAGGCCGAGCAAGACCATGAACGGCACGGGAATTCCTTCGGGAATAAGGTAGTTTTTTTGTCTGCTTCCGTTTTTCCAGACGATATTTTTGTTTGCCGGCGCATTTTCTTGCTTCAGTTTTTTTGAAAGTCTTGTTACATTTCCTTTTTTATTTCCAAGGTATGTTATTTCTTCTGAATCTGTGCGCAGAACGCAATTTTTAAAAGTTGTTCCGGCGTGGGCTCTTATGAATTCGTCCAGCTCTTCTTCTGTTTTCTGTTCATGGAAAGCCTGGGTTTTTGTGAACTTTTCTATGTAATACATAGTTTTGTTTGAGTTGTTCGCCGCCTGGGCTTTTATGCGCAGGTATGGCCGGTCAAGTATTTTTTCAATGTTTTTTACAGGTTTGCTGAATGTGCAGGAAATTATCATAGGACTTTAAATGTATACCAAATGCAAAAAAAATGATATATTTAAAGTTATGGGTAAGACTATTGTTTTTGTAAACCAGAAAGGCGGAGTTGGAAAGACAACTTCCTGTATCAATATTGGAGCATATATTGCCATTTCTGGAAAAAAAGTTCTTCTTGTCGATTTTGACTCTCAGGGAAATATGTCCAGCGGCGTTGGCGTTTCTAAAGATAAGCCTACAATTTATGAACTTTTGGCCGGCCAGGTGACTGCGGAGCAGGCTATAAAACATACTCCTGTTGAAAATCTTGACGCAATCAGCGCTTCCATTGATTTGTCCGGCGCTGCGATTGAACTTGTTGAGCAGGAAGACCGCGAATTTTTCTTAAAAAAGGTTCTTGACCCGCTCAAAGATGTTTACGACTACATTTTGATTGATTGTCCGCCATCGCTTGGAATTTTAACATTGAACGGCCTTGCCGCGGCTGACCAGGTTCTTGTTCCTATGCAGTGTGAATATTTTGCCCTTGAAGGAATCACTCTTCTTTTAAAATCTGTGAATAAAGTTCAGCAGGGAATTAATCCGAATCTTACAATCGGCGGAATTTTCTTTACAATGTATGATTCACGTACAAGGCTTGCGCAAGACGTTGTTATGCAGGTAAAAACTTATTTTAAGGACGTTGTTTTTAGCACTATAATTCCAAGAAATGTAAGGCTGTCTGAAGCGCCGTCCCGGGGGCTTCCGATTTGCAATTATGACCCTGAATGCGCCGGTGCGAAAAGCTATAAAAAACTGGCAGAGGAGATAATGCATCGTGGCTAAAAAAGGTGGTTTAGGTCTTGGCCGTGGTCTGGATGCCCTTATGGGCGGAAATAACAGCGTTCCTCTTTCCGGGCTGGGAAGCGCAAGTGATATTCAAAAAGATGAAAGCGGAAAGCCGATAAATCTTCCTGATGGAGTGACCGTTGATGACGACGGAACTCTTTGGGCGAATCCGGCTGATTTTATTGCAAATCCAAAGCAGCCGCGAACTGAATTTGACCAGAAAAAACTTGAGGAGCTTGCGGATTCAATCCGGGAAAACGGCGTTATTGAGCCGATTATTGTTGAGCCGGCTGAGAACGGCAAGTTTTATATTGTAGCCGGAGAACGCAGAACAAGGGCTTCCCTGCTTGCGGGGCTTTCAAAAGTTCCTGTGCAGATTAGGAAATTTGATGAAATTCAGCGGCTTCAGGTTGCGCTTATAGAAAATATCCAGCGCGCGGATTTGAATCCTATTGATGAAGCGCAGGCATATTACAATCTTATGGAGCTGGGCGAGCTTACGCATGAGGAAGTTGCTAAACGTGTAGGAAAAAATCGCTCTACGGTAACAAATTCTGTCCGTCTTTTAAAACTGCCTGATGATATGAAAAAATCTCTTGTTGACGGACAGATTTCTTCCGGTCATGCGCGCGCTTTGCTTTCTGTTTCTAATCCTGCCGACCAGCGCATTATGTTTGGAAAGATTGTCGGCAGCGGGCTGAATGTGCGGGAGGCGGAGGAGCTTGCTCAGGTTTATAACAATGGCGGGCGGGCGGCATCGAACAAGCCTTCTAAAAAAGTTGTAAAAAAAGATCCGGAAATTGCGCGCATTGAGCAAAAATTTATTGATGTGTTCGGCACGAAAGTTGTGCTTAAAGGAACTATTGAAAAAGGTTCTATTGAAATAAATTATTTTACAAAAGAAGACCTGAACCGGCTTTATAACATAATTGCGCCGGGACAGGAGTAGCGGATTCTTAAAGACAACGCATAGTCCGTTTGTTTTTATATTTTTAGCATGCCAAGAACTTTTCCTATGCTTTCGTGGATAACAAGGTTCGCCCTGGCGTCGCCTGCGGTTGCCGATTTGTTGATAAGGACAATATTTTTGCCCCTGAAATAATCAATCAGGCCGGCGGCAGGGTAGACTACAAGGGATGTTCCGCCGATTATAAGCGTATCTGCGTTTTTAATTGCATTGACCGCGCCATTTATTACATTCTGGTCAAGGGATTCTTCATAAAGAACTACATCCGGTTTTACAAGCCCGCCGCATTTTGCGCAGCGCGGCAGTTTGTCCGGGGAATTTTCGCTTTCTGCAATAAAATCGATGCCGTATTTTGCGCCGCAGTCCATGCAGAAGTTTCTTAGCGTGCTTCCGTGCAGCTCAAATACGTTTCTGCTTCCTGCTTTTTGATGAAGTCCGTCGATGTTTTGCGTCACAACGGCTTTTAGTTTTCCTTTTTCTTCCATTTTTGCAAGCTGAAAATGCGCGGTGTTCGGCTCGATATTTTTTATAATCAGTTTTTCTCTGTAAAACCGGTAAAATTCAACAGGATTCGCGTCAAAGAAACTTCTGCTGATAATTGTTTCCGGCGGATATTTCCATTGCTGGCTGTAAAGTCCGTCCTGGCTTCTGAAGTCCGGAATTCCGCTTTCCGTGGAAACTCCTGCGCCGCCAAAAAATACTATGCTGTCTGAGTTGTCATATATTTTTTGAAAATTTTCAATTTTTTCTTCAAGTTTAGTTTCTGTTTCATTCATATTCATTGATTTTATCACGAGAACTGAAAATTTAAAGATTTTCGGCTTTTTTTCCGATAAAAAAAAGTAAAAATTTGAATTTTACCCTAAAAATTTGTCAATTGCTTATTTGTGGATTAAAATAAACTGTATTTAAAAAAATGGAGATTTTATGTATGAAAAACATTAAGGTGCTTTTATTTGTTTTTGCTGCTTTTTACATGGTGACAGGTTTGTTTGCGAGGGATGTTGAAACTCATAGTGTTGAAAATTTAAAAAGCTGGCAGGATTCTTTTGATTTGAACAGCAGAAAAGCCGGAAAATATAACATTATGGTCAAGGCTATAGATTTGAGCGATAATGTTACTCTTGAAGGTCCGTTTAATATTTATCTTGATCCGAATTCTGACCTGCCGGTTTGCGGAATAACTAACCCTCATCCGGGAATGCGGATTGTCGGCAACTTGAATATTGTAGGAACTTGTGTTGATGATGACGGCGTTGAATATGTGAATTTGATTCTTGATGGCGACGAGGAAAATCCTGTACGGGCGAAAGGAAAGGAATTCTGGTCTTATTATCTTGATACTACGGAGCTTGAGGAAGGTCTTCATACTATAAAAGTTGTTGGCTGCGATATAAACGGTCTTGTTGGAAAGCCTGTTGAAATCACATGGAATCTTGACCGCCGTCAGCCGGTTACTGCCATCGAAAATAAAGTGATGGGAACTCTGGTTTCTAGGACAGTAAAATTTCATGGAACGGTTTCTGATGGAAACGGAATAAAAAAACTGTCTTATTCTGTTGACCAGGGGAATACTTTTAAAAATGTAAAGCTTTCGCGCAAAAAAGACAGGATTGAATTTGATATTTCTATTGATACAAGAAAATTCCCGGACGGTCCTGCTGTAATCTGGTTTAAGGCCGTTGATAACGCGGGCTCGGAAGGTGTGTATTCATTCCTTTATTTTATAGACAATACTAGCCCTGACGTGAAAATTCTTCAGCCGGCGGATAAAACTCCCCAGTTTGGCAAGGTTGCTGTGACAGGCTATGCAAAAGATACGGTCGGACTTTCAAAATTGAGCTGGACTTTTGGCAAAGAATCCGGGGATTTTGAAATTGTTCCGGGAAATCCGTTCTGGGCGAAGGAATTTGAGCTTGCGGGAACAAATGATAAGTCAAGAAAATTTACAATTTCTGCGACGGATGTTGTAGGAAACGTGATAACGGTTTCTCAGAATATTATTATTGATGAGTCTCTTGATAAGCCTTCTGTAAAAATTGCATTCCCAACGGCGGATTCGCTTGTTGAAAGCGGTGATTCCCTGTATGTGCGTGGAATTGCGACGGACGAGGATGGAATTGCGTCTGTAAAATATCGCCTTGATAACGGCGAATGGATTGAAGAGGCGACAAAAGGTGTTTTTTACGGCGTTCTTGCGCAGGGTGCGGAACTTTCCGCCGGAAAGCATTCTGTTTCAGTTGTCGCGACAGACAGGCATGGCGTTCAGAGCGATGTTTCAACTGTTGAATTCCAGGCGCGGGGCGCAGTTCCTGTTTTCTCCGAGGCTAAGATTGCTGGAGTTCCTGTTGTGAACGGAATTCAAGTTCATCCTGAAAGCGGTTCTGTCTTTACAACTACGGTTTCCAGCAGCGTAGGGCTTGCTTCCGTTCATGTTGAAACCCGCTGGGGAAACAATGGCTTGAAGCAGGATGACTACGAGTTGAATTCCGCAGGTTCATATACAGTGAATATTCCTATAAACGATGACTTTCCTAAAGGAATTGCAAAAATTTATATTTCTGCGACTGATACAGTCGGACGTACAAAAAATTACAAGGCGATAATAGATGTTACGAACACGTCTGTTGTACAGGGAGCGGAGCCGAAAGTTGTTCTTGATGACTGCATTGCCGATGAAAAAGGAACAGTTCTGAACAGCAAGGAATTTCCTGCGACCGGATATTTTATCGGTGGAAATGCGCGCTCTGTTGAGATTGTGCCGAAAACACCTTTTGCGACAGCAAGGCTTTCTGGAAATCAGATAATTCTTTCTGCCGGTGATGTCAATGGTTCTTCCGAGCCGGTTGTTGTTCGTGTTACAACCGACCAGGGGCTTGTGTATGATTCTCAGAAAATTGTGTTTAAGCAGGATTCCGCTTTTCCTAAAATAAAAATTTCAGAAACTTCGGATGTTCAGCTTCTGGATGCGGGCGGCGGAAGCGTTGCGATTTCCGGCTCTGTATCGTGTGAATCTGGAATAGGTTCTGTTTCTTACAGGGTATTTGCTTCAAAGGCGAATATGAATGCCGGGGTTGTCGCATCCATGGGAAACGTTTCTGCCGGAGATGTTGTTTCTCTTGGCGCGGTCCGTTCGTTCAACATTCCGCTTGAAACAGCTGAGTACGGAATTTATATTGTTGAAATTATTGCTGAAAGTGCTGGCGGAAACAAAACGAGCGAAGTTGTCGGCTTCAGGAATATTCCGGATTTTCCGGAAGGTGCGAAGGGCTCGCCTAAAAATCCTATGATTGTCTGGGCGGATGGCGAGAATGTTTACGCCGGCGCCGCATATCAGGGAGAGCTTGCCCGCTCTTTTTCAATTTATAAACGCAGCGGGATGAATCCTGGAGCAAATTCTTTGCAGTGTTCTCTTGAATACGGAGATGGAAAAACTGCTTCTTCAAAATACAATGCCGTAAAAATTCCAGAAATAAAAGCGGCTTTTGCAAAAGCCGGCGATAAGGATTATGCGGCCGGAATGCCTGTTGTGCTTGCTAGAAACGAAAAATCATCCTTGATTGCTTACGTTGATTCTGAAGCGCAGATTTCTGCAAGTTATGAAATTTCTGGCGAAGACGTTCCTGGCGGTTCAAGACAGTCGGGCGGTTCGGCTCTTGTCTCAAAATCAGAAGAAAAGGAAAATCGCTGGGTTGTTCAAATTCCGCTTGAAAATTTGCCGGCAAGGATGAACAAGATTAAGCTTTCTGTAAAAGCCGGTTCTGTTTCAAGACAAATTTCAGGAAGCGTGGCAATAGTTCGTCCGGTCGAGGCTTCTATGCTGGATGACAGGCGTGCTATCTATACAATAGAAGATTCTGGCTCAAAATATGACCGTGATGTAGGCTGTTATATTTTACGCACTGAAGAAAGCTTTAGTTTTTACGCGAATGTTCCGGAGCTTGTGAGCGCAGATTTTGTCGCTGCGGCAAACGGTCTGAAAATCGAGCGTCAGGGAAATCTGGTCAAGGTTGTTCCTGAAAAAGAAGGTTCTTTTAATAATGTTGCGCTTCGTGTAAAGGATGTGAATGGAATTGCATATACATCTCCTTCTGTTAATTTTATTGTCGACAACGGCGCTCCTGAAGTAAAAATTGTAACCCCGGAAATTCATCAGTGGGTAAAAAATTCTTTAAGGATTACAGGAACTGTCGCAGATCCGAGCGGCGTAAAAAGCGCGGAGTATTCTCTGGATAACGGAGAAACCTGGAAAACGCTGAATTTAAGCTCATCCGGCAGAACTGCGGTGGGCGCGACGTTCAGCGGAACGGCGGATATTAGTTCTGCGGAAGAAGGGCTTGTCGCTCTGGATGTCCGGGCTTTTGATGTCGCGGGAAACGTTGCCTACGCAAGAACTGCCGCTTATAAGGATGTGACTCCGCCGTCTGTGGAGATTATCGTTCCTAACGATGATGCGATTGTAAACGGCGATAATCTTATCTGCTTCAATGTTTCGGATAACGCAAGTTTTGAAAAGGCATATTATATTGCGCCGCCAACAGGCAAATCTTCCGGGGTAAAGACGGAGATTACGGACATTTCGGCGACGTTTGTTTCAACCTATATTGGTACTTCGGAAAAACCTATTGATGATGGAATGTCGTTTGAGTTTGTGGATGCGGCTGGAAACGTTTCTTCTTACGAATCGTGGAACTTCCTGATTGATTCAAAATCAGACTTGCCTGTGGCAGAAATTCATCTTCCGACTTACGAAGATGTTATTACCCGTGATTTTACGATTTCTGGAGTTGTTTACGATGATGACGGTCCTTCTTCTATTTATTACAGGATAGATGGCGGTCCGTATAACAAGCTTGAAGAAATGGGAACAAGTTTTGCGATAGATGTTCCTTTTTCAACAATGACGGATAACGAGCATACAATCAATGTTTATGCGGTTGACATAAATGGAGTAAAAGGTCCGGTTGCGGAAAGAAAATTCAGGGTTTCTACGGAAGAGCCTAAGGGTGCGGTGGAAACTCCTACAATCGACAAGGCGAATAAAGGTCTTATAACATTGGGCGGTGTAGCAAGCGACAGGAATGGCATTGAAAAAGTTCTTGTTTCCCTTGATAACGGTAACAGTTATAATAATGCGGTTGGAACTACGAACTGGTCGTATACGTTTGATTCGCGCGCAATTCCGAACGGAACAAATGTCGTGTTTATCAGAGTAATTGATAAATACGACATTTCCGGTCTGTATTCAAGTTTGATAAACATAGACAATAAAGCGCCGGAAATGGTTTTGGATTATCCGCTGGATTATTCCGCGACTACAGGACCTTTGTTCTTCAGCGGATATGCTTTTGACAACGTAGATATTACGGAGCTGTTCGTGACAATCAGAAGTCTTGACGGAAAGTCTATTCCTAGAAGCCTTCAGCGAATTGATTTTAATCTTGACAGGATTATCGCGCAGAATATAGACATCGCGGCTCTTGAAAACGGCTCTTACAACATCGAGCTTACGGCGCTGGATAAGGCCCAGAATGCGACTCACGTCAGCAGAAACATCATGCTGAATAAAAATAAAGCGCTTGCTACGGTAAATCTTTTGTATCCGTTGAATGGCGAGCACAAGCAGGGTACTTTCAATATTTACGGAAATGCCGAGGCGGACAATAAGATTGAATCTCTTAGTCTTTATATTGATGATAAATATATTGCGACTACAGAGCTTACGGACAGCGACTACTTCCGGTTTGAAATAACTCCTGATCTGATTTCTGATGGAGAGCATACTTACCGGGTTGATGCGAAAGTTGAAACAGGACAGGTTATACGCTCAAGAATTCAGACTGTTGAGTATAATTCCGTAGGACCTTGGGTTGCGATTGATAATTTTACTTATGGGGATTTTGCTACAGGGCGACCTTATATAAAAGGCCATGCCGGATATTCTTTGAGCGAAGAAGAAAAAGTTGTGTCTTCTACAAAAAAAGCTACAAAGGAGCAGAAAGAAGCCATTAACAACAAGAAAGTCGCAAAAATTGAAATAAGTTTTGACAACGGAAAGTCATTTACTCAGATTTCTAAAAGTGAAAAATGGATGTACCGCATAGAAAATCAGGATATAGAAGAAGGTTTCCATTTTATGATTGTCCGGGCGACTATGCGGAACGGCGAGACTGCGATTGAGCGCACTATTATTCAGATTGATAATACCGCTCCAAAGATTCGTCTTATCAGTCCTAGCGTTGGCGGCCGTTACAATCAGGAGCTTGTTTTCAGCGGACTTTCCAGCGATACCGTTGGTCTTAAAGACGTTCAGCTTACGCTCCGAAAGGGAGACAAGGCTTCTTATGAAGTTCCGTCTTTCATTCAGGGCTTGTACCTTGACTGGCATTTCTGGGGCGCGACGCTCTTTGATATTGGCGTAGGACTTACGTTCTTTGATGATGTAGTAAAAGTTCAGTTTCAGTGGGGTCAGTTTACACAGGCGCAGAGAGAAATGTTCAGCAATACTTCAATGCGTTACGGCGGCGACAATGTTATGGGAATCAAGATTCTTGCGAATGTTGCGAATATTCCGTTCAGTTTCTTCTTTGGACGAGATTTTGAATGGCTCAGCGCGAATCTTGCGGTTGGAGCGCAGTTCAGCAGATTCAACGAGTCTGGTTCTGGAGAAGCGCAGATTCTTTCGGCGATTCTTGCTCAGCTTGAATTCCCTAAGGTCAAGTTCCCGAATATGAAGTGTTTCAGTTCGCTGTCGTTGTACACGGAATTCGCTTTGTGGTTTATTCCGACGGATGTTTCAAGTTCGAATGTTGATATTAACAATATCGTGCCACAGATTGCAGAAGGTATCAGGTTAAGTGTATTCTAAGGCGGGTTTTATGAAGCGTAGCGTTAAAAAATTTATTACACTGGCTGTTTTCGCTTTGATTTCTGGAATTGTTCCGGCGTTTGCAATTGACGCGTATGTAACGGTAATTTACCGTGAAGTTGACGTTGCGTTTGTTGACCGCTCCAATACGGAGCTTGACGGAATTCTTTCAAAATCAAATGAGGACAGAAACTATTATCTTATTGAAAACTATACGATGAAAAAAATACGCCATCTTGTAGTTTCTGAAGATTACGAGTTTGCAAGCGAAGCGACTCTGGTTGTGATTGATAATAATCTTGACAATATGGAAGCCGTTGAGCTTTATTCAACTATTTCTTCTGCCCTGGAAAAACAGAAGGAGCAGCGTCTTGCTATTGAGCAGCGCAAGCGGGCTGAAAACGCCAGGTTTGAGGCGGAAAAGGCAAGGCAGCGGGCAGTTATTGAAAAAGATTATGTTTCTATGAACACGGCTAGCGGAAATACTGTATACCTTAAAGGCAAGGATGAGAAACTCTCTTCAACATTCTGGGCTTTTAGGTTCGGGCTTTTTGACGGAACATTTGTTTCTGACACGAGCGATGATTATGCAAGTTTCCGTTACGGTTTGAGCGGTGATTTTACCTATGAATATAGCTTTGATAAGCTGATGATTGGCGCGGATGTAGGCGGAGATGCGGTTATTATTCCGTTCTTTGGCGATGACAGCACTATTCTTGGAAATTTCAGTTTGATTCCAAAAATGAGTTTTGCAGGGCTTGGAAAATGGCTTTCGTTCAGGGCAGGATTTGCTACTGTCATAAGGCTGGATTCCGGCGATGGAAATGAATCTTGCCTGCAGGAAACTGTTTACAGCCCGGTCTTTGGCCTTGGTCTGAACCGGATAAATATTGGCGGCGCGGAATTCTCTATGAATGCTGATTATCTTCTTGGGCATCTTATTTATGATGGTTTGAATTTTGCCATGAATTCGGCCATTAATTTTTCATTGCCAATGATGAAAATGGATAAGGTTCAGCTTAATTTTAATATTGGAATAAAGGACACACTTTTTGTAAAGGATTCAGGCATTGAAAACCGTGCCGGAATTATTCTTGCAGTTGGAGCACAAAATGTTATCAAATAAAAAAATAGTTACAGCACTGCTGATGTTTTTAATCAGTTTTTCAGTTTTTGCGCAGGCATCTAACGATGCTATGGTTCAACGTTATCTGGAACGGGCGACCGCCGCTTATGACGAAGGAAATCTTGCTGATGCGTATAAGAATATAAACGCTTCGATTAATTTTGGAAAAATGAATGACGGAATTATTCCGGCAAACGTCCTTGTTATTGCCCGTTCAATTTATACGCAGCGTTTAAAGGAGCTGAACAGAAAGTACGTTGAAAGTTTGTATATTGATATAAAAACAAATCTTGTTGAAAAATATCCTGAAATAAACACGCCTGAGCTTACAAAGCTTATGCGTCAGATAGAAGCGAATGTTACGGCAGCAGAAAAAGCGGCTGATAAAAAACAGCAGCATGATTTTCTTGAAAGCATAAAGGAGTCTACTTCCAGCACTCAAAGCGCGATTTCTGACCTTGGCGAAAAAATGCTCGACCAGACAAAGCAGAATTCGCAGCATCTGGCGGAAGTTTCAAGGACAATGAATACAAATATGACAAAAATTTTTATTGTTGTTGTAATTTGTATTGTCATGATTCTTTTGATTGTAGGATTGATTTTGCTCATCATGCATTTCAGTGTAAAGCAGAACCACATTCAGCAAATGCAGTATGCGGAAGCGTTTAAGCTTCTGGCGGCAAACCAGAGCCAGACAAATCAGCTTATGATAGGCGGAATAGCAGGGCTTTACAGCGACGAAGGATTGAAGCTTGCAGGCTCTTCGACATGGAGTCAAAGTTCGCTTCCGGAGCCGGAAGATACTCCTGAAGAAAAAGAGGCGCTGGCAGAACTTGCGCAGAAATGCCGGGAAATCGGTGAAAAAATTGATGCTGCGACAGGAAGAAAAAACAATTCAAAAAATGTTTCTGAAATTGTGTTCAAGCTGGCAACGAATCTTGGATGCCGCCAGCACGATGCGATGGTTTATTTCTGCGCCGCGATGGTTTACGATGTTGGATTTCTTTCTATTGAACAGGAAACATTGAAGGCTCAGACTCTTTCAGAAGAGCAGAAAGATAAGATAAGACATCACATTGATTTTGCGGAAAAGCAGCTTGAGTTCGTTCCTAAAAAATACTGGTCGGTTTTTAGCGATGCCGCAAAATATCACCACGAAAATTTTGACGGAACAGGCTATTCCGATGGTCTGAAGGGGGATAAAATTCCTCAGATTGCAAGAATTATTCGCGTTGCGGACAGTTACAACGCTCTTTCAAGCCGACGCTCTTTCCGGGGCGGAATGGATAAAGAGTCTGCTCTGGAAAAGCTTGAGTCAGAATCAAATCTTTACGATCCTGATGTTTTAAAAGTTCTTGAAGAGATTATATAGCCCGAATATTAAGTTTTTTGTTGAATAACTTTTAAAAAGATGCCGATAAACTATGTATGAAAAAATACGTATTTTGTTTTATGGCATCTTTTTTTGTTTTAACAGCGTTATGCGCAAAACAGGCGAAACCTTTGTATAAAATGCAGGAAAAGTCAAAAGTGGCGGAAGAAGTTTCTCCGGCCGGTGAATCAAGAATTTTTATTGTAGGAACGAGCAAGGGTCTTTTTAAGCTTTCGAGAGGAAACTCATTTTTCCCGGTTTGGACCGAAGGCTCTGTTGAACAGATTGTGCGCACGGAAATTCCTTCCGAAGATGGAAAAATAATTGAAAACTGGTATTTCCGCACCAGCAAGGGAATTCTTTTTAGTTCCGACCTTGAAATTTTTGAATACAGAAATTCCGGGCTGCCGCTGTCTACAATAAAAAATTATGACGGACAAAATACTGAATTTGAAACCCGGGTTCAGACATTAAAAGATTTGTGCGCAAATCCCCTGAATCCGCAGCAGCTTGTTACAGCCACAAAAGATTCCGTTTATTTGTCCCGGGACGGCGGACGGAACTGGAGAAATCTTGGTTCAATGAGCATGGCTACGCCTGGTGTAAAGGCATGCGCGGTCGGCTCAATGCCGGTTACGCTCAGCGATGGTTCTACAGGAACAGAGCTTGTTGTTTTTATGAGCCATCCCATTTTTGGCCTTTCCTATATAAAGCCGGATGCCGCCCGACCTGCGTGGATTGATGTGGCAAAAGGCTTCGAGATGATGCCGAGCCTTACGAGCCCTGACGAAATTGCGGATATTCTTCCGGTTCTTGTTCAGGATGAATACGGAACTTCTTATGTTGATATTTATTTGAGCCAGAGTTTTATTCCGCGCATTTATAAATTTGACTGGCCGAACCGCCAGGGCGAACTTATTTATAAAGGCGAAGAGCCTGCTGAAACCATTGACGGACTTGCAGTTGCAGGCAATAAACTTGTTTATTCAAAAAATGAAACCCTTGGAGCATTAAACCTTGAGGATTATACAAATCCTGGCATTCCGGGAAAACTCTCCGAATGGAAAAAAAGTTTTGCCTGTGTTCCGGGCAGCGTGAATTCTGCATGGATTCCGTACAATCGCAGCGGATTGAAACGGGGAATTCTTCTGAATGAGCTATGGCTTTTGTATCCGGGCACGATAAATTCTCAGTACGGAAAAAAAGCGCTTGGTCAAAAAAGTATTTATGTCTCGGCGTATCAGTGCAGGCTTCAGACAGGAATTGATAAATTTAAAAAAATAATAAAGGACAACAATCTTAACAGTCTTGTTATAGATATGAAAGATGATTATGGGCTTCTTCGTTATGACACTAAAGACGAGCTTGTAAAGTCAAAGGGAAAGGTTACTCAGTATGCGGTTGACCTTGACCATTTTGTAGAAGAATTTAAAAAAGACAATACATATCTGATTGCCAGGATAGTAGTTTTTAAAGACCGGAATCTTGCGAAATTCGGCGGTTCAAAATATGCGGTCTGGAATTACAATACAAAATCGCCGTGGGTCGGCATAAAAGAATATGAAGATATTGTGGATGAGGAAACCGGTGAAGTGACTGGAAAAAATCCTGTTTACTATGACGAAAACTGGGTTGATCCGTATTGCCCGGAAGTTTGGGAGTATAATGTTGCGATTGCAAAGGAGCTTATTGCCCGCGGATTTGATGAAATTCAGTTTGACTATATCAGGTTTCCTACGGATGGCTATAATTTGCGTCAGGCAAGCTACCGCTGGAAGAGCGAGGGCATGGATAAGGAAAGCGCGTTGGTTTCGTTCCTGAAATATGCCCGCGAAAATATAAACGCTCCGATTGGAATTGATATTTATGGCGCGAACGGCTGGTATAGAAGCGGCACCCGGACCGGACAGGATGTGGAGATGATGGCTGAGTATGTTGATGTAATCGGCCCTATGTTTTATCCAAGCCACTTTGAAAACGCTTTTATGAATTTTCCGCCGGCGGAAGACCGTGTCTACAGAATTTATTATTATGGAACTTACAGAAATTCAGTTCTGGCCCGAAACCGTGTTGTAGTACGACCATGGGTTCAGGCTTTTTACCTGAACGTAAGCTACGACCGGCAGTATTACGGCAAAGAATATGTTTTAAAGGAAATATTTGGCGTGCGTGATTCAGTTGACCACGGCTATATGTATTGGAACAACTCTGGAAATTACGAAATGATTTCGCCGGATATTGCAAAGGACGAGCCTTTTATTGGAACTTGCCCGGAATCCAGCCCGGCGTTCAGAAAACCGGCTTTGGGAACACAGGAAGCGCCGGAGTTTACAAATGAAGGCCTTTCCCGCGCTGATAAAATTTTTAACCGCGAAAAAAAAGGCTGGCACTCAAATGATTCCGTCTTCAATCCGCTCTTGCAGATGAAACTTTTTAATAAGAAGATTGAAAAAAAATAACTTTTCAGCCCTGACACTATTAAATTTTAGCCAAGGCAGAAGTTGACTAAGTTTTTTCAACAAATTTTATAAAACTCAAGGTTGCGCACTAGGCAAAATGCGGGGGGGGGGGTAGAATGTCCTATCTTATTTTGAAAGGGGACAAAAATGAAAAAACTTCTTTTTGCATTTTGTGCGGCAATCGCATTGTTTACAGGCTGTCAGAATGATTCGTCTGATGATTCGGCGTCTGTTCAAATCTCATTAAAAGAACGTATTAATACGGCAAGGGATGGCGATGTAATCGATTTGGGAAAGGCGAACCTGAAAATTGATGAAAACGATTCTTATACGATTTCAAAACCTTTGACAATTAAAAACGGAAACGTAAAAAATGCGACATTTACAGTAGAAAGCGATAAGGTTGTTTTTGACAGTCTTATGAGCATAAATGGCGTAATCGTGCACGAAAAAGTGGGAAACGGCGACTTTACATTGCAGAACTGCTATAAGGTTAGTGAAGTTTATGTAAATGGTGGTGGAAGCAATTCCATTCACATTGCAAAGACAATTGTTGAAAAGCTCATTGTAAATAAGAAGGGAGTTCGGGTAGCGCTTTCAAATGATGGTTCTTCAAAAGTTACTAAGACTATGATTTTTGAAGACTGTAAGCTTGATTCAGAAAATGAAAATAACTCTTTTGAAAAAGTTATTGTTGAAAAAGCTGTAAAAAATCTTAATCTTGCCGGAAAAACAAAAGTAGAAAGAATTGTTTCTACGGAATCGTCTGGTTCTGAATTGCCGTCAATTAAGATTATCGTCAGTGTTGAAGTAAAGGTTGTTGCGGCGGACAGTACAGTAAAAAAATCTATAGAAGAAACAGCTGGCAATGAAGAGTTTAATAATAAAAAAGAATCTGATATAAAAGATACGAAAATTTCTGCTGAAGAAAAAGCGGACTTGGAAGAAGAACAGGAAAAAGTTGAAAAACCAGGAGAAACAGAAAAACCTGGTGAAACGGACAAGCCTGAAACTCCGGCTCTTGAAAATCTTGATTTTATTATTGTGTCTAAAGATAAAATTTCCGAAAAACTTGATGCCTTTCCGGATTTTGCTGTTGGGGCAATCAGTGAAATAAAAGTTGAAAAGACCTCTTCGGAAGTTGTTGTTACAAACTCTGCTGCGTCTGAAGATTATTCAAAAATTTGGGATTACTGGCTTGTTTCAAAAACTCCGGTAAAAGCAGAAAAAGGCAAGAACTATAAAATCAGTTTTGACCTTAAGGCAGACAAATCCTCAAGAATATATCTTGCAACGCTGGATGCGGCAACGTCGGAAGATTCAAAATATGTTGAGTATAATGTAGGAACAGAATATAAAACATATTCAGTGGAAACAGGAACTGCACTGACCGACTGGTCGGCAGAAGTTCCCCTGCTTGCAATTGGTTCTGTTTCAAAGCTTTATATTAAAAATTATAAGATAGAAGAAACCGATCCAAAAATTGGTTATGCAATTTTTATTTCAGATAAGAATGATTCCATTTCCTGCGAGGCATCGGCAGACGACATAAGCGTAACCTTTGGGGAAAACGGAAAATCAGGCATTAATATCTATCCGCTTGCTCTTGAAGTTGGCAAGCTGCACAAAGTTACATTCGACGTAACTTGCGACAAGGAAGTTTCTGATGTAGCCATTTTTGCAAGGGCAAATTCTAATGAATGTGCCACAGCAGGCAGTGAACATTTTTATTTTAATACTGAAAAAAATACCGTTACATTGTATGTTCCGGTGTATCAGAAAAACAAGGAAACATTTAGAACCCTTCTGGTTTGGGTTGACTCAAAAACTCCATGCAAACTTACATTCTCAAACTTTAATTCCGTGGAAACGGACTTGAATTCAGTGCTAAAGGAAAATAAAGGTCTTGGGCTTTACTTTGCGGGTGATATTTATCTTTCAGAATCGGAAGATAAGCTTTGGAGAGTTCTTTCTGCGGACAGACCTATTCAGCTTTCTCCTGGCTCAAGGGTAGAGGGGCAGGTTCTTCTTTGTAATGGTGCGGCATGGGATTCTGTGGTGACAAGTTTTAGGGTAATTTCAAAAGACTCTGGAGCTACAAGAGAAAATGAAAATATTGTTTTTAGCAACAATTCTTCAAAAACAGTTTCACTTAGTTTTTCAATTAATGATAAGCTTGAAGCTGCGGTTGCTTGCACGGAAACAAAGCTTCCAGACTGCCTGTGGATTGCAGGTTTTATAAGTGAAGCGAGTGCGACAGGTGGCTATACTCGTAAAAATTTTGAAGTAATAGATGCAAATACTCAAAAATTTAAATTTAAGTACGACGCAGAAAAGCATACTGGCTGGGGCAGTAAAAGAGGCACTGTATTTTTTAAGGTTTGCGCTGACGAAACAGACTGGCGTTTGAGTTTTGGCGGAACTAACATGCAGGAATTGCCTGTTTCATTGAATGGGGGCTTTGTTCCTCTTTATGCAAGTGGCGTAGATGAAAATCTTAATCCTGGCAATATTGTTGTAAAAAATCTTGCTGATGTAGAGGACTATGTTATTACAGTAGTTTACAATGCGTCTGTCGGGTTTATGAAGTTAAAAATAGAAGGCGCTGTTGGTGAATGGCCTGAATTGCCTCCGTTAAAAACTGGCTGGTATTATTATGATATTAATAAGTCAGATTTGGGAGGTGCGGAAACCTTCAATATGCTTTTTAATAAACAAAATTATGGTTTAAAATCACAAAGTGCAGACATAGTAGGTTTAAGTGTGAGCACAAATATCTACTGGTATGATTGCTGGCAGGAACCTGATGTTTCTAGCTCTGTGGAGCATGGTGTGTCAAAACCTTCTAACCGCGAGGATAACCCGGAGGTTACTCCGGCGGACGGTTATATCCGCATATATTTCTATTCGGCGTTTTCTGACCCGGGAAATTTAAATCTTCATTATTGGACTGATGTCGAGCCTGTTTTTGCTACGAAATGGCCTGGAGTAAAGATGATTGAATTCCAGCCGTAAAATTATAATCTGAAGTTATGCCATTCCTCTTTTTTGGAGGAGTGGCTTTTTTCTCCATTCGGGCGGCACGGCAGGATTCCATAGGGAACCTGCCGTCGTGCT
>OBSA01000049.1_pt1 | contig 45442 bp, 71 predicted proteins | sample 1501291 | NCBI WGS metagenome assembly OBSA01 (sample SAMEA3360679, study PRJEB22359) | human gut metagenome | biome: ENVO:urban biome; feature: ENVO:human-associated habitat; material: ENVO:feces | place: Bangladesh | collected 2011 | reverse complement strand
GTGAAAACTTAATAAATACCGTTGAAATAGAGCTAAATAAACAGCTCTCAGAGGCCTATCGCAAGTCTTATAGTATAGTTGGAAAGAGCGAAGATAAAATCCTCTCAGAGGCGCTTAAAATAAGCGTAGAGTATAAGGATTATATCGAAGCTTTAAAGACGAACAAGATACTTATATCTGAATACGATTTAAAGCAACTTGATACTATTAAGAATAATGTGCAAGCTCACAAACTAGCATGCATACTGTTGCGAAAATCTGGAGAGTATGGCTTTACTCATATATATCACGAATTCCAAATAAATTGGGATTTTCATTTACCGTTTAAGTGCATTAAATGCAAATCTTTATTAGATAGTTGTACATTTGACTTTCAAAATAAAGTATGTACAATTATGGATATTAAAACTACAGCTAAGCTATGGCATTTTGAAGACAGTATGAAAGAATTCGACTACTGTAGGCAATTGTGCTTTTATAAGGATGCTGTATATTGGTATCTTGCAAATGTACTAGGAATAACTGATGAATTTGATAAATGGAGATTTGAATTTTATATTATTGCTATTGACACAACAGGCAGTAATGAAATAAGGGTTTTCAAATTAGATCCATCTCAGGTTTGTTCTAGAGACGGTGCAATAAATGATGCGATGACAGAAATAGCATGGCACATTGATAAAAACCTATGGGAACATGGTTATGAGTATTATAATGGAGACGGTAGTGAAACCTTAAACCTATGACAGATTTCGATAAAGTAGTTATTCCACTACTTGATGAAAATATACTGCCATCAGATATTGATGAGCAGTTTGTTGGGTGCTTTACGGAAGATTTGGACCACCCAACAGATATACCTGTAATATATATGTTGTTTAAATGTGATAAAGTTACACAAAATTCTATTAACCGTATTAATCGTATTGAGAAATGTAAAAATTTACATACGACTAGATACAAGATGATTGATAGTACGAATTGTGTAGCTTATGGATTCATACTAACGGGAAAACGGAAAAGTCTTATCACTGGTAACTGTGATTTAGATTTAAAAGATTGCTTGAAAATAGCATCTTTTTGGGGCTATAATGATAATATCATAAACGTTATTAATCATATGCCTTGCGTATTAATGGTGAACAAAGAAATGCCGTTGGAAGATTTCCAATACACAATTGATGACATATTTACAGGAAATATAAAAGGGGAAGGATTGCAATTGAGCAGTCCCTCCCCTTATTTTTTTTTCAAAAGAATTGTCGATAATTCGATGAATTTCAGATAGAGTCATTATGGCTAAAAACTTCCACCTGCATCAAATGATCCTCCTCCAAAATCCTATTCCGAATTAAATGAACCCCCACCAAAAGAGTCGTTGTCATTATAATCGTCCGGCATTACAGGTTCTCCTGAAGAATTTTCTGTAGAATCGTTTCCAAATAAGTGCAAATACCAATATTTATTTCTATAGTAGTTCTACTTAGCTCTTAAGGTGTTATAATTCATATCTTCATATAAATTGCTAAATGGAACCATCTTCATAGCATCCCTAAACCATCTGCTAGACCCTTTATACGCGCCAGACTTTACGGTGTCCGTAGGATTATGGCCAGTAAGGCCCATTGCGTCAAGCATATAAGTAAATCCTGTACCAAAATCATTCCATACAGACTACAAAGTTGTAATAGATCCTACAAAGTCAGCAACAGTTGTTGGGTCAAGGTTTGTACCTCTAGCTTCTGCAAGACGTAGTGATATTAAGTACAAATATTGTATCCACCATGACTTATCCTCATCAGCTTTCATTTTTAAGAATATAGAGGCCAATGTAGCGGCTGCACAGATAGCAATATCGGCAGACACTGCTTTAACGCCTTCGATTTCAAGCTATGTTATACCTTTTAGCTTTTCCCTCTTTTCTTCGTATTCCTATTTCTTTGCTTGGTCGCTAGACAAAAGAGAACGTAATCCATAAACCCAATTAGTTACATATCTTCTAAACAAATTAGCTATAGATGTATAATGGCCTCTTTCTATCTCTCCTGTTTCATAATTATAATATCCATAGCTCTTAGCTTCTTCTGTTGTTTTTGGATTCTTTACAGGTATTCCGTTTTCATCTAACTCCTTTACGATATAATCGTTTGCATTCTACATTCTTTCGTATACATTGCCTACGATAAAGTTACGCATCATAAACATCATTGCTGTATACAAATTCTATCTAGCCTTAGATACTTCTGTTGCTGGCATAACACCATTATAAAAAGCAGTTCTTTGAGCAATTTTATTCTTTACATTCTTAGCTACTTTGTTATTTAGATACTTTACAAACGCCTTATTTACTGTTGGTAAATAATCTCCTGGCTACCAATCGTATGCATCATACAATGTTGTATGCAAATTAGAATATATTGCCTTAGCTTGTTTTCTAGTATATCCAGCATCAGTGAGCGCTTTAATAAGTTGATTTCGTGTATAGAATCCGGCTTTTACTCCAGATATTCCGTACTCAGAAATATCTTCGTCTTTAAGCAATCTTGTATGATGATAGAATGACATCATTACTATAGAGTTATTCATATAGTCACCGAGTGTATAACCTCCCATCATTAGATACTTTAGACAAAATCTTCTAAACCAGCCCTTATGTAATCCTTCAAATATCTCTGAGTTATTCTTACTTATTTGATTCATCTGCATTAAGGCTCCTTCTTTAGTTGTTGGCTATGATTTTCCTAATCCTCTAAAATTATTCATAATAGTTTTAGGACTTAATAATTTAATTATAGCCCAGCCGAAATCTTTCATTGTAAGATATTTTCCTACAAGTGAATCCTTAAATATCTGCAAGTTTGCATCTAATGCACCAACTGTCATAGAAGCTGTGTTAAGGCCAAGCATATGGATAGAACCATATCTTTTAGCTCTAGATATCAATGCTCTAGCAGTATCGTTTTTCTCATTATTCTTAGTAAGACCTGATACAACATTCTTTCCATAGAACTATGTCTCAAGAAGTGTATTTATTGCCTCTTCACTACGCTGACTGCTATATTTATCCATTTTTCTAAAATGCTTGTACGCATCTCCAGATCTAGAACTTTTATACTTGTCTTCTCTGTATTCTGGATTAAGCTGTTTTTGTATAGCAAGAATTTCTGGAAGCAGCTACATTTTACCTTCGTAATTCTTCGCCATATCTACAAACTGTATTACATTACTACAGATAGAAGAACTTATATATTCTGGATTATCTAGTCGCTTGACAAATCTAATAGGAACTGTACTTTCATCTTCACCACTAGGAGTTACTCTTGGTTTCGAACCTTTGACTTCCATGTCTGTATCGCTAGGCATTATACTAACCATAGATTTACAAATATACCCAAATGTATCTTTAGTAGAATTTGTACCTCTAAACACTCTTGATAATAGCATAGCTGTAGTACCTTCTATCTAAGGAAGCGCATTGTTGTAACCAGACTTAATGGCTGGTATTTTCTCATACATCTACTTCATTGTACTAGTAAGCATATCGTAAAGAGCTCTGATATCTGAGTTCTAATTTATCTCCTAGTCGAAGTATTTGTCCTTATATTTATCTGTAAGCTAATACCCTGGTTCTTTTCTCTAAAAATCATATCTATCGTCATAAATTTTATTTGGCGTGGCATTGTTTCTTTTAGAAAATCTTCCAGTAGGTTTTAATATAATAGAATTATATGTGTATCCATTATAGACGAACGTACTACTCTTTGGTGTTATTTCGTAGAAACAATCAAGAGGCTATGGGCCTTTCTTTGTATTCTTAAAGAAGAATCTATGGTCAATGAGGTATCTTAAATCCGAATCAGAAAAAGTTGTTATATCTTGACCAAAGAATTGATTAAGCTCTCCATTCTTTGCTCTATCAAGATATTTATCTCTAAAGAAGTCTAATTTACTTTTATTTAATCCAGGCTACATAGCGAGTCTGTAAGTAAAATACTTTCTGAAATCAGACTTTGTTCCATTTTTGCCAGAATCCTCTATATCTTGTTCTATCTGCTGCGCATTTGCAAAGAATGCTTCTGAGTCGTGTGGCAATCTTGAAAAGTCTTTAGATATACTTCTATTGTCTTTTGTCAAAGTAAGAAGACCACTCTATAGGTACTTTAATACCGGATCATTATACTAAGACTACCCAACATTTGCAAGCTTGTACAACAAAGGATTTATAGCTACAGTAGAATTGAGTCTTATAAACTAATCTCTCTTTACAGGATCTGCAATAGCGTTAAGTTCTTGCACAAAAGCAGCATTATCCTAATCGTAGTTAGTCTAATCTGACACCCATTGATTAAATGATCTTAGCTCTATGGCCATCCTGTACTTATCATCTTCCTTCTTTTCTCCATTAGGATAGAACGGATTAGATAGCTACTCAGCCTCCTCTTTTGCCAACAAATAAGCTTTCTACTACTCTTGGGACAAGTCTTCATAATGTACTGTTCCGTCTTTTCTCGTAGCCTATTTTGCGTAATATCTAAGGTCCTCGTCTATCCTCTGCTTTTCTCTTATAGTATCTGGAGATAAACCGTGACCATGAGGATTAGCAGGTATAGGATCATTCTTAGTTTTAGGCTAATATATAGGAGCAGAACGCATCTCCTAGTAGTATTTCCTAGTATACTACTTTATTCTTCTTCCGTCGTCAAATGCGTCCATCTCATCAAGGTAATCGTAATATTTTGGTCTCTACCATCCAGATGGAGTATACTTCCATTTTTCCTAGTATACACTACAACCGGTCTATTTATCAATAAGCTCTCCAGTATCTTCGTCCTGCTCATAGCCGTACTTTTCCATCAGACGCTGTTGCTCTTTACGACGATCCTATTCATACTATCCTTGATTGTATTCGGTTCTGAAATTACCTGTAGCCTTACCATCTTTATCAAATTCCATTAAAACCATCTCTGGATTTCCTGGAACAAGCTTACTCATAGCTTTCCATGCATTACGTCTAAGTGCATCTATTTGGTGACCAATATTGTTTACAAACACCTATCTATCGTAGTCGATATCATTAACTTTGTTATACAATATTCTAAGTATAGGAGAACTAGATCTTCCGTACATTCCTGCCCACATCTCAAGCCAATTGATATCTCCGTACATAGCCTGTCTAAGAAGCCAGTCTTCAGCAACAATCTTAGCGTTTTCTATATTACCAAGACTCATATTGTTATCTATATACTAATCTACAATACCAGTTGTTAAAGTATGTAAAGCATTTCTATATAACACAGAAATGTCCTACATAGACGCATTTATTTGATCTATATGAGTCTTTAATATAGCAGGGAAGTTACCAAATACTTTGGCTGAATTTATTTGATTTAACACCTCTTTAAAGAAACCTATAGAGTTTTTATCTATATCTATGAGCTATTGTGCTGTAACGCCTTTAAAATCGTTCTTTCTGGCATTCTCTAAGAACTTATATATAGATCCATCTGTTATATTTCCGTTTTGATCCATATAACCAATTCTGTCTACAACGTAGTTTACAAATGTACATATAGCATCATCATCAGACTATCTCTACATTTTCTACATAGTCTAGAATAACTTATCCTATATCTTTATCTATGATGGTGTTTTTGAAACAATGTGGTCGTATGTATCAAATAGATCCTACAATCTTTGTATAGCCTCATCTTTACTAAGTGTGTTATCAGCCATAAGCTAGAACTTAGCTTTGTTTTCAAGTCTCACCTTGTTAAATTCTGCTGATACTTTAACCTAGTTAATATCTATGTTAAGCAAGAATGACTATGCCAGATACTCGTGCAGCATCTCTTTGTTGGAGTTATCTATAACCAGGTCTTTAAATGCATCTCTAACCGATGTATTAAACTATTCCCATACATCGGCTGCCTTTGTACGCTCAGCAATATCATTAGCCTTGCCAACAAGTATATCTACAAGCTTTTCCTCTGCTTCTGTTATATTTTTTATCTTGTACTGACTCATAATATCAGATAGAGCCTTTTGTACCATCTGCGAGTTCTAAAACATATCAAGATAATAATGACAAATCTCGTGAGACTCAGTGTTAAGCTTTGCTGAACTTCTTCCAAATGCCACTTTAATTACATTACCTATAGCACTAAGCTTGTTAGATATGTACTAGCCAGAAGCTTTTGCGATATCTTTTAATGATGTGCTACGTATATAGTCTACGAACTGTATCTGTAAATCTTTAGAAGATAATAGTACGTTGCCTTCCTTATCTACAGACTTTGTAAGACCAAATGACTTCTCTAATCTATCTGCCAAAGTAGTATGCAGACGTTCGTATTCTGCCTAATTCCAGGCCTCTGTAGCCTCTCTAACAGTCTTACCTTCCTACTACTAAGCAAGGATAAAATTATCCTTTCTAGAGCCATAATTTTGAGCCATAGAGCTAAATGATTTAGCATCAAACTATAATGCTCCATTATAGTTATCTAAGTCATCTATTGTAGGCTCTACTCTATCCTACGTCCAGTCATAATGATCTTCTATAAACTTTGACGTAAATATAGTAGCCTTCTCCAATATGGCTTTTTCTCTACTACCTCCATTACGCTGTAATAAATCCTTATACAGTGCGGAGTCTTTACCATTTAAATCCTTATCTAAAGGATATCCGTTGTTCTATGATAAGGCATAATAGGCAGCCTCTCGGCTACCTAAAATACCCTCATATTCATTTAACAACGCTTCGTTTTCTTTATTTCTTAACAAACACGTCATAATAATTATTTATTACAGTCGTCCTATCTTCTCTTTCCAAGTTCTTTAAGGTCGTCTTTTATGTCCTAATCATTTTTAACTTTATAAGAATCCTGCTTCTTTCTAAGTTCTTCTCTTACTTCCATAAGAAGTCTAGGGAGTTCTTTACCCCATTTACTGTTGTCTTGTACATGAGTTAGAGTAGCATTACCAGTATTGAGAAGTCTTTGAAGAGCTTGTGGGTTTTGTTCGAATGACTCTTTTAACAATTGCTTCATAACAAAAGAAGACGATCTATCCCAAGCCTAAACATTTAAATTTCTAATCTATCTTCCCAAAGATCTTAATTCCAAACCACTGGTAGTACCCATAATTTCAGCCTATATAGACTTACCACTCGGTCTAGTATTTCCATCATTAGATCTTGTATCAGCAAATTTACTAGCCTTTATATACTAGAACGCCTATTCTACAGACTAGAACTCTTTAACTGAACCATCATTAAAATGATGAGTAAAAGGTCTAATCGCAAAATTACTTAAATCGGCATTCTCGCCAGTTCCAGCATATATATTAACAGTGCTAGATGTCGAAGAATTATTAAACGTCTTCTAGTATACAGCCTTTATAGCATTAGCAGCCTTTAAAGCCTTATCATATCCTACGTAACCTTCTCTATCAACCCACTATCCGTTTTTATTAACTTTGTAGTTCTATATATTTCTAGTACCAACTCCAGCAAAAGACTTTGTCAATACAGGTGTGTCTTCTACTTCGAATTTGCCTGTAGACTGATTGTACTAATACCAGCTTTCTGTGTTCAAATCATATACATGTACAGGTTTACCCTATTTGATACCAACTTGTACAGCCATATTAGTACCACCTTCTACAGCTTTCTGTGAGCTAGTTATATTAGCTATAGCAAATACACCGTCAGACTTGTCTACCTGATAAAAATCTCTTGCAAGTAATTCTCCACCAAGGTTCTAATGAAGTTCTCTTCCAGTTAGCTGTTTTATCTATTCTTTTGCATAATTAAGTTGTTCATGATTAATTGGGAATGGCTTAGCATTTCCATCTATAAGAGTTTTAGATAGTCTCTAATTATCTTCAGGTCTAAAATGATTTATCTTTGTCAAACCAAATGATCTACCTATAACATCCCAATACGTATCACCACCATAAGCTCCACCAGAGTTCATTGTATAATCCTGCGGATTATTATCCTACTTTTGCTGCGTTATCTACTTTTCATCTGTTCTAGTAAATGCGTTATCTTTTAATGTGCCATCTTCATTGTAGTAATTAAGCATTTTATCACTATTATGATGTGCATAACAATACATACAACTAGATGCACATTTCTAATCATATCTAAGCACATCTACCTTTCCTCCATAGCATGAGCAAAGTGGTCTCTATTTACTATTGGCCAAACCTTTATCTTCTATATGTGTTCCAAGAATATTATTTATCTGCTATACAGATAGACATCCTTGCTTTGTTATACCAGGCATAACACCTGGTTCTGCACATGTAGACAACTTAACCCCGTATTTATTTGCTATTTGAAGCATTTTTTCAGATATACCTTTAATTACATCTGGTCTAGCATGGGTATAAAATTCACCACCATCGCGTTTTACGTAATATTCTTCATAATTGTATCCAAGATTCTTCATAAAGATAGATGTTGTTTTATAATAATCCATTACAGAGAACCTAACGTTCTTTATGCCAAGCTCGGATGCTCTCTTAATAAGTGCATCAACTTCATTAATTTTTGTTACTCCAGGAACTATTGGATCAACTCTAAGTGTAATCATATTTGGATCAAGACCTTGTTTGATAAATTTACCGACACGTTCAATCATATCCTACCATTTCATTACACCTGGCTCATACTTTGTATTACCAAGAGTAGTTATACTGAAATGTATAATCTTAGGCTTCTGTATACTAAGTATCCTTCTCATTGGAAGTCCATCGTGTTTTGTTATGATATATAAGGCATCAATATCATTAGCAGTAAATGTGTTACCGATACGATCTTTCACTGTTGTTTTTCCGCTAAAGAAATCTTCAAGATATTTAGCGAAGAACACTGGGTCTGTCTTTTCTGACGCAACAGCTATTCTAGGATGTGTGTCGCTACCAGTAAACGGATGTAAAGCAAGAATTTCTTCATTTGTAAGAATAGTATTAGGAGAACTTATTGTCTTCTAAGCCTATTCGTAAGAAACGTTATGAGTATCCTTATGCTCGGTACTAACATATTTGGCCAAATCTGCAGTTTTATCATAAAGGTATTTAAATAACACAGGAGTACGTGCTTCTGTAATCTATGAAATTTTACCATTAGACAAACCTGTTGATGGGAGATAAATTTTCCTATACTTACCTGTATCCCATTCGTCTTTAATAGCCTAAAACTCTGCATCTATAACCTTCTTGAAATCATCTATATCAGAATCATTCCATCTACCAGCGTCTCTTGTTTTACCTGTTGAAGGATCATACCAATGCTGCGTAGATACAGGCATAGCGTTATCCATACCTCTAATTATAGCCGCTGTTGCATTAGGAAACATTTTGCCTAATCCATAAGTTCTAGCGTACTTACTATCGTTGCTTATAGGATTACTACCAGATGTTCTATTTGTATTATCTCCAAATATGTATAACACGTCTGGGTTGTCATTAACTTCCTATCTGGTCCAATTTCCTGGATGATATTCAATCTTTCTCTCAGCCTATTTAGGTAAAGAAGGATTCTCTATATCTCCTGTATAAGGATTAGATACCGGTACGCTAGATATAACAATAGCAGTCTTTCTAGGTCTTGTTAAAGCAGTATATATAAGCTCTGATTTCTCTTGGTTAGAAGTAGCTGTTGTGCCCATTATATCCTTCTCGTCTACAACCACAATATCGTATGTAGAACCCTAAGATTTATGAGCTGTAATAGCGTAACCGAAATCAACATCAGCATATCGTCCTTTGTATTCCCAGAAATCACTCCAAGCCTATTTCTTCAATGCTCTATTGGTCTATCTCTTAGCTAGAGAAGCCAATTCCTATAATTTCTGATTATATAATCCAATATCATTTCTAGACACAACCTGTATAACACAATCTTTTTGCTCGTTACCAGTTCTCGTATATGCTGTACCATTTGTCTCAAGATATAATGTGTGAACTCCAAATTCATCAACATCCGTATCCTAAATACTCTTTATCTATATTTCTGAAGAGTTTTCCATTGTAGCATTAACATCTGGTAAATCATATGGGGAATTTAAGATAAGCATATCTCCCTTTGAATAATCAGAATCCTTACCAAATAAAGCTTCATGAATCTTATGGTTTAATTCAGTCTTCTCGTTTACGTGATATGTTACAATCTTTACGTGATTAGTAAGACCTTTATCAACAGCATTCTTTACAGCCTTGATTACAGAGCTTAAAACTTCCGCTTCACTATTAGAGAATAATAAAGATCCCTTATCTGTGATCTGGTTATTTCTGACAATGTGTTGTGTAGGATTAAGTTCTGGATTTTCTTTCTAAGAATTCTCCCAGAAATAATCAGCATATGGCAATATTGGATTAGCCTCACCCTATCTCACTCTAGTGACAAGTTTAGACTTATGCTTACTATTAAATATATCAGACTTTTTATTTAAGAGATCCTTATGAGTTCTATAGAATTCACTTTGTTCGTCTCTGATTGGCTATATCTGACCTATATCTCCCAAGAATAACATCTAGAACTAGAGTGATTTAGAAAGGCCAGAATTTATGTCAATAATCTTTTTGAGAACATCTTCTGTTATCATTGAAGCCTCATCTATAACAAGCAATGCTGGAGGGTTATCTAACAACGGTACCTTCATTCCTGCTTGGAATTTAGTTGTCTATGTATCATTATCGTTAATACCCTTCATTCCAAGCAAACCTGCTATACTGAAGAACTTCTTTCCTTTTGTATCTTCTCCAAAACTATTCTTTATTACACCTTTAGCTTTATGAGATACTGCTGCTACATATATCTACTCACCTTTGAACTATTTGAGAATCTCTTTAGCTATAGTAGTCTTACCTGTACCAGCTTTACCTTCAATAACATAATACTAAGTAGGATCAGTATTGTTCTTTAAGAATGACACAGCATTTATTATAGCACTTTGCTATTCTTTATTGTAAGTAATTCCTCCAGACTTACCTGTTGATCTAACAGTAGTAACATCGGTATTCTTTACAGGAGATTCTGTCTTAGTTTCTTCAGGTTCGAGTTTCTTTGCATCAATATAGAACTTCTATTTAACCTCTTCAATAAGCTTTGCGTACTGCGCATCATTCTCTTGATAACCAATATAGTTCATACCGAATCCGAAGTCACTATTACCGAATTCAAATATATCATTTCCCTTAAAGTGTAATCCTCTCTTCTTGCATAATGCATAAATAGGTACTTCCGTTAAACTTGTATTACCAGTATCCTTATCTTTTATTCCATCAAATTTACTTACTCCAACCAATCTATAAAGTGATCTGTTAGAGTTGTTGTTATCTTTTGTTGCAAGCTCATCTTTTACAGTAATATATCTAGGATACTAACCATTATCAAGTCTATTTATAGTTGTAACCCACTCACCTTTTCCATTCTATGTGTATCCGCATAATGCGAAAGGCTTCATTAACTATGGGTCGTATATACCGGAGTCTGTAAAGTTTCTTTGGTTTTTACGTATATAATCATACTGTGGTACAAAGTCTGTATCATTCCAATTGTTTCTAAGTATATCGTCTATAATAGCGTTTTTAACATCACTTTCAAGATTTGTGTTAAACTTATTTAACCAGAACTCTACATGTCCAACGAATCCACTTTTAATCTTCCATGAGTTAGGAACATATTTAAAGAATCTGTTAAAACCAGATTTCTCGCCAGATGTTAACCATGCATAAACAACAAGGTCTCTAGCAAAGTTCTTTAACTCCTAATCATCTGGATAATCAAGTAACTCGTCCCACGCATCAGTTAAATCATCTTGATTAAACGATGACTCAGATATACTATGGAACGTACTAACAAACTTAGGTGCAGGATAAATTTGTCCGTTATTACCAATAGTCGTTTCATCTTTTACTTGATCAGATTCAACTAAAGATGTAAGCAGCTTATTGTTTCTTAAATAGAACAGCTTGTCATCAGGATTATTAATCCTTCGCTTTATATTAGCAAGTCTATCAGCTATCGTATTGTTACCAAAGAACAATCTATTAACATCTATATTATTGGTTTCTGCATAAGCTCTGATAAAGAGCGATTTAATACATTGTGATACGTTTCTATCAAGTTTATTTGCTATGTCTTCTGTCTGTGAATAGTTGTTCATAAACTGACCAAGCTAACCAACTAACGAAGTATAAGATGTTGTAGCCTCAAAGACCTATCCTGCAAGAATACCCTTTATTGCTTTCATAAACGAATTAGTCTTCTTATCGATCCAAGAATGTGTCATCATCTTCATAACGCCTTCTGGTTCAAAAGATGTGTTACCTTTCTGAATATCCTTTATGAACTAGTCGTATTTATCTTTGTACAATAACTATTTAGCAAGTGTGTTACCCTACTTCTTTGTATCAATCTTAGTAAGCTACACAAGTTTTGAAATATCGCTTACAAATGGCTGTAATATATTCCACGCCTTATATACCTATATCTAAGCTTTGCAGAAGTCTGGATCTTTTAACATATCTTCCTTACTTGTATACTTAAGAGCGTAATTCTTTAAATATTTATCACTCTTAAACATACTGTTGATTATTTCAATTCTTCTCTAGTCGTGATCAACTGTATCAGTATTAGCAGAACTAATATCAGTGTTGATATAGTTAATCTCTCTACGTATATCAGGATTGTTATAAAGTTCGGAATCATTGTTAACTGTAATACCTAAATATCCTGCTATATACTATCTCAAAGCTTTCTCTGTAGCATCTTTCTAAGCTCTGTATTTACTCTTTGTTAAATCTCTACCATAGTGCCCACTAGCAGCTTCTGCAGCGAATGCCATATCCTTAATAATAGGTTGTGTGATAAACCAAACTGAATTATCAGCCTAGCCTGTTCTAACGAGGAAGTTAAGCATATTGTATGTAAAGCTATTTACATTTATCTTTGATACATATGGATCCTTTACGATATCACAGTGAGCATTAATAAACGCAGACAACCAAGACATAACAGCATTACCATTCTTATCATCACGTAAGTCTATACGCTTAAATGGAGTTTGCTTAGTAAATTCTGATTCTTTTAATTTAACTCCATAGGCCATTGTAAGAGCCTAATTTGTTACATTAAGAGCAAATGGTGCGATACCAAGCTTACCTGTAATATAGTCTCTACGTCTATCAGTCTATTCGTGGAGTGTATAGAAATTGTATGGCAAAGTCTTTGTTGAACCTGCGCTTTCAAATTGATTAGCTATACTTTCTACGAGCTCAGTATCATTATCAATAGATCTCATAGCTATCTATATAGAGTTCTCATTATCTTTGAGAAGTGTCATATAGTTTTCAAGAAGCTTGTTCTAATAATACTATTTCTTATCTTTATCAAACTCTATACTAGCTTTATTGTCTTTTACATTATAAGCTAATGATGCTAAATACAGCTTATCAATATCAAAGTCTGAACCTGTTACTTTAGTAAACTCTCTAGGAAGAATAATAGTATCCTTTACAACAGGAAGTACATCAACAAATCGTAAAGCATGTATAGATGACTGAGCCTGTGTAGGAATACGATAACCGATAGTATTGGCTTTTACATCACTCCTATTACCTATAATCTTATTATCAAACAACCATTTTCTAGCCTAATCAAAAGACATTCCTTCTGGTATTATGTGCTCGAAATAATCTATAGATATAACAGCGTCCATACTACCATCGTTGTTTACAAACTGCAACTGTTTGCCTTCATTGAGAGTCTGCCAGTTAATGAGTTTTTTAGCAGCAGCTGGCAGCTTGTCATATTCATCATCAGAAATGACATTACCCTCCATGGCGAATACAGATCTCTGATAGAATGCGTTTCCTGGTGTCTTAACATCTATAATTCTCTTGTTAAGAGCAGATGTAAGAATACTCTCTATCCAGTGTGGATCAGACTGAGCAGCAAGTGGCACATTTAAGTGCTTGCTACCATCAGCATCGTCAACTTTAATAGTAATGGCATCAATTGTATTCTTGTTAGCATTTCTTGATGTAAGCTCATCATTTAAGAACTTAGCAAACTTTTGAATATCAAACTCTTCGTTAGTAAAGAATAAGTCATCTACTTCTTTGACACCCATATCAGAAAGCTATTTTATAGAATCCATAATATTGTCAAGAATCTAAGATCCGGAAATAGCATCTCCTGTAAGGGAATCTGTATAATTAGTTCTATCCAATATTAAACTAGCAAGTGCTACCTTAGCCGTCTGTGTACCAAGATTCATCTCAGTTTTACCATTAGGATCAGTATTAAGCTGCTTTCTAAGATATCTAAGGTCCTGCTTAAATGTAACAAATGGCTCTTCTATACCTTTACCCTATTTGAATTCAGAGTTATGTTTATTACCAATCTTTACAGCAGAATCAAACAAAAGCATATCTACGCCTTCATTTATCATCTTATTGTATACCTTGCCCATATCTCCCATAGCTATAGACGGGAATATAGGGAATAATGCCATCTTATTATAATAAGGTATAAGCAGACTACCAAGTTGGTCATCATTTCTGTGTCCAAATGCACTATACTTCTGAGCGCCAACAATAAATTCCTAAAGCTCTGCAAAGGCATCAGCTTTCTGTCTGAATGTATACTGCTTATCTTGATCTCTAAGCATATCAAATAGCTATTTAGCTTTGTTATTATACAATCCAAGAGATCTTAAAAGCTTTTCGCACATCTTATCTGTAATAAATGCAGATCCATCTGCTACATTTATGCCTTTTTCTGCATAAGCGCTGTACTCTGCTTTATACTTCTTTGACACTCTAGCCTTATCGTTTTCATCAAGATATTTATCTCTGAATTCTTCGAAATCCTTCTATGTCTTATGCTCTGCATAAGCTATCTCTGCTGCCTCTTTCTTACTCTTACCACTTCTTACAAGCTTATTGTACACAGCCTCTTTTGTATTAGCCTATACAAACATCTTTTCAACACTGTTCTAATAAGCGTCATCAATGTTGCCATCATGCATCTTATCAGCCTCAGAAGATACCATGAAGTCATCAACCTGTGCACACGTGTACTGTGACTCTGCGTTATCCTGGAAGTCTGTTCTAGGATTGGCTCCAGTAGAAATAAGTCCACCAAGACGCTTTAACTGGTCAGTCTGTCTATCTTCAAGTTCATTCTCACTATACTTCCATTTATAGAACGCAGGATGGCCACCAAACAATCTCTCTACCTCTTGTACAGAGATAATAGATCTAGTAGATATATCTGACATCATTGCTACAACTGCTGCAGCATTCATCTGTTCAAGAGTTGTAATACCTTCTGTTCCTGCAAAAGATTGTCTAATTGAATTAAATTCGTTCCAGCTAAGTCCAACATTCTGCAAAGAGTAATAGTTGTTTATATCACCTTTAACAAGTCCAAGTTTAATAGCCTTTTTAAGCTCTTCTTTAAACTGAATATCAAGAACTCTAGCCATTATATTTCTCTATTGCTCTCTACTCTTATTAAAGAATTCCTAATCAGCTAGTTTCAAGCAGTCTATACTACTCTTTTTAGGATCATTAAATTTAATTCTGTCACCATTGTCATTAAGTATAGATGTAAGTGATGAGAATCTTGTACCATTAGGCTCTACAGTAACTGTTTCACCTTTACTGTTTTTATACTTATTAGGTGTATGGTAGTTTTTTATCTTTACAGTATCATCTATAGCTGTATCGCCTTCAAAGTATCCAAGCTGATGCATACATTCAAGTATAGCTGCCTTTTCATCCTTAGCGTAGTCTATAAATATATCCAAAACCTAATCAGATGGCCTTACTATAGTCTTACCGGTTGTGTCTGTAACTATTCTAGGAAGTGCACCAAGAAGCTCGCCTCTAATAGCTGCCTTCTACTCGTTATCAGAACTAGATATAAGTTTATTTATCAGCCTATAATCTATACCAGGAATCAAAAATCCATTAATAGCTTGATCTGAAGCCTGTAAATACATATATGTCTTCTTATCAGACATTGTAGGATAAATCAATCCACCACTAATAAGCATTGTAACCTTAGACATGTAGTCCTCTACTTCTGAAACCTAATTGTAATCAGAGCCGTAATCGTCATTCTAGTCAGTCTTAAATCCGGCATAATTATTCATAAGAATCTTAGCCATCTTATTACCATCATTCTAAGCTATTCTTCTGAGAACTATTGAATGTTTATTATAGCAGAAGTTCTATATTCTCTATTTGGCTTCGTTATTAGGATTTTCGTCCTGTATATCTGCAAGTATATCTGATACAGTATTATTCTCTCCCTAAGTATATGCCTTGTTATTGTTTGTTAAGAGATTCATCATCTCATTCTTAACCTTATTATTCATAGACTGATACTTAGCGAGCTCGTTTACAAAAGAGTCTTTGTTATACAGAGTATCAAGATCAACATTAACCTAGCCGGCGTTTCCTATAACAGAATCAAGGAGGTTTAAGAATTTACTTAAGCTTACAAGGGTTGTTTCATTAAGCATCTATCTAAATGAATCAGCACTAAACTCACCATACTTGTTAATAAGCATATAATTAATAGTATCGCTATCAATTTGTATACCTATCTTGTTAAGTGTTATGGTAATCTTATCTATAACTTCTGATAACTAAACAGGACTTGTAATATCATATGTATTATTGCCTATCTTTATTTCGTTGCCAGCATTAGCCTGTGTCCATATATCTTTTATCCAGTTTGATGTACGCTTGAATATATCATTTCCTGGAGCATTGTATACAATGCCTCTTCTATCTCTATTGAATAATATTCTACCGTTCTGATCTCTTACCGTTGATACAACTCCAGTAACACCATTAGCTAATCTCTTAGACCAATCCTATGAGAACTTAAGTGTATCTCTATCGACAGACAGGTTAGACATTCTTATACTAACACGACCGTCTTTATCAGTAGATGATCTTGTCATCATAAAGTTGTACTTCTGGCCAACTAATGCCTAAAATACTTGTGTTACAACAGCTTCTGCATTATAGTTGATACCCTTTCCTGTTGTCTTATCGTAATCTATGTATTGAGCCTAGAAATACTCATTAAACGTAGAGTATACATAGAAGAACATAGGATCCTATGAAGCGAGTCTAGCTAATTCGTCATGGAGCTCTTGAACTGTCTTTACATTGTGGAGCTATTCAAACATCTTGCTAAACACTTCTGTCTAAGGCATAAATCTAGGATCGCCAAATAAACTATGTGATGTATCAAGTTCAATTCCTTCTTCATGGTTATTGGCATTAGCCCACTTAACATATGGTACAGTGCCAAAGAAGAATTTAGCTTTTTGAGATACACTTTGCAGCTTACTCATCTCGTAAGATTCCTTACCGACATAATCCATATAAGCTCCAGCAGAACCAGCTTCAAGCTATTCCTACATATCTTCGTCATTAGTATTTCTAACAACACCTTCTTTACTTATGTTTGCAATCTTTGCATATATCCTATCAGCTATAACTGCAAAATTAGGGTAATACTATTCTTTACCTACAGCTACTCCATTTTTATCGGTTATATATCTTTCTTTGCCTTGTTTAAATATCTCCTAGAATGCTTTAGCCTAAGCTTCTGGTACAGGAACTTCCGGATCCTCACCCATAAGCTATTTCATCATATCTAAACCAATAAGCTTTTTGATATTCGTACCAGTAATTGTAAGTTGATCTATATTGTCTCCAACAGCATTAACTCTTCCTTCCTCAAGGGCTTTTTCTACTATATAGAAAGCTATTGTTTCAACACAATCATTAAGCTGTTCGTTGTTTAAGATGTTTTCAAAGCTATGCTTCATACCAGTCTTCTGGTTGTATACATCATAATGAAGAGAATCGCCAAACTTAGCTTTAAACCGCTCAAGATTTTCTTTACGTATTCTACTTCCAGCTTTTGTTTTGTACCAGCCTGTAGACATTACTGCTGACAAAAGTGTAAGTCTAACACTTCCGAGATCTCTAGCGAACTATACACCAGCTTTAATCTTCTGGAAAAGAGCTACTACTTTATTATTAGAGAATTCATTGTCATCATAATTATTCTGAGCATCCATATACAGATTTGCTAATCCTTCTGCAATCTCTGTATCAGACATCTTGTCGTTACCTTCTCTATTCTTATACCAATCGTATATCTTCTATCTCTCAGAAGGCCTCAGCAGCAACTCTAATACTCTATGGAATGCTTCATGGTACTATACACCATCTACTACTCTATTGCCAATGTAAACCATATCAGACATACATTTTCCGGCAACAGCCATATCTGCAGGTATATCATCATTTAGCTATTTACCTATCTCGTAATTACCTTCACCTATAACGCGCTTTAAATACGCGTCCATTTGCTCTCTATCGCCATCTGTTATATCTCTAAGCTTATTAGTCTAAACCTATAATTTAAGGCCCTTAGATCGCTTTAAAAGATCTTTTAGAGAGTTTAATCTAGGCATTGAGATTGAATCTTCTTTTTGCTACTCAGTGATTACATTATCTATACGATCACCCTATTCTGTATTAGGAACCAGATATGGGCCCCTAAAATAAGTTGCAGTATAATCCTAACCAACAACAGCTGTCTAAGTGTACTGATGACGCATAAGATAACCAGCGTACGTACTCTTTCTTCTTTCGTTTCCATCCTAGTCAAAGAAATCACCTCTACTAAACTCTAAGCCGTTTGGAGCAACAAATGTATTAGCGCTAGGATTATCTTCAAAGTAATGCTTTACATTATTTATAACAGAGTTGTTTGTAAAGTTAAGCTATTGGCTAAGCATAGTCTTTTCAAAGGCAACACCAACAGATCTTAAATCAGTTCTAAGTCTCTCTAAGTCGTGCTCGCTTGTAAGATCATATGATTCTCCTGTTCCGTCTACATGTTTACCATTATCATCGTATTGAGGCAATCCTATAATAATCTATTTGTTTGAAGAAAATGTTATAGTTCTAGTCTGATTTGTTTTGTAATTAGGCTAATTATTTTCATTAACGTGCACAAGCATCTTAATAAGGTCGAGTGTGTTGTATCCGTTATAATTAACCTATCCCTAAGCATAGGCTCTTAATAAGTCTACAAGAGAATCAGCTTGGTTCTAAGACAACTTAGATTGATACAGTACAACTGGGATTGTAGTCTAGTTACCCTTCTTTTCATCGAAGTTTGTATGCCACAAATACACAGTAGAACCCACTGATGTATTCTATGTTCCTATTCTAGCACTATTTAAGGTATGAATAGGACTATTTAAACCATCAAGGCTCATTACGTTCATCTGGCCGTTCTTGTCATATTTTACTATACCGATCTGCTTACTCTTAAGGTCAATAGAATATGTATCATCAAGGCTCATTATGTTGCCAACAACAGAATGCAAACCCTCTACTGTTGGAGAATTTTCATTATAACCAACAAATGCAGGATCATAAATAAGTGATCCGTTTGTTCTTGTAGGTATAACTCTTAATGAGTAATTCTTATGCTTCTAACAGAACTTCCATAAATTAACAAGATGCTGCTGATATCCCATTCTACTCTCGTCGCCACCTTCGTATATATGTAATTCTATAGACTGTCCTTTATATGTAATCCTTAAATAAGGTCTATTGCTATATTCTGTAGCATTCTTGAGTACGATCTCAAACTTACCATTAGTAATAAAGTCTGGCTAATTACTCCACTCGACATAAGTTTTGTTCTCCTACATTGCTTTTACTCCAGGTCTATGCAATGTTGTTCCAACACCTTGACCAGAGATATAGTTATTGCCGCCAGATTCGTACCACAAGAACTCCTGTTTATTAAGCTCTTCTGCTTCTCTAATTATCGAAGCATCTGTATCCATGTACGAATCATCCAGCTATTTTCCATACTTATTAGCAAATCCAGATATAAGTAATCTACCTCTATTAATATTGTCCTAAAGAACAGGATTCATAGGGTTATCTGGATTCTACTCAATATAATCTTGAGCATTATTAAGTAACGTTCCGAAGTAGTTCTTAAGTAATCTCCAATACCAATCAGATTCAACTTCACCAAGATTCTGCTGGAATCTATTTCCATACAATCTCATATAATCAGTTATTTTCTGATTATAATCAATCGTAAGATTATCACTTCCATTTGTGATTGTGTTTCTACTATCTCTTGGAAGTATTACATTGTCTTTTGCATACTTAGTAAACCACCAATCAAGTATCTCTTCACTAGCATCTCCCCATATAGATTTATTGTTATTAAATTTCATGATAACATTATCTATAAGGTCTCTCTCCTAAGAAACATTTACAGCCTAAGCTTCATTGTTCTGCAGCAGGTTATCAAGAGCTATTTCTGCTCTCATTAACTGTATAGACAAATCGTTTATAGCATCTCTTTCTGGCTGCGTAGTAGGCTTTACATCGGCTATTGTACTAGCTATTGCATCAAGAGTATTGCAAGCGTCTTCCAACTCAAGAACCAACCCAGCTACAGTCTTTGGAAGATCATTGTAGTCTGTTACGAGTGGATCTTGCGGAATATCCTTCTAATTATTCAGGTTGTTTAACTAATCAGTAAGATCGCTATATACCTAATTTGTATTCTGTATTATGTTACCAAGCTGCTTGATAGCATCTTTTAACTAATCTTCAGTTGTAAGCTTGTCTATATTCAATATATACTGTGATATACTCGTCTTATCAAATGGGGTTAACGACTAATCTGCAATCTTATGTATAGCTGATTCAATATTATCTATGTTTGATAGATTCTACTTTACCTGCTGTACTAACTTATCTATGTTTTGTTTAAGCTATTCTAATTTGTCTGGCTCATCGTTTTTAAGATAATCCTAAACACTGCCAACATTAAGAACCGCCTCTTCAGAATCAAGATTTTCTACAATTGTGCCAGATTGTTCTTTAGACTTACCAAGATATACATATGAAAGCATTCCGCTTAAATCTGGAATATCCATAGCATCTAATGGCATATCTTTAATATCATCAAGAAATGTCTTAAACGAATAATATCCCTACTATGTACCATATGCTACAAGCTTTGCAAGAGTTGATAAAAACTTAGGACTTATACCAGAATAAGCTTCTCCAGATCTAGCCCATTCTTTGATTGCTGCCTTCATCTTAGATTTAAGAAGTCTTTTCTTTGCCTCTATCTTAGCTCTTCTTTCGTTTCTTTCTTGTCTTTGCTCGGAAAGGTTATTAAGTCTTTCAAAGGAATCTGCTAATTCGTCTTCAGGTTTAGATTGTTCTACAATTGCTCTATTAGGTTCCAGTCCAGCATTAAGAAGCTAATCGTTAATGTAATCTTCGATTATTCTAGCATTGTCTTCATTTCTGGTAATGATGTTCTTATACCTCTTAGAAGACTGTAGCCATCTATTTATTTTATCATAGCTCTTCCCTCTAAGGATCATATCATCAATCTTGCCCTTAAGCTTTCCTACTGAGCCAAGTTTATCTTCTTTTATTTTGAGCTCAAGATCATCATGAACATAAGGTCTATCAGTATTCTCGAAAGTATTATTTTCTACAGAATAGTTGTTTTCTGGAGTGTATACTTTATTTTCCTACTTTGTAAGGGATTCTACATGAGACTATGTATCTTTGTGCTCTGTATTTATTTCTCCGGTAGACGTATTATCCTGGTTCCACTTTTGCCCATAAGGATCATTAATTGCGTCTGCTAAGGCCCAGTCTATTGCTTTATTTCGCTCGGTTGTAGCCATTACATCGTCTATGAACTTACTGAATTTGGTATTACCGTTTCCTTCAGCCTTCAGACCATCAGAGAACATCTTCTATCTATCTGCTATAAGCTTTGCATCTGCGTTAAGAAGAGCTCTTACTCTTGTATTCTCCTCTATGTCGTCAGAGAACTATTCAAGAGCTCCCATGGCGTCAAGCTTATCCATTACTTGAGCATCATTAAGACCCTTAAGATTAATACCAGACAATTCAGATAATCTCTAAGAGATGATTTTTATATCGTCATCTATAGACTTGTGTATTTTGGCTGCGTCTTCTCTTATAGTATGTAACCCGAACTTATCTCTAAGCATGTTAAAGAATCCATCAGAAGTCTTACAATCGGCTCTAAGCTTAAGTAAACCTCTAAGCTGTCCTACAAGTATAGTTCTTTGACGAAGATCCTCAACGTTGCTTATTCCAGTAGGACCTGTCATTCTATTTAGTTTATCCTACTCAGACTGTGCGGATATCAAATCTACCTCCTAGCCTAATTCCTCAAGAGACTAAGCATTCTGCTCAGCTTCTTGTCTAGCTTTATCAGCTCTCTGCTAAGCAAGGCTTTCTATAGACGATCCACTCTATCTTCTTCTTAGCTCTTCATCAATACCTTGATTAAACTGTACTGAATGTATGATCTAATTATATTCATCTATAGCCTTCTATCTCTAGTCTCTATTCTCATCAGAATTCTAGCCAGTCTGATATACTGATGCTACAGCTGCTGCGTATTTATCTGTACCATATTGTATACCATGTTTCTCCATTATCGCTTTAGTAGTAGGACTTAATGTCATTCTCATTATATCCTACGCAGCTTTTATTGACGAATCCCACTCGTCACTAGAATAGGTATGATCTTTTCTTCTGGCATCCTCCTACTTGAGCTACTGCATAGTATGTAAGATGTACTCCATATTGGATCTACCTTTCATAGCTTCTTTCGCAAACAACTATCCCTAAGCTCGCTCGTTCTGCATCATTACACGATTAGTAATACCAGCGTTAAGTATTGCCTAATCTGCAGATATTTGACGTACAAGTCCAGGTATTTCTGATACCGCTCTCATCGCAACTGTATGTCCGCCTCCAAGAGCAAAGCCTCCCTTATAGTTCTACCAGAACTCCTCGTTGTCAAGAAGATCACTGTCTCCTATTCCTAACTCAGCTAATATTGCTGCCTACGTTCTAGATCCTGCGCTATATTCATTTGCGAATAAACTACCAAGGCTAGGAAGCTCTCCAAGGCCCATCTGCTGCCTTTTTGCCTACTCAGCATTAACATACTGTCTAGCTTCTTCTGCAGCCTCAGAAGCTGAAGAAACTGCCCAAACTTTGCCCATTTTTAAACCATATGCAGAAAGTCTTCTTGCTGTCAATGGTATCTTATCCAGGATATCTTGATAGTACTATCCGGCTCTATGTGTAGCCAATCTAATAAATGCCTAGCCTCTAGTTGGCAAAGCTTTTTTGGCCTAATCTAACACAGCTTTTCCAACACCAGTAATTGTACCGTATACGTACTATCCTGTCATACCGTGACCAAACACAGTAGCAGTTTCTTCTCCTAAACCAAATCCACTTCTAAAACTATCTGTAAACTCTTTTCTAAGTGTAGCATATCTACTACCATTTACTGCGTCTTTTGCAGCTTCTGCAGCAGCATTTGTTGCCGCTCCTTCGACCGCATGCTCTATTGCACCTGTAGCAGAATTAGCTGTACGCTTAATAGCTTTACTAGCAATCCAATTTACAGTTCCTTTTCCAGCCTTGTACAACTCTCTTCCAAATATACCAACCTGCAAGCCCTTCTATACCATAAGGTCTGATCCTGTTGTTATGTTATCTTTCTGGAAAAGTGCATTACTTCCAGCAAGGGCTCTAAGCTCAGCTTTTCTATATTCTGGATGATTAGAAGTTATAATACCAGCTAATGCGCTACGGAGTATCTCATCGTCACTTTCAGTATCAGGGTTCATATTTAGCTTAGGATACACCTATTTGGCTTTTTCTCTCAAGTCTTTTATTATATCCTAATACTGTTTTTTGCCGCCAGACATTAAATTTGATTTAAGCTTGTCAACATTAGCATCGCTAACTTCACCTCTATTCTCAAACTTCATGTTCTCTATATCAAGACCTGTAGCAGTCGTAGCAACCTAAGAACCAACGTTCAATATAGCTTGTCCCTTTGGTCCTAAAAATGCACCTCCAATAGCAGCCCCAGTATTCAATGCCATAGCTATTCTACCTGCTGTAGATGCATTAGAAGCAGCTATCTAAGACGGCATTTCGTACTACCAATATTCTGGAGAAAATATACTAGCATTAGCGTACCTCTACTTCTTTTTATTGTAGTCGTCGCTAAGTGGAAACCACTTCTCATCAGCCTATCTATATCTTACATGCTTTTCATAATCCTCCTATGCTCCTTTTATTTCAGCATTAAGCTAATTCTAAAAATCTGTATAGTCGTCAATCTGAGCTGAGAGAGAATCTTTTAAAGGTAATCCGTTGTACTTCTTTTTGTTGTTATCTATATTCTTGTCATATATGTACTGATGAGCTGCCTAGGCAAACTTCTCTTTACTATCAGTCTTTTTTATAACATCATTTACTGCACTATGTGTTCCAAATGCACTAGAAGCACTAAGACTAGCTCCCATTTTACTAAATGTGTCAAAAAGAAAACCAGCAGCTCCAGCTAAGCCCTCTTTAACGGAATTCCACGCATTATCTACGTCGTGCTGAGCTCTGAGCTATTCTGCTCTTTGCTCATACACTTCGCCATTATTTATCTGTTTGTTAAGCTATTTGATCTAATTGTTTATTCTAATAATGTTCTACTTATCCTGATTTGACAAATTACCTCTATTATTAGAATAGTCTTGTAATTGCTGCTAAAGTTGTAATCTCTACAACTTTAACTCTTTATTCTTCTTTGCTAGATCAACAGTAGCCGAAGTCTCTCTATTCAGCATTACTTTTCCAGACGCATTACTAGCTCTTACCTGGTCTGTTGATCTAAATATATCGCCAAGCATTTCCTTGCCTATCGCTGTAAAATCGAATCCAGGATTCTATGGTCTAAACAATGGGTGCTCCATAGAAAGCTCATCATTCACAGCCTTGGCTTTTTTTAATTTATCGTACGTATCATATAAATTTCTAGTTTCACGCTCCTCTCTGTTAAGAGGTTTTGATACATTTACATAATCTTTGTATCCTTTATTTACAGTTCTCTGAACAGGAGATGCACTCTGATATCTAGCTAAATTGCTTCTAAATTTATTGGTAACCCTACTATACGGCGTGCTGTTATCACGTCTTATGTATCCAATAGGGTCGTAAGTACTGCCTTCAGATCCCCATGGGATTATATTAGGACTTACGTTCTTTATTCTATTTGCCATAATTATTATTTATAATACTGATTATAAGTTTTATTTATATTAGTCCATTTTGAAGAATGCGTAGAAGCGTCGTAATCGTTTATTGTAACACCTCCGCCATTATCATACCACTCTGTTCCAGGAATAATCTTACCTTTATCTTTTACATATTTTACAGTGCTTCCATTTTTATCCTTTCTAGATGTGTATGACTTCTTTGTAAATGATACATCTCCAGCAGGAAGTTCTTGGTAAGCCGTATAATGACCCTGTTGTTTCTTTAAGGATTTAATTAAAGCCTTTCCTTCATCATCATTAGTAACGTCTTCTCCCGTTGTTAAGTTTTTCCATTTACCATCTATAAGTTTATACTTATTGCCACTACTGTCTCTAGATGTTCCATCTGTAGTGTATACAGTAACCTTCTGATATACTCGCATTCTACCATCGTTTCCAACAATAGCTATACCATTTCTAGATGATTCATCAGGAGTTACTCCAAGTACGTGGCCGCCCTTGTATAATTTGTCTGTATAAGTTTTATTCTTAGTCCTTCCAGTTATAACTGATGAAGCTTTTATTCTAAGCTCACCTTCAGTAAGTATCTTACCCTTTACTTCATTTGAGTTATAGTTGTAACCATAGTTTGCATTAAGTTTGTTCTTATTAACTCCGGTCCAAGCTGAATAACCACCTCTAGGCAAATCAAATGAAACATCATTTATATTGAAGTTTTTATCAGAAAACGCTCTACCTTGCGCTCTTGATAAATAGCCGAGATTATTACCATAATTCTTTTCACCAAAAGTATGTGTAGCAAAATAATTCTACAGTGTAGATGAAGCCTGTGTCATAACATCTCCAACAAGATTATAGCTAGATTTGCCTCCAGATTTAGCACTTTCTTTTGCAAGGTCATTCTAAAGCTTAGCTTCAAGTTCTTCCATCCTCCAATTATGTTCTTGATTAGCCTACTCTCTCTAAAACGCTCTATTCTTAGCGGCTTCATTAGCCTGGAACTATTGGTCGTTAAGATGTATCTTAACTTGATCAGGACGTCTATCTACCTAAGTATACTCTCTATTACGATTAATGATATCAGCTTTAAGAGCATCTATATCACCTCCGTACATATTAAGATAATATTTACCAAGGTCTGATTTCGCCATATCTTTTATATTGGCATCAAGAATCTGCTACATTTTCTTAGGAGATTTAGAGTACACCTAATACATTCCTCCAGCCTATTTAGTTAATTCTGGATCGTACTCAAGCTCCATATTATCAAACAGATTGCTAGTCCAGTCCTTAAGGCTAGAATATTTAGAAGGTGCTTCTCTTGTCCATATACCATCTGTAGATGGGTTCCAGGATTCCAATGTCTTACCACCTAATACAAACTTCTCAAAGTCTGGATCGTATGTACCGTTGCGCATAGCTTCGGCTCTATACTTCTAATAAGTTTTCATAGACTCATTCTAAGCTTTAAGATTAGCTATTTCAGCATACGGTCTCTCTCTGATAATCTTAGCTATATACGCTCTACCTTCTGCAGATCTAAGAGGATCTATACCATTCTAGTACAGATAGTCAAGGCCTTTATTTACAGCTCCTCTAGTATCATCGTAGAATTGCTTATTAATGTTAGCGTTAGGACCATAGAGTTCACCAAATTCCTTAGCAAACTCTTTTTGGTCCTGTACGGCCTAGTTATATTGTTCTCTTGCAGCACTAATGTACTACGACATCATGCTACTATCCAGTAAGTCGATTATAGGCACCGCTACTGGTTCATCATACATTCCTATCATCTGTTATTATTTATACGATTATCCAATTCTTGGTATATATGTTACCTTAGCAAGCGGATACTTATTTTGTAACTACCAAGTATAATTATTTGGCTCAATAAAATGAATACTAGCATCTCTGTATATATTACCGTCTCCTATAGTTCCCATGTTTATCTCATTCTAATTAAGTACATTCTAGGCCCACTATCTAGTGTTTTGCGCCTTAGATATAGCTTGCCTTATCTAATCAGAATTGTATCTTTTTAACGGCATCTGATCTGGTGTCATCCAATATCTTCCCTTAGGTATTCTTTGCATAGAGACATCAGTCTAAGGAATTCTGTATGGATTGTATAGCGAAAACACATCTCCTAATGGAGTATTATGATAATATTGGTTAAGTATATCCAGATTGCCGTTTGTAGCTCCAGATGAAGCATTATTATTTGTAGGTACACTTGTTACTGCACCTTTTGTATCATCTGCACCTATACCATATATTGCTTTTAACGCATCTTTCTTATTATCGAGATCTTGCTGATACATATCAAGTACATCTCCATATTGCTTATTTTTAATGCGCTGAGATAACCATTTCTGACCAATAAGACCGAGATTTGATAAGTGTGTTTCAATGCCCTTAGTCTTAGCGCCATGTGCTCTATTATAAGCTTCCCATGCATACTGGTTAGCAGCCTGTCTTCTAGCAGCATCTTGACCACCTTCTTCTAACGCAGCTGTAGCCCAATTTTGTCTATACTTATTATTTTGCAAATCAGCATTATTAAGTACATTAGCTACATTTCTAGCATTACCTAAGGCAAGAGCTACTCTACCAGCCTATCTCTATCCTCCAGTATATCCACCATCCTACTGCATTCTGTAGTATGCTACTCTGTCGTTTTGATTAAGACTCTATAGCTAATTGTAAGGATTAATTCTTAATCTATTAAGTGTTTGTAATGCAGACTAACCATATCTATTTGCAGCATAAATATTTGGCATTAATGGATTTTCTTTCATCCAATGATTAAGCATCTGCTTTTCAAGAACAGCTGGAATCATATATCCTGTATCAAGCATAGCATTCGATACTTTTCCTTTTCCGGATTTAATCCAGTTATTAAAAGAGTCTTTTACTCCTTCCCACATACCCTTGCCATTAGCGAATCTATCTTTACCGCAATTAGCTTTAAACTAAGCCGCATAATCTTCGATCTAATGCTATTTCTCCTGCCTATCTGTAATATTCTTCATCGCCTATAAGATAGGGGCTTTAGCGCGCTCTAATTGTGCGCTTTGAAGCTGCATTGTCTACTTTGATAACGAGCTCATGCTTGGCTTTTTATTAGCTTTCTTTTCAATATCATTATACATTTGTAATCTAGCTGTAAGTGGAGCTATCTATTGAGAGAATTTCATACCGTTAGTCCAGTCTATATCGTTTCCAGCTATTACATTTCTATCGTCTTGTCTAACAGAGCTAGGCTGATTATCTACACCAACCTTTCCCTTAGTTACAAGTGTACCGGTACCATTAGTGTAGTCTATAATAGACTCACCTTTACCTACCATACTATTAGTTGGACCAGCCTAATAACCATTAGGAGTCCATACTTTCTATTTTATCATACCTTAGCTCTATTAATTCGTTTTCTTAATTTTAAATCCTTTCCCCTATTAGCATACAGAACTCCACCAGTTGTGTTATAATTGTTTGCGTAATAATTATTTTCTAATCCAACAGTGTCAGCTGAAGCCATATTAGCAGAATTTATAACATCTGTCTGTATTATAGCGTTCTTTCCAATTCTGTTCTATCTTCTTCTAGCTTTTCTTGCTCCAAACAAGCTTCCTATTCCGCCTATGATTCCTCCAATAATTCCTCCAGCAACTGTTCCTAAGCCAGGAATAATTGAGCCTATAGCAGCACCTGTTGTGGCTCCTGTGGCGGTACTTGATACTGTGTTATTCAAACCAGTCTTAGACACATCGTTATAAGCAGCTTTTGTATCTGCTACATTCTGTCTTGTGTACCCTATTCCGTTTACAGAACTTTCAGTAGTTCCTGCCTAGTTCATCATCTCAGAACTATCATGGCTATAATTTGCCATTCCAGAAAAGTTTGAAGCTAATTTAAACACACCACCTATAGCCTATCCATATGGTCCTGGTATTTTTGAAGCTAAATCACTAAACTGTCCAAGAGATTTCGATGCGCCATTAGTAAATTTAGAGCTCTAGTCAAACGCTCCACCAATTGCGTTTACCATTGTTGGACCTACTTGTTTTATAATCTATCCAGCAATAGGACCAAAACCAATATTTATCTTCCCAGGACCTCTCATGTTATTTAATTCAGACGATGTAGGAACTTTTATTTTTGGTTTGTCAACAAAACTTGGCACATCACCACCACTTATTCTGTTTATTGAATCAGATAATGAGTCAGCACCTGTGTTAAACTTAGGAATATTGTTTATTCTTTTTCTCTATCTTAAATCCATGATGCTCTAAATTTAGTTAGTATATACTATATAGCAACATTTGTATTAGGTTTGTTATCCTGCATTTCACATACAAGATATTTACCCCTCATTCTTGAGCCATATGCATTAGCTCTATTATCTCTAGGGATCGCATACTTGTAATTATGTTCTCTTATAGTTATCTTTCCATGCAAATCATCTTCTGATCTCATTCCAGAATCAGTAGACCATTTATACTCTTTAGATAATCCGAAATAAGAATCTCTGTCTTTTTTATCGCCCTATATATCAATATACTAGAATTCGTCTTGAGGTGTAATTATTTCTTGATTGTCAAATACCTTAGTTGCTGTAGGAACACTGTTCACAACATACTTAATGTAAGTAGGCAATATCTTCTCTTCCCAAGATGTTGTATACTTATTGTCTGCATCCCACTATGCAATTTTTATATCTCCGTTTATATTCTTAACTAGCAGAGTTTTATTACTAAACTATATAGCCCCATCAAACGGTATTGTATAAATTGAAGGGAATGCTTTTGCAGCCTCATTGTACACAAACGAATCTTCTCCAATTACCTTACATATAACCTCGTTGTTTCTATTATCGAAGAATAATGTCGGATCGGAATCTTTATCCTAATACTTGTATAATATATTCTGAGCTTGTGATCCTTTACTCAAAGGGTATACACCCTGTCCATCAAATGATCTAATCTCCTAGTTATGATGATCAAACCAATATAATGTAGAGCTAGACTAAGTATCACATAATTCATCATTATGCATACCTGCTGTCTGATCAAGGTAATCGTATCTACTAAGTACTCCACCAGTACCAAGTATTAACTATGTGCCATTTGTACTATCAGTTATAGCTCTTTCATTAACAGACAATAAGCCTGTAGCCATCTACTGCCAGAATACAAGCCATTGCTTATATGTTCTCAAACCTGTTATTTTACCATACTTGCTATCTACATCAAGATAATTTGAGCTCTAGAACTTAGTCCAACTATCAATGTGCTCGTTATCTTCTTTTAACATAGAATACCTACACATATAATCAACGTTCTTATTGAAGTCTTCTATATTTGTAGTATCAAAAGCAGCATGAATTCTACTGTTATTTTCTGCAGCATATGTTGTATTAAACAAGTATTCTGGCTCAGTTTGAGTATACATATTGTTTACATTAGCAGGCTCAATCTAAATCATAGACGCACATTCGTTTGTAGAGTTCTTTGAGAATTCATAACCATATGCAAATCTACAATTTATATTAGATTCTACTGGTATGGCGTATCCAAGCATCATTGAAGGTGACCTATAATCACTATAATCTCTACTAGCCCTATCATCCTTTCCTTTCAAGAAGTTGCAAGTAGCTTTATGCATTGATGTGTAATCAAGTACAGATATGTAAGTATCCCCATCAAATACAGCGTTCCACTCATTTGTTTTTGTAAAGAACTAGCCATCAGATCTATACGTACTAGCAGTTATTGACTTTTCTGTACACCCATCATATGGAGTTACTGTTTTTCTTATATTACACAACACAGTTCCAGGAATACTATTAATGTTGACCTTGTAGTAGCTTGAAAAAGAATTGAATTCCTATAGATTGTTGTTAACGTTTTTATAATAAGACTATGCTCCAATAATACTATTGAACAACATATTTGCGCAATCGTTTTTCATTGATAACAAAGCGCATCTACCTCCAGTACTAAATGGGAATCTTAGGATATATCCAGGATTATCATCTCCTATAACATCACCCTAATTTGCGCCATCTACCATATCATGTGCAATCGTTGTATTGTCATCTCCTTCAATTCCTCCTCTATCTATAACAGCTCCATCACATCCATAAAATACAGTATTACAGAACTAGTATTTGCCCACAGAATCTATATGATTGTTATATTCTATTGTTGGCCACCATTTACCATTCTCTTTAACATCTGAATTTGAGCCTTTTTCTAGAAACGTTCTTTTAATTACTTCATTCCATTTTAACTCAGAGGCTATCTATATATCATCTATATCAGCAAGTTTTGTATTGTTATCAATATGCTCGTCCATTGAGCTTGGGCCATAATCAATAAAATGATCAGTTACTCCGCACACCCTTGTTCTTAACGAACATCCCTGTTCATACAGTTTTATATAAGCAAAAACCTTATCATCTATTTTGTTCATATCAGATCCAGAATACTTAATATTCTCGCCTATCTTACCAGGGCTTAAACATGTCCACATCTTATCTGATACATCGGCTTTGTAGTACATTGTTTTCAAATGCGCTGTAAGCATTTTAAGAATATACGGAGAAGACTTGTATTGATAATCAGTATATCCGCCACCACTCTTATTCGTATAGTACTTCCATTCGTAGGATTTACCATCATCTGCCTAATCTGGTTTTGTATATATATTGGTATTTGAAATACCAGGGCTCATGAAATATTTATTTCCAATATGCTTCTCTTTCTAGAACTTTCCGCTTTGACCAAAAATATACCTAAGTGGCTCTAACTTAAAATCTTTGTTATTTGTGAGCACTTTTATAGATTCTGGCTAATAAGTAGTTTCGGCTGATACAAACTAGAATATCTATGTATTGCCAAAATTTGATGCACATACTCTACCAGCTGCTCTTATCGCATCTGCATCTTTATCATCATTAACAGGATTATAGTTCTCTGTAAAATACTTAAATACTGATCCTTGAGCCACCATTGCGGTTGTAAGCAATCCAGTAGGGAAGTATGTTGTTCTATCTGGTCTATGGCATTCAGGTGTACTGTATCCTACTATTGGCTTACTAATAACACCCTATGCTATTGAAGCTATATCCTACTCTCTTCTCTAACATCTTACGATTTCGTAACCAGTACATCCTTCTGGTAAGTTTTTAACATTAAATGCTACACCAAGAGGAATTGATGCCAAATCATACATGTTGTTGTAATGTGATATGAAAGTATTGAAATACTTATCATACAAATTTGGTGTACGAATATCTGCTATCCATTTTACAGGGCTAGGACTTCCTGTAGAGTCGTATAATATAATACCGTATCTATACAATTCGTTTCGTTTAAGAGACTTTGTTACCCATGAGTTATTAATTCTACCCTCTTCTGTAGATATCTCAATGTCGGCTTTCTAAAGGCCGTTCTTATTAACGAAATAAAGAGTTGGCCTGTCCTACGTATTCTTAACCTTAAGGACATTCCACATTGTTCCAATCTCCTTTGATCCAGTAGTACTACAAGTATCAATAGGGATATACGTAACAGTAAATCTCCAGGAAACATTTACTCCAGTTCCTCCATAGAAATTATCTTTGTCATATATACAGTACGAATCACTAAGATAGTATTGCTTATTTATGTCATTATATGGATTATAAGAATCTCTTTCAATATACCCGTTACTTATAGACAACTCGTTAAGCTCAGACCATTTATACGTTACCTTCTGATCTCCGGATGTATTTTGCAGAACTATCTATCCTTGTCCGTTTGCCCTAAACGATCTAGCATCCCATTTTTTAAACAGGTCCGTATCAATAAAAGTTGATCTCTCCTATATGTTTGCAGCAAACAATATATTATCCTTACTTTCTATAACCTTTGGGATAATATGTACACCAGACATACTATTGTATTCTTCTATTGTTATAGTATCCAAAGCCTGTTGGCCTGTATCATTTACGAAGAAATCTCCATTTCTATTTGGCTCGTATGCAGAGTCATATATAACTTCAATTGTTGGTAACTAACCATTAATCTGTACTGAGATTCTATATATCTTTATTCTGTTAAGAAAAGAATAATCAGTTTCTGGTTTAATTAAAATCTAAACACCACAGTTAGTTTTTTTATCAAACTAATCAGTCTTTATCCCTAATACGTCTGTTCTATCTGATGGTACATTAATAACAGGTATAGACTAACAAGCTGGAGATATATCTGTAGATACTCCATGATTACTATATATCTGGTACGAATAACTTACGTAAGATGTCTTAAGTGTTCCATCTACATATTTAACAAACTTAGGTTTCTGAAATATAATCTTTGGATAAGACTATACTGTGTTAAATGATGTGTTATTATAGCTATATAATTTCGCTATATTGAAAACCATTATAGGATTGAATCCTGTAGCAACATATAATTTGATATTATCATCACCTTCATATTTAAATGTAATTGATACATTCTTAGGCCACTTTGATCGATCTGTAGGCCAGTCTATAAGCTCTGATCTAAATATGTTAGATATGTTCTATATTTCTTTTACAGAGTTATCAGTATCACTATCTTGACCAATTTTATTATCAAAGCAGGATATGCAGAACTCTGGTTTATTTCTTTTCTCTGATATATATATAATTACACCTCTATCTCGTACTGCTCCTGTAGCTAATATTCTCTCTACCTTTTCGTCCTTTATTGATCCAACCTACTTTATTCCGTTTATAGGTTTAATTGATCCATGTTGGTTTGTAGAATCGAATGATAGCACCCTAATATTCTTAGCCTCTAAGTAACTGGTATTTTTTACTCTATCCAAAGAGCTGTCACTATCTATTCCTGTTACAAAGCTATTTACGAATGTATTATTATCAGTAGCCATAGTAGTAATCATTAAAGTTTAACTATCTCTTTCCGACGTTATTAAACAGCGTGTCATCAGAATCCCAGTCTGGAATAAGCTTTGTCCACTCGTTCTTTATTGAAGACATTTCGCTTTCATTAGGCATCATAGCTTCCGCATATGCCTGGTTTCTATAAAAGTTCCACTGCTGTTGAATGTAAAAATAAGTATTCTAGCTAAATCTTACCTTACCTCCAAGCTAACCTTTTAAGAACTTAGGAAAACTAAGCTTCATCATTACGTACCAATATATTGCTTCTTGATATGAAGCTAAATCTGGGATAAGAGGATAACCTCTTTCGTCAGTAGCAATTGCTTTGTACGAAAGTTTTACAAATCCCTTGTCTTTGTTAAAGACTATCCAACCAAGCTTAATCCAATATGTTGGCTCGTTAACATTTTTGTTGTTTAATGCGTTCAATACAGCTGTTGAACCATTGATACCTAACAGCTAAGATCTATGTGTTATTAAAGGCTATCTAGGTGGCTATTGCGGAGTATAGCTAGGATTCTTATGAGCGTTTGCTTTCAGTTTAAACGAACTTTCATCCTTCCTTGCCTACATCCAATTTGTACCGTCTACAGAATATGCTACAGATGTAAGAGATTCTAGATCATCTGGTATAGGTATTTGATTCTCATGTATCTCAAATACAGGAACACAATCATCTCCAGACTCCTTCTATACATACTATACTGGTGCACCTATTTTTTCAACAGCTTCGAATATCCATTCACGTATATCTGTAACCCGAATATTCTTTTCAGACATATCTGCATCAGCCATTATTTTGGCTATAACAGATTCACATTTTGTATACTTGAATATCATTTATATTTATATAATCTTGTTTATTGAATATAAGTTGTGCTAGATGCCTTTTATTATCTCTTACAAACTGTATCTGATACATATATCTTTTTGAAAATGTCTTAGGTATCTTTGTCCAGTATAATCTGTATTTGTATCCATTAGAATGCTCGTTTAGATGATATATCTTCTTACCTTCTTCTTTAGATGTTTTATAATCTACAGATAACGACTTTGGTGTATATGACTTTGGTTTATACTTTACTATACATATACTACCTAATCCATATGGCATTTTAAATAGCTGTGAGCGCTCTAAAATCTCATCCTTTACAACTTTATTAAACTCGTCCAATATGCGCTTATATCGCAAATATGGGACGTTCTCATTGATTTTATTATACGCTCTATATATGTCTAAGATCGTATAACTCTTTTTATTCTTCCTTATCTTGAGGACCATTTGGTTTTACACTAGCTAATGTTGAATTGTTACTATCATCACTAGGTCTCTTAATCATAAATGCAAGCTCATTTGTAAGTATAGCTTTCTTTATGTCAGGGATAATCCAGCCTGGTATTGTTATGTCGTCTTCGGTATCAGCGGTTTTAGATTCATCTATATATCCTGTAATGTATACAGAGTTTATTGAATCAACATCCCCTTCTACGTAAATATACCCATCATCAAACCAGCATACAGGCTCTGCGTAAGTGTATCTTCTAAAGTTATGATAATGCTTTCTAAGCTTATGCATATACTGTATAACACAACCATTCTTATCACATACACTAACTATATCATCAGCGCTTTTATTTACTGTATATATTTTATCTTTTGTACGCTTAATGATATCACAGCAGCAATCTTCACAATCTACATTCTTTTCTGTTTTATCTACAATAAGTTCAATTGGACCAACAGTTGACTATAATGAATCATCTGGTTCGCTTTCGTCATTTTCTTTATCTTGCTCCTCTTTCTTCTTTTGTAAATAAGTCTTGTATTGTATTATCCAAGATGCTACCTAATCCCTTGAAAGATCCTCACTTTCACTTATGTTGTTATTGCGGACAATAAGGAGAATATCATCTATTAATGTTCTAAGTGAAAAGTAATTCATATTGCTTCTATTATTTTAATACTATCTTCTTTAAGCAAATCATTTGTATTATGTATCTTATACTTGTATACATCCTTCTTCTTCCAATCGAATGTTATAAGTCTCTTAAAGAAGTTCTTCTTATTCTTATATTCTCTATGTTTGTAAACGTAGAGGTACTATGTATTCTATACATCAAGCTTAATATTAACACTATCTTTACCGATTGTATAGTACACTTTAGTTAGAGGGTTGTACTATAGACTATCTTTATAAGTAGAGTCTTTAATAATTGTTATAATATCACCCCCTACCCCCTTACTTTTATTAACGTTTAATATCTACTTTTGAGTTGCTGCTACCTGTATTTCGTTCTTTTTGACCTTCTGTATCTTTCTAATAGAATCTATCTACTATACAAGTTTGTCATTATATTCTGACAACTTTTTTACATCTAGTCTTAAAACACCAGAAGCCTACTAGGTACCATATAAGGCATCCTAATAGGCTTCGATGTTATTATTAGCCATTTTAAGCTCCTCTGAGAGCCTATTAGCTTTGTTGCGGTAGAATATACCAGATGCTAAGCAAAAGGCCATTAGAAGCCCTAAAACAGCGTTAAGCAGCAGCTTGTAGTTCTTCTTTATTGTTTGAATTAGCTGCTTCATTGTTTGTTAAATATTCTTTTAAATATGTTCTCATTTCTCCAAACTTGCCTTGTATGTAAATAGATACTCCATAGATACTAGCAGAATAAACTAATGTTTGGGCTACAAACCCTAGTACTCCTGTGGAGATTTCACCCTATTGTAAATACTATATCCAAGTTAGAGCTTGACCGCTTAAAAACGCGAGACATGCGGTTGTATACTAAATTTTCTCACGCCATGTTCCCGTTATTTTGCTCATTTAATCTCAATTGTTACCTTTCCTTTGGCGCAAGCATCCTTTATAATTGGACAAAACTTCGCTATGGTAGCTTTTGAGTTAAGGACCATTCCAACCTTTTTATTCTCACCAAGCAGCAAACAACCTTCGGTATCTTTGCTTGAATTTCCTGCGTGTATACGGATACCTTCAAATGAAGGAACATTCATAAGCTGTGGTGTATATTTCTTAAATCTAGGTGAATACGTCCACTTAATCTCGTACGTACCGTACGGAATAGCAGTTTTACCTTTAATCTTTTCCTCTCCGTTATCAAACTTACCGTCTTTGTTAAGATCTCTTACGGTATCCTCCAATGTATCACAGAAATAATTATCGTCTATGTATAGCTTACCAATTGTATATGTTGGTTTTAAAGCTATTCTCTTTAATGTTAACTTCATAGTAATTAAGCTTTATAAACACCTTTTGCTGTTATAGTGTAACTTGTAGAATCATTTCTATCCTTACGAAGATATTTCTAGTCATTAGTTACTGCTGTAGGAAGATTATTGACTGTTGTTGTTAGAGATCTTAATGATGCCTCTAATGTTGAAACCCTCGTTGATAAGGCATTGAGATCAGATATCAGAGCAAATTTAGCCTTTATTTTAGACCAGAGCGTATCTAGTCCAGTTTTACTAAGTACTTCCATTATTATACACTTCTTGTTATGTGATCACTCTTGATAAGGAAAAATTCTTTTTTCATTACAAAAGATCTTTCAATTTTAATAAGTTCCTATGAATAAATTGCTATATATATGTATACTTGTCCAGTGTAGTCTTTTAGAAAATAGTTTTCTTTAACTTTTGCTATAAAATCATTTACATCAAATTCAAACTAGAACTATGTAGGAAATTCTTGTTTTGATACACTTTTTGTAAAATCAAAATCACTAGAATAATCATAAGGTTTTATATCTTCTCCTGCATTTACTGGAATTGCTACACCATACAGATTAATTGAAAATTCGTCATCGTCACTAAGTTTATCACATGTGAAATCTTTTAAATTAACGGTTACATTACATTTGTCGTTATTGTCGGTCATTGAATACTAATAATCAATACTACTTGGAGTTACATACTATGTAACAACTCCAGGCTACCATTTATTGTAATCACCTTCATTCGACTAAAATGCTACCTTATTGTTGTTTAAGTAAACAATAAACTCACCTATTTTTGTATAGTTTTTTCTAGGATTCGGACTTCTCCACAATTCTTTTCCATATGAGTGACATACGAAGTTTTGCTAAAAACTATCTATTTCCTAATATCCGGTAAGTATAAACTGTTTGTTATCTTCATCAACATCAATCTTTTGGTTATCCCCGTCTTTATTATATGCTGTATATTGTATATATGTATTATTACCAATATCTCCATACCAATTTGCATACAGATCAATTTTAATAGAAGATATTCCATTGTTGTCTGTTAATGATTCTATTATTGTTTTTCCAGGAATTGAAGATTGTTCATCTTTGTGCAACTATAACCATTTTTGCAAACTATTAAATTCGACAATTGTGTATTCGTTTCCTGTTCCAGTATTATCTCCAGCAAATTTTAAGAACTATTCAAGAACTTTATCATATTTTACAGTTCCGCCATATCCAGAATAGTCGTCATCAGATATATCTGGATGATTAACGTTTACATATACGGCCTAATCTAAATCACGCCCATTACTCCATTTGTATGTAAACTTTACCATATCACATGACAAAACCTTTATTCCTGCGATATTTTGTATAAACTAAATATGGCATTTATTTCCATTATCATTTGTAAAGGTGTAATTATCAAAACGTTTATCAACAAGAGAGCTGTTTTCAGCTTTTGGATACACATATATTACGCCATTATTTATTTCAACAACAGAATTATTTGTAGTACCTTCGGATTTTCGTATATCAACATTTGTTGTTTCAACAACCTATCCAGACTCATTTATTTTCTTCTTTATAGATTTATAATATACAGGAACTTTTGAACCCTCTCCATACTAAGTTGATTCAAATAACAAAGTTAACGTATCTTTTGTTATTTCATCTTGTGATAGTCCAATTTTAAATTCGTATGTATACGTAAAACTTTCTATATGTGCGTCTTGCGTCCAAGTTACAGTAGCAGATGGAGCTGTACCGGAATTATTGTTATAATAATATGTTTTACTTCCAGATTTAGTTGATGTTGTTGTATTTCTTTCAACAGTTATTGTATCATTAATATATCCAATAACTTTTCTTGTTCCCAGAGATCCTGTTAATCCGTAAGAACCTGTAACATTTATCGTGCCACCAGTTTCTGGAAAATTTCCAGCATTTGTAGGAGTTATTTCAATCCATCTGTGTTGTAAATCATCTGGAAAATCTTCATTATTAACACATTCAAAGAAACATACAAACTCATTACTTACTTCAGTAGAAGGAACAATAGAGATTAACTTTTTATCAGCAGCTGTAAGCAATTTATCAATATCAGCCTTAGTAGCAAGCTCTCCTCCAATATTTGTAGTTCCTTGTACAAATGTTCCGTTTATAATTGCTTTAGCCTCTTCAATAGAGAGGTATTCGTAATTATGTTTATAACTTGATTCTTCCATAAATACCTCCTCTATTAAGATTCTACGTTTTTATAAGCTGCATTAACCATAATCTTCTTGCTATCCTTAGGAATAATATACTATGTTCCGCTAGTCTCCCATAAACAACTATTCTTGTATTCTCTAAGAATTGACTCTTTAAGATCCTATAACAGCTATGTTACTTCTGCCTTGCTATATGTCTAGCTCTTTGTATATACTTCTTGTTTAGTATATACCGTATTCATATTACTAGAAATCTTACTGTCTACTTCAGACTTATTGTAGACATCTCCCTTGGTATACACCTCATTCTTTGTATAAGATGTATTCTTGGTAATACTTTTAATATGCTCATTAATAGTTGCATTGCTATTAATAACCTAGTCAATAGCGGATGTGATCCATTTGCCATTGCTATAGATAAGTATGTTATTCTCAGATGAGGCAGGGAGAACATACTGCAACATATTCTTCACAAGGCCAACTGTAAGGACATCTGTACTAGCCTAACCTGATGGTGATGTAGCAAGTCTAACGCTTCCATATTTGGCTGTAGTAGCATTAGGAACATCAAGAGTACCACTAACTGAAAGATTGTTAAGAATAGTATCTCCATCAACTCTAAATGAGCCACCATTCTCTACCTTTAACAAGTTATGAACAACAAGGTTATTTGTATCAATATTAAGAGCCTGGAATGTACCCATAACCTCAATATCGTTTGTAATAATCTTGTGGTCTACAACCAATCCATTAGGAGTTCCATGAGCTCTAATGGCACTATTAAATGTAGCCTAACCCTAGAATGTTGAAGAGCCTTTTACAGAAAGAGATTTCTCTACAGCCATATTGCCCTGGAATGTAGAGTCTCCTGTAAATACGGCAGATTCAAATGTAGGATTCTTGGCAAACTTTGTAAAGTCGTCACGCATAGATCTGTTTACAGCTGTCTGGTTCTTTCTATAATAAGAGTCCCAGATTTGCTCGGCGTCAGCTACAACATTCTCTGTGGTAACATTTACAAGCTTACCATATATTTTAATATCTTCTTTCTTTGCTTCCATAATTATTAAGCTTCAAGTTTAATATAGAAAATATCGCCACCAGACTTAGTATTAGCACTCATTGGGTTAGGACAGCAATAATAATACTTGCTATCATTCAACTTCTGCTGATACTTTGTGAGAGGTACATATATAGCTGAGTTAAGATCCGTTGTACCATTATCTGTGATGTTTGCAGCATAAGCAATAGGTCTACGTGTAACAATCCAAAGATACTGTCCATCTCTTGTATTCTCTACCTGTACAGGCTTTGTAAGATCATCAACTCTCTTAAGATCGTCTGTATTAACAGCCTCTACACCTGTAGCTGTATAATGCTCCTGACTCTTGTCTTCGTATGACTGATCAGTTCTATCAAATCCTACTTCTGTATCATCTTCAACATTAGCAGCAAATGGTCTAACTGGGAGATAACCAATATAATCATAATCGCCACCAACTACAGTTACATTAAATCCGGTTGTAATATCGTTGTTCTTAGCTTTTACAGTTACGTAAGTACTGTTTGTATTCTCCTGATTAATAGCTCTAATTATACCAGTCTCTTCCTCGATTGATATAACACTAGACTTTGTAGCAACAAACTGAAGCTTCTCATAAGGCCAATTACCAGGAGTGTATTCAAGTACAGAACCATTTTCAAGCTCTACCTCTATGATATAATAATGATCTTTCTTATCCTGTTCGCCAAGTCTAATCTGATTACCACCATACAAATACAAGTCGTGAGTCTTTACTCTTATGTCAATAATATTCTTATTAAGAATATCATCCTTATCTACATCAAGAGTAATATCGCCACTTGCTCCAGTATTGTCATTTACAAGCATAAGCACTTCACCATAATCCATTGTATATGTATGGAGATCTGTCTTACCCCAACCTGGTTCGTACATCTCTGCTACAACTACAAGTTTGTATACTCCACAGAAAAGCTGATCCTTAGCAGGGAAATAGCACTGAATACTGTTAGCCTTAGGAAGAACCTTAGAATATGCTGTATAGCAGAACTTATCATCATAACCAGCAAGTACTCTATCAAACGGCTTGCAATATGCAGGTGGAATACAAGGAGCTCCTGCGCAAGGATTGCATCCTCTACCACTTAATCTACAGTCGTGATGATATGGTCTGCAGCAACGTGGGTATGCATGATACTGAGGGCATCCACATCTATCAAAGCAAGGGTGACCATACATATGTGGATCATTGCAACATGTCTCACCAGTATAAAAGTCTGCTACAGATGTGTTTATTAAATAACAAGCTAATTTCTTAATACTAGCCTAATCGTATGTTCTAGGACCACGAAGAGTTAGATTTAATCTAATATCGTTTCCAATTCTAATCTTTTGCATATTATAATATGTTTAAAAACAAAAAACCGAGATAGGGTAAGAACCCCACCCCGGTATTTAAATTAATACTTTGTACCGTCGTACGCAGTTGAATTGCTAACTGGGTTAGCGATGTTCTGACGAGTAGCAACCATCTTGCCCAACTTAGCCAAGAGACCATCACCGATCTCTGCAGCACCAATCTCGGTACCATTGTTAGAAGCGTAGATTTCTACTGTCTGCTTTGTTCTGCGCCAGAGATCGTCAGCTGTACGATACTGGTTTTCGAACTCGATAGTAATACCACCGTAATGGTTATCAATATTTGTAACCATATTAGGCTGTGGGTCATACCAGCAGCAACGATGAAGTACACCCTGATAATCAAATGCTGAACGCTCGCGATCACGTACAAGCTTTGCTGATGCAGGATAAGTTACACCCTCCTGCTTAACGAACTTAACACCAAGATCATACTTGTTATTAGCTGCCCAACCTGGAGCCTGTGGATTCATCCAATAAGCATTTGCATCAAAGCGAACCTTTGCATAAACATTCTCTGTTACAGCCTGCTCATCATCGTCATACTTCATTGCCTCAAGCACGAGCTTAGTACCATCGATCTTTGCGTATACACGCTGACGCTTTGAAGCACGTACAATATCCTTAACGAGACCCTGCATAATATTCTGAATACCATCACCAGGCATTGTTACATAGCTGTAAGACTCAGTCCACTTACGATAACGCATAGGCATATCCTTGAAAGTAAGGCGAAGTACTACAGGACAACCACCTGCTGAAAGAATATCCAAAGTCTCTGCAGGAATTGTAGAGAAATCAATTGAGATTGTATCCTCTGTATCCTCCTTATAATCGAGCTTTGTAATAGACTTAATATCTGCTGCATTGATGATGTTAGACCACTTAACAACAGGAATGTATGTTACATTACCCATCTTGTCAGCCTTCTGGAAACTATCACTAGTTACAACACCAATCTTAAATCTATCGCAGTTCTCATCAACTGCATAGATATCCTCGATGTTTGAGCCATCCTGAGCAGCTGGATCGCAATTCATAAATACGAACTTACCAACCAACTCTTTAAGATCACCCTTCTTCTGCTTGCCTGCAAGCTCTTCCTTTGTAGCGAGTGTATCACCACCCTTATTTGATACCAATACGGTATTTACATATGTAATCATAATATATTAATTTTTTCTACTCACCCTAATTAGTTACACTGGACCTAACCAGCTGGGTTTTCCACGTTAAAATTATTCTTCTTATTCTTGAGTACTAACTTCCTGAGTAATAGTGCGGTATCTTTCATCTTTCTTGTTTTCAAGATACATTTGTGCTGCTATTTTAATTATCTCAGGCATTATAATATCCTCGAAATCATTGTACTCATCATATGGTTTTTCGAGGGTTATCTCTTTAGGCTTGCGCAAATAACCTAAAGAATATTTATATATTTTGTACTATTTGTCAGTTAATAGTTTACAACCATCGTTAACACGAACTCTTAATGGTCTAGCTCTGTGGTATCTATAATGGAAGTCAGTTAAACTATTATTAACTCTATACATAAAACTATCCTAAGTACACTCAAACATACAAGTGTTAATCTTATTGTGGTTTTGCAAATCAGATATAACAACATCTTCGTTAAGAGCGAACATAAAATCATTAGGATATTGCGCATAGTATGAGGTATAAGACGGTTCTGATTCGTCTACCTACATATTGTCACTTTGATAGACAATTGTTTGATACAGCTTAATTAAATCGTTTCTACGCTTCTCATTCTGTTCGTATGACGTACCGTGAACGATATCTCCATTAAACCTAGTTTTAACAAACTTGGCTACAGCCTAATTAAGCCAGAATAATGATTCATCTGTAGAAGGCTTCTGTACTGGGTCGTCAAACTTATTAATTTCTCTTTCGAGACCTACCAATATATCTATATATCTCATTACTTATCCTCCTATTCTTGTTGTGGTTTCTACTATTGCTGTTTACCTCCAAGCTATAATCTGAATTTGTACTAAGTTATATACATATCTACAGCTCCTGAAACTATGTCTTCAAAGCAGCTATAAGGTAATTCACAATAACTATGTACAGCTCCAGTTGATTTGTCCTAATCGTTAAACTTCATCACATTGAATGCGTATGGGTAACAATAGTATGTAAGATTTATACTAGATATATGCGTATAAGTATCGTGTATGAGTCTGATTGTTGTATTTTGATTATTCTAATCTAATACTACCAATGGCTTCTACAGAACTCCTTTCTAGTTATAGGCTACATCTAAAAACCTAACAGCCAAATCTTGCTTAACATTTACATTATCAAGATATACAGGCGTATCTAAGGTTTTGTTACTTTTATAAGTTCTATCTACGACACTATATGAAGTAATATACATAGAATAATCTGCAGGTAGATCAAACTCTAACTAGCAGTTATCTACTTCATTTGAAGGTTTGAGATCTTCATGTCTAATAAGATTAGACAATATGTCGTGAATTTTATTATCTTGCCTAGTACCACTTTGTGTCTAACCTTCGGCTACATATAAAGTCTTTACATACTAGGATTGATACTCACTTAAAAAAGAATATATTGTATCGGTATCAAGTTTGTTTTCTATTGCGAACTGTGGATACATTTCTGTTATCCTTCTTTCAAACTCAATACCAAGCTTTCTAGTTTGTTCTTGCGTCATGATTCTAGTGGTCTAGTATTTATTTTAGTAGATAATCTACTGGATTCTACAATCTCAGTAGACATTATAATTGCTAAATTAACAAGCTCTTCAGCCATAGCATCATTTATCTCTAGTTCTGTATCTCCAAAATCAACTAAACTTGTGCCTTTTACAAACTTGTTAGGAGCCTTTATATATGTTACATCTAACACCATATCGCCGCTGTTGTTTTTAACATCGTATGGATCAATTAAAACATGTACAATCTTATTGTCTATGTAACATACCGGATTCTTAACCCAAGGTAAATTTGTTGACGTGGACTTAAATTTATTTGCATTTTCATGAGAGATAAGGCTAACAGACTGAATTATATGTTTCTGATTATCTATAGAACTATTATTAGCATTTAATGATATTGTGCTAGAAATATAATATAGATAGTCTTGTATGTTTAATGAATAAATATATTCATTTGTAACAACATCACTATGTTCTCCATGTAATGAAGCTTGTTTTATTAGCGGTCTTAAATCTTCAATTGCTTTAACATCAGATTCAAAAGCAGATCTTCTTGGATTGTTCCCTGTTAATTTTTGAGCTATTAAAGCTAAGTACGCTTTATCTAATATTGTTGCAATTTCATATTCAGTTAGCGACGGATATGACGAAGTTATATTTGCCTTGTCATATTCAATCATAAAC
>OBSA01000041.1_pt1 | contig 48804 bp, 43 predicted proteins | sample 1501291 | NCBI WGS metagenome assembly OBSA01 (sample SAMEA3360679, study PRJEB22359) | human gut metagenome | biome: ENVO:urban biome; feature: ENVO:human-associated habitat; material: ENVO:feces | place: Bangladesh | collected 2011 | reverse complement strand
AATCTAGAGTACTACGCTTTTCTCGTTTTTTCTAACCTGTCTAATCGTAACGACTCCTTGCAGTAGTCTGCAAGTATTTTATAGTTGCGCTTAACAAACTCTATATCTGTCCACTTTTCAATAATAAACTCATCTAGTAAACTGTCTTCAGAAATAATATCGTCTGCCTTTGCAAGTGCCTTATCAAGCCAATCATTAAATTCTTGTGAATTACTTGAAGAACCTGAAACCTTTAGTATCTTTGCAAACAGTCCGAAAGTAACTAAAAATTCTTTTGTATAGAGAATATTTTTAGCACGAGGTGCATAAAATGGAATACCAACTTTCTCAAAAGCATCTGCAAATGCTTTTACACCGGCACTCATTCCATCGTAGTTGCCCCTCAATGTCGGAAACAAGAACGCACACTGATTATAATCTGTAATTTTTCCAGATTCTTTAAGCCGCTTTACCATATCGACTATGGTTGGAGTAATGTCATCTTTTTTCCCGCTTTCAAGAAGTACAGAAGTTCTATCATCCGTACTAAAAGCTTCTATCTCTTTATCAACAAAGCGGAAATATTTTCCAGGATGTTCATCATCTGCCCAATCACACTTATTCATAAAGCCAGTATATGTCTGAACAATCTGCTTTCTTGAGCGGTAATTAATACTAAGGTCTATTCGTGTTGGAGTTTCATTTAGGTTCTTCTTGCAAATGTCCTGGAAATCAATAAAGTTTTCAACAGTAGCACCACGAAAACGATAAAGAGCCTGGTCATCATCACCGACAACACAAATATTTCTATTGCCTTCTGAAAGTTTTAGATAAATCTTTTGTTGAATTGTATTTGTATCCTGATACTCGTCGACGATTACATGCTTAAAAACCTGACCGCTGAGTAAATCTTGCGAAATATATTCCAGAGCCTTTTGCTGAAGATTTGCAAAATCAACTCTGTCGGCGTGTTCGCCTTTCAAAAGTTCTCGATATTTTATGGTCATCTTAAAGAGTGCCTTTTCAGCATCATCTGCCGTTTCACTTTTTAAAAGCTCGTCAGGAAAGTCTTCTTCGCACATTCGATTGAAGAAGCTGATACAGTTTTTTATAGCATTCGTTTTTGAATGCTTTCCCATGTTCTGCTCAAACCACGTATTCAAGAATCCATAATCTTCTGTTTTTGCTTCAAGCCCAGCACTTGCAAGTATCTCTTTCCAATTTCGATTCACAAAGAAGTACTGGTCCAAATCATCCATAATAACAGGACGTCTGCTTCTTTCTCTGCTCGATTTAAAACGTCTATCTGTTAGAAGTTTTTGACAAAGAGAATGAAGCGTACCAACATACATTTCAGCAATGTCGTATGGTTTGCCAGTATATTTTGATGCAATACTCAAAAGCCCCTGCAAGCCTTGTTTTAATTGTAATGCAGCTTTTTCTGTAAATGTTGCAAGAAAAATTTCATCTGGTTTTACATCATGAAAAACAATGAGGTTCAAAGTTCGCCATAAAAGAACACGAGTCTTTCCAGATCCAGGACCTGCAACAAGATATAATGGTCCATCCAAATGAAGAATCGCTTTTTTTTGGCTCTCATTTGGCTCAAACTTTTTTTCTTCAAAAAGCTTAAACAGAAGTTCGTCTGCCATTATTACTCCCCCTGTTCGTTCAAGGAATCTCTGAACAAATCATCATAAGTTTTTCTGTCTTTACCAAAGAGAACATCACGATAGTTTGTAGAATCTTCATCCCACCATTTTAAACTGCGAGTGTTAGGATTATTTCCATCAATAAATCGATAATCTAAACCGACTGTCTTAAAATGTTTTTGTGCGCAGATAATTTTACGAGCCTCATTTGAGTGCCAGAGGTTTGTTAAATCATTTGTACCTTTTGTCTCACGTACGAGTTCAAGCTGCTTAGAATTTTCATTACGGCGAACAATTGCCCAGTCAGGATTATAATTTCCAATCATGTGCGGCAGATTGATCTTGTATTTTGGTGGAAACTTAAAGTACAAAACAACACCACCAGATTGCTGCTCACTATTGTTTAGTGTATCAACAAAGTGGCGTTCAACATCTGAATCAACCTGAATCTTTTCATAGATAGTTCTGTCTTCTTTTGCTTCAACAAGTTCTGTAACCGGATAATCTTCTTGAATCGGAAACAAAGAATCCACATCACTATTGATTGGACCATCAGCTTTTTCATATTCGATATTACAAGCAATATGGTTAGCCACAACTTCTTTAAGAACTGAAATAAACTGTCCTGTAAATCCATTCGGATTTTTCATGAAGTCACTGATTTTTTCTGCTTTCAAACCTTTGAAAATAGCAAAAACTGTCTTTTTGGTCAGGTTTACTTCTTTTGCAGCCATTTCAACAATGTTGCACTTTGGAACATCGGGATAATCAAGTTCATCGATTGTTGAAGATGTAGTGGACTGTCCAGCGGTAGTATTATGAGTAAAGACCTCACCAACCTTCAGAGGGTTTTCCAGTTTACTAAAAGTAATTGAACTATTACCAGGATTTATTGAATCATAATGAACTTCGGTAACTTTCATTGCTCCAAGTTCAGGGCAGTTGTTCAAGGCATCTCCAGCAAGTTTTTCGAAAATATCACCTTTTCTTAGATTAACACGAACTCCTAGTTCCCCAAAAATATTGCGGACTTCAGAATCACGATGCAAAATCTCAAAAGTTGCAACTTCATCTTCTGTTACACCAAGAAGCTTCAAATCATAAATTGTAATTACAACATGACCTCGTGAGCATACGATTTTAGGAGGCTCAAATTCTGTCTGATTAAGCTTCTCAATTGCTTCAGAAATAAGTTCCTCAGTTTTGATATTGATTGTATATTCTGTTTTTCGGTTTGCACGTCTCCAGATATCTTCAAACTCGTCACTCTGGAATTTGACAGTACGATGTACACTTTCCATGTGACGCTTGTTTGTAAACTGCGGTGCCTTCATTACACCGTCTTCGATATATTCTTCCTGAAGTTTACCAACAAAGCGAGAATAACTTTCGTTTGCAATTACCGTAAGTCGATTCACCTTGGAATCTTTAATTCGTTCTCCATTCTGATTAACAGGCAAGCGCAACCCACGCCCAATTGTCTGTCGCCTTGAACTTTCAGAAGTAATTTCACGAAGAGCACAAATCTGGAATACATTCGGGTTATCCCATCCTTCTCGGAGAGCCGAATGAGCAAAAATAAAGCAAACAGGTTCTTCATTAGAAAGAAGCTGTTCTTTTTCTCGCATGATGAGGTTGTAAGCTTTCTTTTCAGCTTCTTTATCATCAGCAGTCTTTGTTCCGTCTATTGGAGTATCAACGTCTTCTTCCAGTTTTGATTTTTTAGCGACCTTTTTTGCAAAATACCCTTCACGAACATCTTTACCAGAAAGATTCTTCCATGCAGGGACTCTATCCCTTACTTTTTCAAATTCTTCGTCAAAAATGCGCGCAATAATTGGGTCATCACCTTTGTAACTTGCAACACGGTCAATGAAGAATAAAGAAAGAACCTTAGCATCATACAGATGGCTTTTTAGATTTGCCATTGCCTTGATATGTTCGTCAATTGTAGCCTTAATCATCTGACGGAAGATAATTTCGCGGGTAAGGTTAGCACAACTTGCTTCGTCCTGAAGATAACTCATTCCGTTCGTAAGTCTTACATGAGGATTGTTATCTTTGACGCTGATTTCATCAATGCCTAGATCTTTATAAGCCGGGTTCTTTGTAAGTGCCTGAAATGTCTTCTTTTCTTTTTCTGCAGCCTTAATCGTGTATTGTTCTATGGTAGTTTTACCGCCGCTTAAGGCATTAAGTTCAACTTCCACAGAGAGTGGCGTTTTATTGATTGCAAGAATCTTAAAGTAGTCGGCATTACTTGTTGCAATCTGTTCTTCCTGAAAACCGAGAATGTCAATTTTCTTAACAAGATTCAGCTGGCTCGCTTCGTAACTGCTCAATCTGTAAAGCTCGTTAGGACAATCAGTTCCAGGAGTCGCTGAATAACCAACACTGAATAATGGATGCAGTGTTCTTAGGGCACGTTTTGCAGTGTCAGTCTGATAATTTTGAACTTCATCAAGGATAAGAATCGGGCGGGTTTCCTGTACAAATGATATTGGAAGCTTACCGCCACGGATTTTTTCTGTCGACTTGTAAATAACATTTGAATTCTTGTTAAAGCTGTCTACAGTCATCAAAAGGATTTCCAATCCCGTAGAAGTTCCAAAATTTTTGCAATTGGTAACATTACCGTCATACTCTGTGATTTTCTGCGGAACTATAGTACCAAACAGGGTTTCAAAATGCTCACGGGTTGCGTTGAATGTTGCGACAGCTCCTTCATAAATTGCAACACTCGGAACAACTACAACAAATTTTCTCCAGCCATATTCTTTATAAAGCGAATAAATCGTTCTAAGATAAACATAAGTCTTACCCGTACCAGTTTCCATATTAATTGTAAATTCTGGATACGAATAATAATCAGAGCTCTGTGGTGAACATAAAAGAGTTGGACCATCATTTTCTGGAGAAAGATCAGGCAAAACTTTTAGTCCATTTTCATGGCGGATTGTATCGAAATTTTCTTGAATCAAATCTGTGCTGATTTCATCAAGCTCATCCATATTTGGGATGGTGTCTTTATCAGATTCCTCCGATTCCAATCTAAATTCTATATCGGTATCCTGCCTGTCCATGCCTTCAAAAAGTTTTACCACACTTTCTACTGCACGAATCTGATAATCCTGATTTGAATCAAATTTTATCTTTACGCTCATATTATTTCTTCCCGCCTGTTTTGCTTTCAAGCACTTTGATTGAATCAAGGAAAGCAACTTCTACATCGCTCAAAGTTTTCTGCTGATATTTCTTGTACTCACCTTTTGCCTTTTCTACGGCCTGCTCATGGCTGATTGAACCGTTCCCTTGCAGGAGCTGTTCTCCGCTCATTGTGAGAATTCTGTCCAGATGGGCAGCCCAGTCTTTCATGGTCATGGGTTCATGCCGCTCTGCCTGGCGTTCTGCAAAATCAAGATATCCAGATACAATCTGCCCCATGGCACGGAGTTCTTTTTCATCAAGATAATTTTTGGCAATGACGGCATCCTTCAAGTGAGGTCGGTTGCCTTCAAATGTCTTAAGCCCCATGAACTCTTTTTCTGCATCGGCCCTGTTGTAAATGACTTCTGCAGCAGTCTGACCGTGAACGGCAAAATGCATTTTGTTCTGCACTTTCTTGAAGAACTCTACCGATGTGTCTGAACGCGGATTGTAGTCGATGCTTGTGGCGTAAATGTCCAGAACCTGACGGTAAAAGACCTTTTCTGATGCTCGGATATCGCGGATTCGTGTCATCAGTTCTTTCCAATAGTCACCGCCGCCAAGCTGTTTCAAACGGGTGTCGTCCAGAGTAAAGCCCTTGCGGATATATTCGTTCAGACGTTTCGTTGCCCACTGGCGGAACTGTGTGCCGCGGATTGATTTTACTCGGTAGCCGACAGAAATTATGACATCAAGGTTATAGTAAAGAACATCATGAGTTTGAGTTTTTCCTTCTATTGCTCCGTGCTTAGTGGTAATTCGGAAATTCCGAACTACCATCGATTTTTCCAATTCGCCTTCTTCAAAGATATGCTTTATATGCTCATTGATTGTAGACTTTGCCTTTTCAAACAAAGTTGCCATCTGTTCTTGAGTCAACCATACGGTTTCGTCTTCAAAGAGGACTTCAACATTAATGGTTTCTTTGTCAGTACTGAATATTGCAATCTCTTTTCTAATTGATAATTGAGAATTGACAGTTGATAATTTTTCCTCACTCATATTCTTTCCCCCGTTTTCACTTTTACATTCTCCATTCTCAATTCTCCACTCTCCATTATCAATTAACTTTACTGCTCTTAACTATTGAAGTAAGGATTTTGATAACTTCTTTGTTTTCAGCATAAAGGTCAGCAATCTGTTCATTTTTTATGATTTCACTTTCAACAAGCAGTTCAAGCCAGTAAGCAGTTTCATCCGCTTCTTTAAGGGCAATGCTCATTTTGCTTATAAAATCTGCTTTGCTTTGAGCATTTTTGCTTTCCCGTATATTTGCTCCAATACTCGTTCCACTGTGTAATATTTGTTTTGAAAGAACATACTCTTTCTTTTCATCACAGAGATATTTGTAAAACTTAACAATCCTAACCGCAAAAGCCTTTGATTTTTCTTGAATTATGTTTTCCTTCAATTATCAATTCTCCATCGTCAATTATCAATTAAATCGTTTCGATGCGGCCTTTGTCGGCAAGACGGGCATAGCTTGTATCATCAATGGCACTGTTAAGACAGACAAACTTTTCTTTTTCGTCCAGCTTGAGGTTTTTGATTGTATCGGAATCAATCTGTGAATCAAGACAGACATACATTGTAGTTGTACGGCTTGCCGGTCCTTCGCTGTCTTTTATGCAGTAAACGGTATTTTTGGTAAATGCATCAACTTTTTTACAATCGCAGTCCAAAGCAAAACCCTGTTTTAGTATGATTTCTGTAAGAACGTTTTCTGTCTTCCAGCCATCAACAAGAGGGATCTGATTGTTTTCCAATTCTTCAAAGAGAGATTTTGTTGCGTTTTCGTCCTGCCCCTGAACTGGGGTGTATTCTTTGAAGTTTGATTCCTGCATTCGGTAAACTTTGAAGCCGATGTCTAAGGGATTATCTTTGCTAAACATGTCTTTGTTTGCTTTTGCTTCCTCAAGAATTTTTGCACCAGCACGGCGGATACGTTCTTTCCCAATTTCGCAAATGTTTTGAAAGCCAGATTTTAACGCATCTGGATTTTCTAAGCAGTCTTGAGGTAATTGTACAAGTATAAATTTTCTATGCTTTTTATCTTTATTTATATTTAATAAAGCATTTCCTGTTGTAGCGCTTCCAGAAAAGAAATCAAGTACAATATCATTCTCATTTGTTGAATATTTTATAAGACTTTCCATTAAAGATACTGGTTTTGAATAATCAAAAATATTCGCACCAAACAAAGAACTTAAATCCTTTTTTGAATTATCGTTAGAATATTCATTCTCAACAAATTCCAATGTAGAAATTGTCTTTGTTCTATCTAAGATTTCAATTTTATATGAACCATTGTCTTTTACAATTTTTGCATTCTGGTATGTTTTCGTATATATTCTGGCATAATCTTTATATTTTTTCAGAACAATAAAGCCATTTGCCAATCCAAAATCGTACAAATCCTTACTCCATCTCCATGCCCAATCTGCTCTTGCATGGTTTCCGGCTTTTCGTTCCTTGTACTTTTCATAATCATTACCTGGGTATAATGTAAGACCGTCTATCTCAATTGGATAATCCAAACTAGAACTATAAGACAAACTATCATAATCAAGAGTTTGATTCAGTTTATATTTTCCACGTTCATTTACATATTCATCCTCATATTTGAAAGCATCATCAGTATGTTGTGGAAGATATAAAGATGGATTTTCATTTTTAGAATAAACCAGTACATAATCATGATTTTTGGCAATTGCATCTGTTGTTTTTCCAGATTTTTTTGTGACTCGAGGAAAATTTCCTAAATAGTTTTCCTCTCCAAAAACATCATCGCAAAGCAATTTTAAATTTGCTTGTTCATTATCATCAATCGAAATAAAAATAACTCCATCTTCAGTCAAAAGTTCACGTGCAAGCATAAGACGCGGAAGCATCATATTCAGCCAGTTTGTATGGAATGCTCCGTTGCTTTTCTGGTTTGTAGTAAGAGCGTTGCCTTTCTCATCAGTCTGCCCGGTTAGCCTTTTATATTCTTCCACGGGCATTGTATAATCATCAGGATAAATAAAATCGTTTCCCGTGTTATATGGCGGATCTATGTAAATCATCTTTACACGCCCCTTGTAGCTCTGTTTTAAGATACGCAAAACTTCAAGGTTATCACCTTCAATATAAATATTATGAGTTGTGTCTTCGTTTACACCATCTCCAGGAACAGGAACGAGAGTCCCTTTTGGGGAAGCCTTTGCTTCAATCTTTGCATTGCGTTTTCCAGGCCAGTAAAGTCCATAGTAACCAGGAGTTCTGTCTTCCTGTGGGTTTTCTCCACCTGTAATTTCTTTAAGAACATCTAAATTAATTTTTCCGTCACTAAAAAGTCCCGGGTAAAGCTGTTTTAAAGCCTCGAGTTTTTCATCTGTTGGTTTTGTTGCCTCAATAAAAGAATTACGATTTTCAGACATTTATTTGTTCTCCTGTTTATTCTGTTACTCTTGTATCAATCTCCTGGAATGCAATTCCAGATAGTTTTTTACGTACATCTGCTTCAATCAACTCAATGCGTCTTTCGATAAAAGTATTGATTGCATCTTCCGGCAGCTTTTCATCTTTTACCCATTCCACTAGTTCTTTCGGAAGGAAATGATCCGGCATAATTGCAATGTAATCTGGATTATTCACATATTCTTTTAGATACTCTGTAGGATTATCATTGGTAAATTCCAAATTTGTAAGCTGGGTAATGTATGCAATGTTCATCAATGAGTTTTGATTTAAATTACTATGTGTTCTTACAAATTCCGACTCTGTTGGAAATATATGGTGTAAGTTTGGATTGTCAGTTGATTCAAAGTAATTATGAACTATGACAGAACGGTCTGTAAATTTCCAATCCTTCGGATTCTTACTTGCATATAAAGATAATATTGCTCGGCTCATTCGTCCTTTAGAACTGTAACTTGCTGCTCTAAACTTTTCTTTATTAAATACAAAAGTTCCAGCAGATTCCAAGGTACCTGTCTTTAAGAGTTTTAGATGTTCAAATAGCTGAGTTGTATTACTCAGTAAATCATCATTATGTAAACATTCAAACCAGAAATATTGCGTAATAAAATTATAGTCTGGATTCTTATTTCTAAAGAAATAACTTGTTAATGTAATATAAAAATATCCGTAGGGAATTAAAGCGGGAGTCAAAAGATGTAGATGATTTTCAAAAAAATCAAAAGTCTTTAGTATTGCTGTCTTTGCATCATCCCAAACAGAAAGAATCTGTTCTGTTTTTATATCATTTAAATATCTGTCTGTAATATTATAAATCCCAGAATTTTGTACATTCTGATTTATTAAGATTGCGATTATTCTTAAAAAATCCAGATCTTCAATATTCATGAAATTGCTTTTATTAGTTTTTCTAAAGTCATCAATTATTTCACGAAGATAGAAACCTTTCTGTCCATTCTCTTCTGGAATAAATGTCTTTGCTACTACAATATCAAAAATATTTAATGGTTTACCAGCCTGATTAATGCGTTCAAAAATCTGGCAGACTTCACTTACCTGTATTCCTTTTACTTCAATGAATGATAAGCGATAATTATTGATTACCTGATTAATGAGCCCTAACTGCATCATTTCTGGAGAGGAAAAATCTTGGGAAAGTTTAAAAACTTTTGTCTGAACTTCATTGTAATTTTTAACAACATCGTAAAGTTTTACAATTAAACCTTTATCATATTTTTCTTTACGAGCTTTGTTGTGTTTGTCCTCTCCGTTATTGTCATCAATTTCAGACCAGAAAAGAAACCTTTCCTTAAAACTTTCATCATCAGTTTCATCTTCCAAAGGAATTGTTAAGTCGATATACAACTGTGGATCAAAGCCAGGACGTCCAGCTATTGTTCCTCCTAAGAGAGAAGTCATTAATGATGTCGTTCTTTGCTGTCCATCAAGAATGTATTGATATTCAGTTTTAGGGGTGTTATCTGTAATAATATGGCCACCAATACTTCTGTGATTCTGTAATTTTATTGGTGTTTTCCAGACCAAGATACTACCCAATGGATAAAACTTGTATATGCTATCCCAAAGCTTTTTTACATTATAAGATTCCCATACAACATCACGCTGGAAAGTTGGAATTTGGTATTTCATTGCTGACAAATCGTCAATATAAGTTGTTAAACCCGAATTAGTTGGTTTGATTCTGTCTGTATAGTTTGACATTTTGTTATTATTCCCCTTCTACTTGATTAATTACACATATATCGCCTACATCACAGTTCAGGGCCTTGCAAATGCGCTGGATACTATCCATGGAAATAAATTCACCTTTTGTCAATTTGGCCAGAATATTCGTTGAGATTCCTGCCATTTCAATAAGGTCAGTTTTATTCTTATGTCCCATTTCTTTATAACGAGCCCAAAGCTTTGTATAATATAGAAGATTATACCTCAACTTCAGGTTTTAAAGGTGAAAAAAATCACGATTTCACAAAATATTTTTCTTTCCTATCTTACCTACTTTCCATAAAACTTTCTCACATCGTTCAAATAATCATCCATATTTTTATCACCCATTTCATATTCCCTGTTAAAGGCTTCCTTTAATAAAGGAGCTATTAAGCCAAGCAATTCCAAATTTAATTGATATCCAACATCAGGACATGGTGAAGACTCCCCAACTCCATTCTTCTTTGTAAAAATCATGTTCAAAATCCGAAATGCAGGAAATCAGTTCATTCTTGAATTTTAGTAACTCAAGATAGGAAGCATTCTTATACTTTTCTACGTACTGTTTTGGATCAATCATCATAATTAACATCCTCCATTTTTTTTAAGCAGAATTACTCTTCTTCACTACCCTCCCCATTAAAAAGAGGGTATTCAAAATACTCATGGAACTTATCCTGGAACTTCTTAAATATCCGCTGGAACTGTAATAACTCTTCCTCCCATCCCACAGGTATCGAATTATATCTTTTTAGTTTCTCGTGGTAGCCTTCCCATTCAGGGTAATCATATCCGCTGGTACCGATTAAGAGGTCTGACATTTTAGTTGCTTTATTTTAAAATCTTAAAACTATCGACTTTTCCTTCTTTTTTGGTGTCTATAATTCCATTCTTCTTGAATTCTTCAAACAGTTTATTCTGGCTGTTTACTTTCTTTCCCTTATATGAAAAATCCTTTATAAGGTTACGGAGCTTTGTACCAAATAAGCCACCATCATACCATTTATCTTTATCAAAAGATTCAATAATTTTCTTAATCTTTGAGGCTTCTGTCTTATTAAAATCGAGATCTGTTAATATTTTCTCAATCTGACTCGGCTCTTTTACAGAATTGTCCTGTTTTGTAAAATAATCATCTATAACAAGAATCTTATCAGAACTGCTGGTAAACAACTGTTTTTCCTTATCAGATGCACGAGTTACAAGCCAGACATTCTTTCCATATTTACGCAGTTTATCCATTATTACAGTAAAATCTGTATCGGATGTAATGAATATATATAAATCAATATCCGGAGATTTCTGATAAAGGCTTTCAAAAGCTTCAACTGTAAGAATCAAATCAGCTCTATTTTTACTGTTTCCCTCAGAAACCTGAGGTGCTTCGCGAATATCAAAATTCAGATTTTTAAGTTGTTCCCTAAAATTTGCAATAGATGTTGTATTTCCACATGCAAGTTTTATCGCAAATACTGGAGTTGAATCATCTTCAATATCCAGTGTTACTGCTTCTAATAACTTCTTAAGATTTAACTTTTTATCAACATTTTCCAAATCAAAATAAATTGCAATAGAAGTCCTCATTTTATTCTACCTCCAGGATGTTTATCTTCTTTTTCTTTAATAAAAAGGCATACGCTCCTCCTGATACAATACTGTCAAAAGCGTTTCCAAAACCAAAAAGCAATGCAATACCTATTAAAGTCGGTTTCCACACACCTGCTAGATACAGAATAAAGGCAACTCCGTAATAGATAGTGTTTGTTACAACCGATTCGAAAAGCATGTAATTTGTTTTTCCCAGACCATAGAACTCACTGTCAAATACATTCTGTAAAGCATATAAAACATAAAACCCGAGAAGTACCATAACAAGACTGAACAACTTATCTACATCGGCAAATTGTAAAACGTTTGCCATGAATGACTTCCATCCCGGAATAGTAATAAACCAGATTAAACATACAATAGCTGTTACTGCAAAATAACCAAGGGTATTATTTTTTACAGCTTTTTCATCTGTACCAACTTCCTGTTTTATTAATTCTCCAAGCTGATTTACTGGAAGAAGCAGCCATCCCCAGATAAAATTATTTGCAACCCAGTAGGTTCCCTGTTCATTTACCATGTTTACCATTCTACTGATCATTATCATATAAGCCACATTTCGAACAAATGATTCTGCACCAGAAATACCACCAACTTTCAATAAGCCTTTTGTCCATTTGAATGATAATTTTTCCTTATTGAAAATCGAATATCCTTCTTTGCTCAGCAGAATCACTGATACAATGAAAAGAAGAAGATTCACAACTATGTTGCTATATCCTATTCCGTTTACGCCAAGATTTGCAGAAATACTAAGTGTTGAAACAAAGAATGTATCAAAAATTATGCATAAAGCGAGCTTTACTCCAGTAAGTATGTACACATATTTTGATTTTCCGAGAGTTACCAGACATACAAGCAGAAAGCTTGCAAGAAGAGAAAAGATATTAGCAATACTTTCAATTCTTATATAAATGGCCGATTCTCCAATAATATCCTTGCTTGTGGCCATTGCAACTAATAATGGATTCGTAAATAAGCATATAAAAATCGAACAAACTGCATAAATACAAAAAGAAATTATCAGCCCTGTTTTTATTCGGTTTGTATATTCTGTCTTATCAGAGACAACCTTTCCCATAAAGAAATATAATGGGAGAATGATTGCCTCGTTAAGGATTTCATAAATCAGATTTACCCAGGAAAGCTGTCCTGCAATAGAAAAAGACCAATCCCCGGGAAGCTGTCCGATAAAGAAAACCCGTACAGTTGTATAAATTGTTGGAATTAATCCCATTACCAATAATGAAAGAAAAAGTTTCCAGTTAATATTCTTTAAGGATTTATATATCTTATTCATCGTTCTTACTCCATATTTAATTTTTTATTAATGTCTCTTATTACTCATACTCATCAACATAACCTTGATCCATGTCCCAATCAAAAGGAACACCACCACCATAATCATCTTCTTCATCTGGAGAAAACATGTCTATCAAACTGCCATCACATTTTGGATAGTTTTTACATACAATATATGGCTCATCTTCATTTGGAAATTGAATTACTTTAGAATCCTCATATTTGTATTCATCATCGCAATGCATACATTTAACAATTGAAGTCATTTTTCTACCAAAGGAATAATTACCTACTCGAAGAATCACCTCTCTCTCTTTTCCTGTAATGATTTTAGGAGTTATTGCTTTTTCTTCTCCTTCAAATCCTGTTACATTCACACCTTTAAAAAATTGTTTGGCATATTCAATTTTGGAATCAATGTCTAAATCTGCCAATTCATAATCTTTTTCAAGATAGTCCCATTGAATTAAATTCATGCTGTTTTTGAAATTTCTTAGTTTTATCTCAGCATAAATTAATTCTTTTTCAGAGGCTGCTATCAAATCCTTCCATTTCTTAAAACCTGCAATTTTAGCGATATAGTGTTGTGCATGAGATAGTTTTACATCTTGTTCGTCTTTAACGTTTAATTCGAAATAAGAAAACCAATCCTCAATATCAAAAAATTTTGGAGAATACCTAAAGTAAACGTTACCATCAGTTTCTACAATTTTTTTTGGGATTTCCAGTCTTTTAAAAAGTTTTTTGATTGTTTCTTGAAGAACTCAAGATTTGACATAATGTTACTCCTTGAGCATTCATCTTATTGTTATTGCTTAAATACCAGTACCGTCAGCAACAATAAACCTGATGCTCATAGGTAATCATTATTTTTAGTGATATGGTAGGATAAAAATCTTTGCACTGGTTGCTAGCTTTACCACGAAGCTAATCTCAATATACAAAGATTAAAAAAAGTCGTCAATAGTTCGAATTGTCTTAATGTGTTTAAATCTTTATTTTTGATTATATTCAAAATTAACCCGTAAAAAACATTTTTCCCTAAACTACTTTTTAAATAATATGAGGTAGCACCACACCTTACCACCCTAAAGTATTATCATAACGGACAAAAAATATACTACACAATAATAAGCATTGTACTCTTTTACTTTATATCTTCCACCAGCTCAAACCGCCACTTCTGCTTTACGTCAGGGTACTTCTCGTGATCTACCTCGCTCAAAAACATCCCCTTCTCCCGAATCCAAAGCGAATTGTCTCCGTAGAGCCTGCGGTAAACCACATATTCTTCCTTGGTTTCCGAATGAAATGCCACATCCTCAACGATGTAATACTTGTTCTTAAAATACTTATATATTCCGTGAATTTTTACTTCGCGTTCTTCCATTACTTTGCTCCTCCCAGTCGCGCCCTTACCATCCCTCACGCAACAAAGCCAACTTGTCATTAGAGGGTTTGCTTCTCTGTCATTGTCGGGCTTGACCCGGCAATTCCCCTTTTTATATTTCTTTCTACATTTGAGTGAGTTTTACGGTGATATTTTTGCCGTTTAGTGTGATTTTTTTATTGTTTACAGTGACGTTTTCTCGTACTTCTTTATCTTTCCACCCCCCCCCCAAAAAAAAAAAACGTGTTTGCGTACAGCGGCATTTTTGGCATTGAATCTTTACCGTAGAATCTTCCAGCTGCCGTTCTTATCCGCGCCGAGACGCTGAATGATTTTTTCCTGCTGAAGTTTTTTCATGTTGCGGTTTACGGTTTCCCGTACGATGTTCAATTTTGATGCGATTTCATTTTGCGTTATACATGGGTTTTCTTTTATCAGGTTCAGTATATCTTTTTGTGTTTGCGTGAGTTTTACAGTGATATTTTTATTGTTTACAGAGATATTTTCGCTTTTTACAGTGACATTTCGTGTGACATTTTTGTCATTTACAGAGACTTTTTTAACGTTTCGAGTGTCATTTTCATTATTTACTGTGACTTTCCCATAGTTTACAGTGACGTTTTTGTCGTTCTTTTTGATTTCCAGAAAATCTTTTGCCCTGATGTGGAGAAATCTGTTTTTCAGTTCGTTGTGTTCTCCGAGCAGGAGATTCCGGAAGAATTTTTCAAGGAATTCCAGATTTTCATGGATTCCTTTCTGAAGGTTGTTGTAGTTCGCACGGACGAGAGCATTCCGGAAATACCAGGAATTTTCCGCGAATATTCTGTTGTCCGCATTGAATCCGAGCGAGCGAAGATATTTTATCGTGAAAACCGCGGTTGTCCTTGTGTTGCCTTCTCCGAAAGCGTGAATCTGCCAAAGACGGGATACAAAGAAAGTTATGTGCTTTACGGTTTCTTCCAGCGTGAGATTTTTATAGCTGAAATGCCTTTCCTGCTCAAAATCGTAGTCGAGCGCGGATTTAAGCTCAAATGCGGCTCCGTACATTACGGAATCGCCGTCCAGAACCCATTCTTTTTTTGAGATGTCGTAGTCCCGGATTTTTCCCGCAAATTTGAATATTCCGGCAAAAAGCCTTCCGTGAAGCGCAATCAGGTAAGACGAAGAAAAGTTGAACGATTTTTCACTTAAAATCTGCGCGATTCTTGATGAAACTTTGTCGGCTTCTTCTGTTCTCTCGTTGTCGTTTCCTGAACGGTCTGTTTTTGATTCATAATAGCTGTCAATTATGGATGTCGCTTCTGCAACCGAAATTTCGCCGTCGATGTTGCGTTTCGCAGTCTCAAAAAGATATTTTGACGGTGTTAGTCCGTCCACCTGCTGCAGGCCGATTGCCGTAGCCCAGGCATAAGTCTTTTCTTTTTTTGCAGGCTCTGAGTTGCGGATATATTCTTCAAAATCAAGCTCGTAAGGCGATTTTTTTTTCGGCATATTTGGAAAGTCCTAATTTAGTTTGCAGATTAACAGAGTCTTTCTGCTTGCCTAATTATATTACACAACCCCTTATCTTTCCACCGTAAAAAACGTGTTCGCACACAGCGGCATTTTTGGCATTGCGGTATTCCAGAACTTCTTGAATTCTTTTGCCGGGATTCTTCTATTATAATACGGTTCGTTGCAGTTTGAAAGTTCGGCGAGCGATTCTGCGGCAAAGATATTCTGCCCGTCGTAGCCGACAACCGAGACGTAATGCAGCCAGTTTTTGTCCGGTCGGATTTTTATCATCGCGATTACAGGATTTCCGGTGGCGGCCGCATTTTTCAGCGAGTTCAGGTTTCCACGGCAGTATTTTACCTTGAATCCGTTTTTAGAAAGAAAATTGAAAATTCCTTTCGGTTAAACGTAGCCGCCGCGCATTTTGTTCGGCATTTTTTCGTAGGCTGAATTCCCGCCAGCGCGACATCAACAATCGTTGTTGTCAGAAAATATGAGATGAATGAAATTGCCGTGACAAGGAGAATCAGTTTCATGTCCTAAATGTAAGCGTACATTTTGATTGCAGAGAATTCAGCCTTGTGCTTGCTTTCCTCTTCCTCAAGGTCGTAAAGATTCTGAAGATTCAGCCAGAATTCCGCCGTTGTTCCAAAGAATTTTGAAAACCTGATTGCAGTGTCGGCTGTTATTGAACGCTTTCCGTGTATTATCTCGGAAATTCTTGTCTGAGAAATATCGATTTCCTTTGCAAGCCGATACGCCGTGATGTTCATCGGATCAAGAAATTCTTCCTTTAAAATTTCGCCTGGATGAATGTTCGGCAGCTTGTCATCTGTGATAATCTTGTATTCCGACATCTTCGGCACCTCCATCTTCAAATCTAAAAACTATCCGCCACTGGTCATTTATTCTGATTGAGAAATATCCATCCAGATTTCCTGAAAGTTTTTCAAGCCTGTTTCCGGGCGGAATCCTCAGGTCGTCAACGGTTTTTGCGGCGTAAATCATTCTGAGTTTTCTTCGGGTGGCATTTTGAATTTCCGGCGGAAGTTTTCTGCTTCTTGTTCCGCTGAATATCAGCTCCGTTTCCTTGTCCGCAAAAGTCCGAATCATGAATATATACTAACGTTTAACAGAAGTATTTGTCAAGGAAAAATGTTTTTCACTTCCTCAGTTTCCCCGCAATCCTAAGTGCCGCCTCTATGTGCATTATCCAGTGGCGCGAGAACGGCATCTGAACAAGACCGCGGAAATCCTTGCCGCACCAGTAGTCAACCAGCCAGGCGGCGCTTTCGTCCGTGCTGACGACGTTCAGGGATTCAAGTTCCTTTCTGCGTTCGGCGGAAACTTTTTTCTTCAGGTCGGAATAGGAAAGGGCGCAAAGGATTTTTTCAGTTTGGGCTTTGACTTCGTGGATGTAGTTTGTTCCATTTATGTCGTAGTTTTTTAGGTCGATTGTAAAAAGATTTCGCATTCTGACTCCGTAAGATTGGCGATAATTGTTTAATCCTGTAACGGCGGTCAATTCTCGGACGGATTCAGTACGCTGCCGCCGAAGACCTTCAGGAAAAGAAAACAATCCGCGTGGTAACCACAGTCGAATATCTTTTAAAATAGAAACAGACTGACCGGTCTGGAAAACCGGAATCTGCCTCGGAAGAACACACTGCGGCGGATTATTTTTTTTCAATCACCCCCTGAACAAAAAGCAGCCTTCCTCATGCGAAAAAATCACGCCGATTGCCTGCAAGAATGAGTAGACAATCGTGCTGCCCATGAATTTCATTCCGAGTTTTTTTAGTTCCGCGGAGATTGCGTCTGAAAGGCCGTTCGTTGACCTGCCTGTTTCGTGAATTATTTTTATGGCGGAAAGAGCGGCTTTTTCCGCCATATTCTCTGCATTTTCCGTGCCGCCGCTTTTTGAACAGGCGGTTTTACTCAAATATTCGTCTAAAAACTTTCTTATAAAATTAAAGAAACTTCCGTACTCAAGGCAAATCGCCCTGAAAATTCTTGCGTTTGAAATGCTTGCCTTTATTTTCAAGCGGTTTCTAACGATTTTGGGATTCGCCAAAAGATCCGCGATTTTTTCTTCGCCGTAGCCGCAGACTTTTTCAAGGTCGAACCCATCGTATGCAGAACGGAAATCGTTACGCTTGTTCAAGATACATTCCCAGGAAAGCCCGGCCTGAAAACTTTCGAGCGTCAGCATTTCAAAAAGATATTTGTCGTCCGTGCTCTTTTCAGAAAATTTTCCCCATTCATTGTCGTGGTAGGCTACATATTCTGGATTTTTCAGGTTGCACCAGTTGCAGCGCGGAAGATTCTTGTCAAAAACTTTTTCTGGCCCTAAGTTTCCGGGCGTCATTTCCAACCTTCCCAGATTTTCACTTCAAGACCGCAGGTAGCGGCGTTTTTTCCGTTGCGGCAAACCGGAAGTTTCAGAAGAAGCTGATTTTCAAAAAGTTTTTCTTCCTTGTCAGAGTCATCAAGATACGCGAACGATGCGTAATCCTTTGAGTTTTTGTCCGCCAAAAGCTCAACCGCTTCTGCCCTGGAGCCAACCGCACGTGAAACCGATTCCACTACGCTTTCAAATTCGCCGCGGCCCATCTCTTTTTCCTTTAAATCCACAAACTGAAAAGGAATCCTCCGCTCCTTGAACCACATCTGCGCTTTTTTTGTGTCAAAATTTTTTGTTGTTCCAAAAATCTGAATCATGCGGACATTATAGCAAAAATCCGGGATTTTGACTAAAAAAATTGACAGGCATCTCTAAACTTTATTAATATGATCATAAATGGAAAAAACAAAAATCCTTACCGAACGCCTTATAATCCGCAATTACGAAGAATAATATCTGGCTATAAATGAAACAAGAATTTTTTGAACCTGAGATTTAAGACGGATTGCATTTGACTGTCTCAGGTTTATTTAAATTTCCTGCTGAATGATCCGGCCGTTTTCTTTTTCGGATTTATAAATATCATAAACATAAGCGGAACTTTCAAGATACAAGCCTGTTTCAACATTGTTCAGCTTTGAAAAAGTTTCTGATGTGTAAAGCCGTTGCATTGCCTCAAGAACCGGAACTTTGAAATCTTCCATTATAAAAGAAACGATGTCATCCGTGATATATTCAATCAGCTGTTCCTGCCTAGACATTTTCAACTCCAGTCTTTAAAAGATATGACAACGCTTTTTCAGTATGAAACGAATACTGGTCTGTCAATTTCTTGAATTCCATTTCATTTACCAAAGTTTCAACAGAAATAAGCCCGTCAGAAAACTGCCTGAAAAGCAGAGCCAAATCATCATTTGCAATCGGTCCGCAGACAATATCATAGCGGCTATCAAAATTATTATCGCCTTCAACTGTTTCAATTCTCTTGTAATTCCGGTTTTTGATTACAAACTTCGCCCATTCTTCAGATGGCTTTTCAAAAATCCTGATATTCAAATTTCCTCCGAAAAGAACTTTTTCATTAAAAGAATAAATATTTACAAAAGGAGTCCTGCCGTACATATTGGAGACACGCAAAGCCATGCGTTCAGCCTGCTCTTTTATACTCGTAAGATAAAATCCTTTTCCAAAGTCCTTGTTCGGTCTGCATTTTGAAAGCTCGATTTTCTGAATATCAACATTTGAACCGTGATAAAGCGTCATTGAATCTTGCCTCCATTTTTCTGGCAAATCATTGTCATATCAGAAACCGCGTCATCAAAAGAAAGCGTATGCTCAACATCATAAAATTCCGTAAGAAAATCCAATGCCTTGTGCTCCAGCAAATACAAAAATGCCTGAGTTTTGGAAAGCGACTTAGCACGCGCAAATTCATTCACACATGCAACTGTATATCGGATTTGGTTTTGTTCTTGATTTGACATAAGCAGATTCCTACAGAAAAATTATAACACACTTTGTGGTATTGGAAAATAATGCGAATTATTTTGTCTGGTAAATTATAATATCGCCCTTGTTCTCATTTTCCATAATCATTCGGAAGTTTTTCCGTGTATTCGGGCAGTTTGTCAGCCGATGGACCAATGTCCGTTTTTCTTGTTTTTTCTTTTTATAAGGAATAATACCCTTGTCGATAAATAAATCATCATTTAAACGATACCGAACTTGAATTTTTGCCAATATCATTTCCATATTAACTTTTTTCGAGAGGTAATTTATGAGAATGGTGAAAAAGGCGGCTTATTTGGCATGGCTCTTGTTGGCGGGAGCTGTGTTCGGGATGATTATGGCGGGGTGCCAGAATAATGATTCCAGTCCAGAAGATTCTAACATCGAAGCAGATGATGAATTTTTTGGAGAATATGTGGATGATGAGCTTGGGATAGTCTATGTTCTAAATGGAAATGGAACATATTCTATAAAACAAGGCAATTATTTACTTGAAAGCGGAACTTTGGAACTTTCTGATGATGATAGCAGTCGTGCTATAAGAAAGAGAGGAAGCAAAAAAGCAACGCATAAGCCATCAAAATCTGGTGGTGCAAAAGCTAGCACAAAGAAACCATCTGCTTCAAAAAGTTCGGTAACTAAAAGTTATTCTGGAAATACAAACATTGGAAACACACCTTTTAGCAAGAAAGGAACTTCTACTTCATCTAGGATTTCAAATCAAATAATTTATGTGCAAAGTGATTCAAAAACCACACCAAAACTTTATATACACGATAATGGTGACAACACAATTTCTGAACGCTTAATAAAAGGAACTTACATAGGCAAGTCATCTCGTTCAGGAAACACAATATATAAGTGGTATAAATTTACAATAAAAAATTCTGTTCAATTTTATGGAAAAATTGTACGAGGAAATTATAGCAAAAATATCTATACAACCTCAGAACGTGTAATCTCCATCGATGCAACCGGAAAACTTTCTTATTCAAAACCTGCTGGTGTACGTTCCGCAAGCACAGAAGAATCTGAATACAATGGAAATGACTATTTGTGGTATGTTCAAGGAAACTTTACGGCAGATTCTTCAGACCAATGGAAAGCACTTAACGGCTACAATAACATGAAAGAAATTGCAGAAGGTGTCTTCCAAGCAACTTTGTATCTTCCAAAAAATATTTATGGCTTTAAAATTATGACTAAAGATAAAACCCATGATTATTCTATGGCTCTAGATTATCAAGGACTTGTTCCAAAGAATAAATGGTTCGAAGTTGTTGAAAGTTGGTCTCATGATTGGTATTCAAAAAATGCAGCAATTTCTACTGGTGGCGGCTTATATACTTTCACGCTTGACCTGTCCGATGAAACTCCTATGTTGTGTATTTCTACAGATGAGGAAGAAGACTCTTCAGAAGATGATGCTAATCTTTATGTAGTTGGAAATTTCGATGATATAAACTGGAAATTCACTGATGAAGGAGTGATGGAACAAACAAGCGGTACAATTACCAAATTCAAAACAAAAAATCCAATCAAGGTTTCAAAAGAGGGACAATATGAATTTAAAATTGCCGATAAAGCTTGGGGCGGAATTTTCGATGAATATTGGTTCAACGAAAACAATGAAGATTTACTCGGAAATGATGTTGTTATCAAGAGTACATACAAAATAAAAAAATGGTCATATAATACAAATATAACGCAATATCTAGAAGCTGGTGAATATGACTTTTATCTTGATATTTATAAGAATACCATAAGGATTGAGAAAGTTGATTCTTCAACCACAAATAATTCTTCTACTGCTGAAACTAGAAAAACATACAATCTTACAGGAAATTATACAGAAAATCTTATTGATACATATAATGTAGAAGCTGGCAAATTTTATATGTGCGAAATCACAGGTAATTCTGATTCATCTGTAGATATTTGGACAAGTCTAAAAACTCAAGCAAAAGATTCCATTGGCTCTGTAAAAATAACAGGAACAAATTTCTCAAAAAAAACATATTGCTACGCTTATACATCAGGAAAAGCATCAATGTACTTGAAATCAGCTAATGATAAAACAATTACAGCTAGAATAAAATTTACAGAAATTAAAACCCCATCTGATTTTATATATGGAATTTCATACAACAATGCTACAAAATGGGACGAATTTTATAATCCTAGCAAGGAAATAGAAGAATGTTCTTATACACTTGGAGCAGATGGTGGAAAATTTTACGGAGAAATTTATAACTCAACACATAATTTCACACTTCGCAGTAATTCAATTGCAACTCCATTGCCAGAAGGAATAACAGTTTCTGAAGATAGTGAAAATCCAGAAAAAATTTATATAATAAATAATAACACAAAAAACATAAATCTTAAATTTTCAATGAATAATTCATTAAAAGTTGTATTAACTGCTGAAGAAATTAAAAATCCGATATTTGATGGAAAATGGTATTATTTTGAACTTGAAACAAATACATTTACTGGCAATGAACTCGGGCTTGTTATTAATAATTATACAGATTCAGATGATGCTTCTGGAAAACAAACTTCTGATATAACCGGAATTTCCAAAAATGGCCTTTTCTATTTTGATTGGAAATCTGATTCTGAAATATATTACATTTCTAACAGAGCAGATAAGCCTTCTGCATCCGCAGAAAATGGAAAACTCAAAATCTTTGTATATTCAGATTCTGAAAAACCATTAAAAGTTTGTTACTGGTGTACCTCTTGGGCTGATTCCGAGAAAAATATTTGGCCAGGCGACAAAATGACACTTATCTCTAAATAAACTCTCCCCTGACCACAAAACCGCTGTTTATTGAAATCCATTCTTTCCGGCGGTTTTGTGGTTTTCTTTTTATGTTTTACAACAAAATAAAAAAGCTGTGATATAATTTTACAGTTTGGCAGAGAGTTTTTATTATATGCTTGCTTATGTAAAATCAAAAAAATTAAAGAAAAAAATCTAGTCTGAACAAAATTATGAAAAATCTCGTTTATCTTTTATTGCTTCTTTCCGCTTTTCCTGTTTTTTCGCGAACCGCTGTTTCCGGGCAGCAGCAAGTAAAAAATATCTTCTATATAATAGATAAAAAATCAAACTTGCAAGTTGAAGACGGCTCTGATGGGCTGGGCAAAAACGCCATCAACGAAATTATAAAAAACGGAACTCAGATTAAAGATGAATTCAGGTTTTCGCCGGGCTTTGTGAACGGAACGCTCTGGGTTTTGATTCAAAAAAATTCTGATTTTACTGATGCAACAAACAGTCAAAACTTTCAGATTTTGGACTTGGGGCCGGAACTTGTTGACCGCGCCGAGCTTTTTGTTTTTTGCGGCGAAAAATGGCAAAAAGCAGATTCCACCGGACGGCAGGTAAAAAAATCAGAAAAAAGCATAAAATCCTGGCGAAGTTTTGTTCAGATTCCAGAACAGAATGCCGGCGACGAATTTTTTGTGCTAAAAATAAAAAGTTCAGATTCAATTTCGCTGGTTTTCAGATTTTTTGAGCTTTCAACTTTCTTTGCCCAGACCGAAAAATTTTCTTTTATTCATATAATTTTTGTAGGACTGATGTTTCTTGCGTTTTTTACGCTCCTGCTGTTTTTTGTAAGTTCAAAAGAAAAACTCTTCCTGTATCTTAGCCTTATGAGCCTTTGCTTCTGCCTTTATCAAGCCGCAATGAAAGGTCTTGGCTGCACTTATATCTGGAACAGAAGCTGCGATTGTCTGTTTTTTTCAAGATTCAGTTATGTTGTCTGCTGCATAGGCTTGCTTTTTTCGCAGGTTCTGTTTCTTCAGAACATTTCGTTCAATAAAAACGGAATTTTCTACAAATCAATCCTGCGCATTCTTTCCGCAACCTGCCTGGTTTCAGTTGCGCTGTATGCGTTTGTCAGAAATATTAAAATTTCATACATCACAACTATCTGCTTTTTGATTTTCGGATGCCTTTTCTGCTCGGTGATTATGTTTCTTTCAGCAATCAGAAAAAAATCCATTCCCGTCCTGCTGATTTGTTCATGGATTCCGCTTTTTGTATACATAGTTTTCAGACAGTCGCTGCACTTGCTTCGTCTAAAATACAACGTGAACTCTTTTTTGGCGATTTTTGACAACGACTATTATTTTGGCTACGACATCTGCTTTATTTTTCACATATTCATCTACAGCCTTAGCATTTTTATAAAACTCCGGCAAAAAAAACTTGAATTCAATATGTACCGCGAGTCTTCATATTTTTTAAAGGCATCGGCGCATGAACTGCTTGCCCCTATAACTTTGATTCAAAATTCCTTTGAAGAACTGGAACGCCAGAACACCCATGGAAAACCCGGCGAAAAAGGCGCATCGGGGGGGGGGAGCAGACACCAGCAAAATCCAGAACAGATTTTTGCTTATTTAAAATCCGTAAAAGGGAACATTTCGCGGCTTAAAAACATTGCGCTAATGGTAAATTCCCTGGAAGAACAGGAACAGGATATTCAGAAAGTTTCCAGGCTTTGCAAGCCGATTCGCATTATGCAGATTTTTCAGCAGGTTATGGACAATTTTATTCCATATTCAGAATTCAAGGGGATTGAAATAAATTATTTTTCGTCCTGCTCTGAAAAAAACTGCGTTTCAGTCTTTCCGCTTTTTTTGGAAACGGTTTTTACAAATCTTATAGACAACGCCGTTAAATATTCTGTTGAGAACGGAAAAATCAGCATAAACATTGAATATAACGAGCAGAAAAGCGAGCTTGTTTATCAGGTTTCTAATTTTTCAGAAAATATTCTTGGTCAAAATCTGGAAACGCTTTTTTCTTTGGGCGCAAGAGGTAAAAATGCCGCGGAAAATATACGCGGGCTTGGAATAGGGCTTCATCTTGTAAGAAGAATCTGCAGGCTCTACAATGGAAGTTGCTCGGCTTTTTGCATTCCTCTTGAAAATCCTTTGGAAAACAAACTTGAAAATCTTGGCGGAAATCTGCCTAAGAACAAAAATTCCACTGAGCTGTGCAAAGTTGTTTTTGAAGCAAGGCTGACCCTTCTGCCCTACTCGCCTGAAACCAGCGAACTTTTGAAAAATGACCGCGCAAACGGCTACAATAAAATTCTTTCTGAAAAAAAATCCTTAAAAAACGACGCGCAGGAATCAGAACTTAAGAATCTTATGCAGAACAACCTGATACTTATTGTTGAAGACAACATTGCCCTGCTTAAAAATATTGCTGAACTTTTAAAGCCGTACTGCCCGGTAATTACCGCCACAAACGGAAAGGATGCCATCTGCAAAATCAAAAAAAATGCACCGGACTTAATTATTTCTGATATGGTTATGCCGGTTATGGGCGGAAAAGCGTTCTTTGACTTCTGCCGTGGCGATGAAAACCTTAAAAACGTGCCTTTTCTGTTCCTTACCGGAGTTCAGGATGTCGCGCTCAAAAATTCGTTTATAAAGCAAGGCGTTGTAGACTACATTTTTAAACCTTTCTCGCAGGAAGAGCTGCTATTAAAAATTTATTCAATTCTGTCTTTATGCGTGAATGTCCGCAAGGACTTTGCAAGAACAATCACAGATTTTGTAAACAAGTCAACGGCGGGCGGAATGCACAGAGGCATTTCTTTTATGGAAAAAGAGCCGGAAGAAAATCATATTTCCCAGAAAGAAAAGCGGCACGAATATTACAAAACCTTTAACCTTTCAAAACGTGAAGTAGAAATTTCAGAGCTTCTGTACGAAAACCACAGCAACAAGGAGATTGCAGAAACACTGTTCATTGCGGTAAGCACGGTTGCAACCCACATACAGCATATCTACGAAAAATGCGGCGTAAGAAACCGCAACGAATGGATTCGTCTTATGAGCGGCGGCTAGAATAGATTTTTATTCCACCATAGAATCTATGATATTCCAGCCGGAACATCTTTTATAGTTTCGGTTTGGAAAGGTTTGGTTCTGGTTCCACGGCCGGTCAAAAACCATAACCTTTAACTCTGGCAGATGTTCAAAAAATTTAAACGCGGCCGGAGAATCTTCCACCGCAAAGTCAAAGCGCATTTTATAGAAATCTTCAAGCTCAAGATTAAAACTTGCGCCTTTTATAAAATCCCTGCCGTATTTATTCAGGCAGTACAATCCTACCCTTTCTAGTCCATGCTGATTAAGCCATTTTCGGGACGCGTCATAAGAGTCGAACGGCCGTCCTGTAATTATTTTTACATCATGCCCTTTGTCAATCCAGCCGTTAATTGTTTTTATCGCTCCAGGAGTTTCTTTATATGACAAAAGGACTTCCGGTCTGTGCCCCAGAATCATCATCCTGTCGTACTGTTCATCAGTTAAAGAAAATGTTTTCTGCAGGTTAAAATTTGAAATCTGCTCGTACGGTATGTTCACCCCGAAGAGTTCTTTTGCAAGGTCAGAAAAGTAACGCGCTGTTTCGCAAAGGCAATCATCAAAATCGACATAAATATTCATTCTTAAAATATACCACGTATTCTGGCTTTGCAGGGAAAAATTCGGATTTTATATTGAATCCATCCTTACAGATATTTTTTCATTTCCTGCCCTTCTACTCCGGCGTAAAGTTCAACAAGAGGCTTTGCCGGGCTGCAGTTTATTTTTTGCAGAAGAACTTCTTCTATCTGGAAAAATCCTACATCTGCGCTCATGTGGACTTCGATTTTAACAGGCTTTTCTTCGCCGGTCAGAATCTTTACGCTTTCAATTGAATTTGCTGAATACTTATGGATGTCGCCAACGCTCGGCTTTGCGTTGATTTCCATAGGAATCCGCGCGCGGCCTTTTGTCATGTCGCAGCCATCGGCAATCAAGATAAGCCCGGCTTCAATTGAATGAATTTTTCGTGTTCCCATGTGCCCTACGATTCCTTCCATTGCCATTGAGCGAATTGTTATTTTTCTTTTCAGGTCTTTTGGCTTGGCAAGAACTGCATCAAGTATTTTGTTAATGACCGGCAATGCAAGAATACCAGAATAAAGCTCGTGGTCCTGGCGCGCAATCGTCATTCCAAAATCGTGCAGAAAACTTGCAAGTATTACGGCGGTTACGCTGTCTGCAAAAGTTCCAGCTTCCTCCTGCTCCAGGCTGGTTTTTATTCCTTTTGAATGAAGAATTTTCAGCATTTTAAGGCAGTTGCGGCAAACCGTACGCATATGAACCGGTCCGTGGTCGTTGAACCCAAGCCGGATGATTGAAACATTGTTCGCATAATCCTGAACCGCCTGAATTTCCGGATCATCTATCAGGATTTTTACAACCTGCAAAGGCAAGTCGTCTTTTTCCGGCATAATTTCAATAATCTCTTTTGTAAGCGAAACAAGCTTCTGGTCTACTGAAAGTTCTTTTGGCGACTTCATAATATCCTCCGTAAAAAAAACGCATCTTTGCTTCTATTATACTATAAAAACAAAGATGCGCTTGCTTTTTAGCTGCTATTTTTAGCCCGTGTTTTCAGCGTTTCAGACTATTTTTCTGATTTTACGCTTACAGGAGTCCATTTCCAGCAGAGCGGAATGCTGAACTTCTGGAGTCCGCCGTTATCCTTCAAATCCTGGAATGTAAACCGAACACCGGCCTGAACGGAACCCATTTTTTTAGGAAGTTTGTATGAAACGCTTGGGTAAACGACTGTTTTAGTTGAATTATCCTGTCCGAAAATTGTTGAAAGCTGAACATCGCCTTTTACAGAAACATTTTCTGTTACAGCAAAAGAAGCCGCGGCGCGTGTATAGAACGGATAAATTTTGTCGCCGTCAGAATTCTTGTATTCTTCTGTTTCGCCGTTTGAAATATATTCGTTTGTAAGAGCTGAAATTACATCAGCTGAAACTTTAATTCCCGCATCCTTGAATGTGTATCCTGCGGAAGCCTGAAGAGCGTGCTTTGCGGCAAATTTATCATTGTCGTTGTAAATGTAGCCTGCGTTTAAAACAAGATTTTCTACAGAGCCAAGACCAGCGAATACGCCAATAGTTCTGTCGTCGCTTGTAACATTTTTGAATGTCGCGCCAAGTTTTACAGCATCCGGAATTACCCAGTCCGCACCGAAGTTAAGTCCGAGCTTGTCGATGTTGTCGACTTTTGAATCGCCTGCCCAGTTCGCAACAAATTTCAAGCCTGAAATCTTTGTATTGAACGTAAGTCCAGACTCAGCCATTTTTCCAGAAGAATAAGTATCGTCCGCAGCTGCAAGATAAGCGGCAGAAACACCGTACTTTGTGAAAAAGTCGTTTCCTGCGACAAACTGAATCTGTTCAACTGGAGTAAACCGCGCAAATCCACGAAACCTTACCGGAGCATCTTTTCCGCTGAGCTGATCCGCATTAAATTCCAAACGAACGCGGCCGTCGATTTTTTCTGAAGAATAATCAAGCTGCAGACGTTCGCTTACAGCCGCTGTTGAAGACTCAAAATCATCGCTTTCATCTTTGTCCGTTGTAGCAGGGTCATCTTTTTTGCGTGACCACGACATAAAATCACTGCCCCAGATATTGTCTTCATCTCCACCAAAAGTGCTGCTCAAAGTTACGTCAGCGTTAGCAATAGATGCCGCCAGCAGCAAAGCCACGCCACCAACCAATGATTTTTTCATTTTGACTCCTTTTTCCGCCTGCAAAAAAAACTGATTTTTCCCTCTTATATTTTTAATTCGTTATTTATACTGATATATCCGCCTGTTGTCAACCTTAATTATTACTTTTGGTTGACATTTACAATTTTAGCCATCTTTTTATAGATTTCAGTGTTGTCGTAGTAACCAGTAAAATTGTTCTGACCTGCTCCAAGTGCATAAACTGGAACCGGAAGCCCTGTGTGCGAGTTTGAAGTCCAGCCGATTCCGCATTTTGCATTCAGAATATGCGTGATTGTGATTGTAAGCGGCTCGTAAGTTCCGTAGATGTCGTATTCCTGCTGGTTTCGTGTCTTGTCATTCTTAATTGTCTTGTTGTAAGCCTCGCGGATTCTTCCGTATTCGTAGTCTGTAAGAACAAGTCCGCCGTCCTTGTCTTTTCCACTGCTGCCAGAAACTTTAAGGCCGAAGCATTTTTCAACATCTTTCATAACTTCATCAAAAGAAGTCTTGTTTTTCTTGTAGTTCACAACATATTCATCATCAAATTTCTGGTAAGAAACTGTCTGCTTATCAAGAGTCCTGAAGAACAAGTTGTAGTCCGTTCCTGCATAGCCGATTGTAAGTCCGCCGGTTTCATGGTCAGCTGTAACAAGAATCAAAGTTTCAGAAGGATGCTTGTTGTAGAAAGAAATCGCTTCCTTAACCGCGTCAGAAAGCGCCAAAGTATCAGCAATTGAAGAGCGGGCATCGTTCGCATGGCAGGCCCAGTCGATTTTTCCGCCTTCAACCATCATGAAAAATCCTTTTTTGTTGTCAAGAACTTCAATTCCCTTTCGCACATAGTCGCGCAAAGCCCAGTTTTTTGCCTCGCGGTCGTTTTCGTACGGGAACGCATCTGAGTCCGCAAGGTCTTCCGCAATCACAAGAGCCTTGTCGCCGTTTTTAAGAGCATCCGCCTCCGACTGCTTGAAGCAAACAGTATATCCAGCTTTTTTTGCCAAATCGTAGATTGATTCCTTGTCCTTTTTCTTGTCCTGCGGTTCCATCAGCGCGCCGCCCGCAAAATAGTCAAAATTAGACTCAACAAGCTGCTTTCCAATCTCATAGTTTGATTTTCTGCTTGCAACGTGCGCATAAGTCGCCGCCGGAGTCGCATGGTTTATGTTTACAGAAGAAATAACGCCGATTCTCCAGTTTTTCTGGTCGCGGAGCTGTTCCGCAATTGTTGAATAACGGATTTTCTTTGAAATATCAACGCCAATCGAGCCGGAATGTGTTTTGTATCCTGTAAAAATTGAAGTCGCTGTGGAAGCCGAATCCGGCGCAAAAGAAGTCGCGTCATAAGTCTGTGCAGTTCCCACAACCGGAAAATCAAAAAAGCTGAGCTTTCCGCCAACCGGAGAATCCTTTGCGTCAGAAGATTTCTTAGTTTCATCAACCGTTCCCAACGCATCTTTTCCAATGTAATAAGCCGCGCTCTGAATCTGCGGATAACTCATTCCGTCGCCAACAAAAACAAAAACGTATTTTGGCGTACCCTTTCCATTTGAAATTTTTTCAACCGACTGTGCATGGCCAACGCCAGACAAACCCATAGTTGCCGCAAGCAAAGCCGCCGAAGCAATTTTGAAAACATTCAATGCAGTTTCCTTTTTCATTTGTTCCTCCATCAAGGTACCTGAACAATAAATTACGAATGTTAAGATTTGAAAAAGATTTTGTAATTGATTTGTTAGATATTTGTAAAAGTTTTTTTTAATTTGGGTGGCTTTTGTCCGGTTCGGCAGGCTCACCAGCCAAAACCAGGCTTTCCAGGTTTCCGGCCTCCGCCTACATTGCTCCACAAAAGCTTGCGCTTTTGTTCCGCAACGCGCTCTGCGCGACCTTCCAATCCTTGCCACATCGGCCAGCTAAAATTGAATCAAAAAATAAATGCGGGTTTTGCCTGCAAAAGTTGTCAGCAGGCTAAAATAATTCGCAGGAAAAAATTTTTACTTTGCGCGGATAACCATTCCGCTAACCAGCGCGGTAAAAGGCGCGGTCGAGGCAAGCCCGAAACTTCCGGCGACCGTATTGATTATTTCAGAAGCAACAATATTATTGTTCAAAATGTTGTAAACCGGAGTTCCCTGCGCCATAAAAGTCATCAGAAGCGCAATGCAAGTTCCTGAATACGCCAGAAGAAGAGTTGTAGTCATTGTTCCCATTGCGGCACGCGCGACAGCCATCCCGGATTTTATGGCGCTTCCGCGCGAAATCGAAGGACAGTTTTTCACAACCTCGTTGACCGCGCTCGTAATGTCAACACTCAAATCCATAACCGAACCGCTCGCGCCAACACAAACCGAAGCCATAAAAATCTGCGTCAGATTAAGATACTGGTAGCCCGAATAAAGCAGAGCCTCTGAATTCGCCATAACCGCCCCGTGAATATGAAAAGCTTTTGTGCAGACAACCGCCAGAACCGCAGCGAAACAGATTCCGAGCATCGCGCCGCAAAAACTTGAAAAAAGCCTTTTGTCAAAACCGTAGACAAGCGCAAGAATGCAGAAAGTAAGAACCGCAACAACCACAAGCCCAACAAAAATCGGATTGAATCCCTTCAGATAAAGCGGAACAAGAATCTTCCAAAGCACAAGAACCGTAATCACAAAAGACAAGACAGAACGCAAACCAGTTCCGCCGGCAAAAATAATCAGAAAAACCGCGAAAGCCGCCGCCAGAATCAGCTCGCCGTGCAGACGGTAATAATCAATAAGATTTGCGGAAATAATTTCGCCGCCGCTGTGATGCACAACAACCTGTGCGACATCTCCAGGATGAAAAATCTTGTCCTGGGAAAGCGAGCCGCTCAAAAGATTCCAGCCCTCAGCAGTTTCGCCCTTGAATTTTCCGCTCAGAAATTTTATCTGGCAAACCTGCTGGCCGGTTCTAATCAGCCCGGTGTCAATTATCCGCGAATTGTCAACCGCTTCAATCCGGGCGCGGCATTTTTCCGCATCCCTGAACTGAACCGCGCCTTCGTATCCACTTGGAACAAGAAAAAGAATTCCTATGATTACAAGAGAAGCTCCCAGAACCAGCAGATTTTTTCTTTCGCCTTCAAGGCTTCCCTTCAGCAATTTCTTCAGCGTTTTCTTTGCAAAAACAGCAGCCTTGCTCAAAATTTCTTTCATTCTTTTTTTCCGGTCAAAGCGAAAACCACGCGTTCGGCGATATTAACCGCATGGTCGCCAATCCGTTCAAAATATTTTGCAATCAGAAAATAATCCAGAATCTGCTCGCCTTCCTCGGTCTTTTTGATTTTTTCAATCAAATCCTTTTTTATAATGTGATATAGATTGTCAACCAAATCATCGCGCGCAATAACGTCTTTTGCCTTGTTGTAATCGCGCTCAATGTAAGACTGGATGCTGTCGTGAATCATCCCGATAATCTCAGACGATATTTCCGAAATTTCGCTCATTCCGCTGTATTTCAGGTCAGAAAGATTCAGAACCAGATCCGCAATGTCAACCGCATGGTCGCCAATCCGCTCCATATCAGTAATCATTTTAAGAGCGGCAGTAATAAACCTTAAGTCAGTCGCCATCGGCTGCTGCTGAAGAAGCAGGCGCATGCACAACGATTCAATTTCCCGCTCCATATTGTCAATGTTCTCATCGTTCGCATGGACAGTTTTTGCCGCCTCAACATCGCGCCCCATAAGAGCCAGAATCGTGCTTTCAATGGCTACTTCAATCATTTTTCCCATGCTCAAAACGCTGGAATTCAACTGTGCAAGCTGTATTTCATATTTTTCACGCATAATTTACTCCATTTTTTGGCGTACAAAGCCCAGAATCAACCGAATCTTCCGGTAATATAATCTTCCGTCTTTTTCTGCTTAGGCATGCTGAACATCTGCTCCGTCTCGCCGCTTTCTATGATTTCGCCAAGCAAAAAGAAAACCGTCCTGTCGCTTATGCGAACCGCCTGCTGCATATTGTGCGTTACAATGACAATCGTGTATTTTTCCTTTAGCTTCAGGACGCAGTCTTCAATTTTAAGCGTAGAAATCGGATCCAGCGCCGAGGTAGGCTCGTCCATCAAAAGAATTTCCGGCTGAACCGCAAGCGCACGCGCAATGCAGAGCCGCTGCTGCTGACCGCCCGAAAGAGCCAGCGCAGATTTTTTCAGGTTATCTTTCAGTTCATCCCAAATCGCGGCTTTTTTCAGAGAATCTTCAACAATTTCGTCAAGCTCGCTCTTTTTGTTTATTCCATGCGTGCGCGGACCAAAAGCCACATTTTCGTAAATGCTCATCGGAAAAGGATTCGGCTTTTGAAAAACCATTCCGACATTCTTGCGAAGAACATTCACATCAATCTTTTTATCCAGAATATTCACGCCGTCGATTTTTATTTCGCCGGTAATCCGGCAGCCTTCAACCATATCGTTCATCCGGTTTATGCTTTTCAGCAAAGTTGATTTTCCGCAGCCAGAAGGCCCGATGAACGCAGTAATCTCGTTTTTTTCTATCTCCAGATTTATATTGCGCAGCGCGTGAAAATCGCCGTAATACAAATCCATATTTTCAATTTCAATTTTTGTATTCTTTACAATATCTTTTCCAAAGTCCGCCATATTCACCCCAAACATTCACCCAAACTAGTCTTTCTGAATTTTCCGCGCAACCAGGGCAGAAAGCGCATTTATTCCAACCACCAGAACCAGAAGAACCACCGCCGTTGCAAAAGCCTGATTTGTATGCAATCCTTCGGAGCTCAGCACATACATATGAATCGCAAGGGTTCTTCCCGACCCGAAAACGTTCAAAGGAATGTGCGCCACCGTTCCCGCCGTATAAATCAGCGCCGCAGTTTCTCCAACAACACGCCCGGTAGACAGAATAATTCCGTTCAAAATCCCTGGAACCGCCGCCGGAAGAACAATCTTAAAAACCGTGCGAACCTTTCCTGCTCCCAGCCCAAAACTTCCTTCCCTGTAGGAATCTGGAACCGCAAGCAAAGCCTCTTCAGTTGTGCGCATGACAGTCGGCAAAACCATGATTGCAACCGTGCAGCTTCCTGCCAGAAGAGAATATCCCCAGCGCAAAGTGCCTACAAAGAACAAAAGTCCAAAAAGACCGTAAATTATCGAAGGAATTCCCGCCAGAGTTTCAGTCGTCATCCGTACAAGCTTAACAAACTTGTTTCCACGGCTGGCATATTCCACCAGAAAAACAGCCGAACCTATTCCCAGCGGACACGCAATGCAAAGCGCAATCAGCGTCACGATAATTGTATTCACCAAAGCCGGCACAACCGAGCAGTTCTCGGAATTATATTTTGCAGAAAAAAGCGATGGTCTTAAAAACGGAATTCCGTGAATCAAAATATAGCCCAGCATAAATGCCAGAATCAAAACCGTAACAGAAGCGCACGCATAAACCAAAAATCTTGAAAAACTCTTTCTTCTTTGAATTTTATGGGGCGCCTGCCCCTCGGTCGCATTCAAAAGCGTAGCTTTTGCTTGCTCCCTACCCCCTCTAACAGGCTCAAACGCCGCCTGTAACGACCGCTCATTTTTCACCGCAAATCCTAAATCCATTTTCTTTTCCTTAAATAACCTTAATTTCGAGTTTTTTTGCAAATTATGAAAGAACGCTCTCGGCATATTTCCAATTTGCTCAGATGGATTTGGCTCGCGCTACGCTTGTATTAATTCGGGTGCTCCGCACTTTAATTAATTCAATCGCCAAAAATCTTCACAAATTGCAAATCTGCCTGCGCTTTTATTCTTTTTACAAAAAACTCGACATTCAGGCTATATAGCGTCAGTGCGCTTTTCCAGACAATTTGCTTATCATGTTGAACGCCAGATTTATCAGCAGGATAAACACAAACAGCACAACGCCGGTTGCAATAAGGGCTTCCCTGTGCAATCCAGTCGCATAACCCATTTCCAGAACAATGTTAGCCGTAAGGGTTCTTACACCTTTAAGCACAGAGTCAGGTATTCTCGCCTGATTTCCGGCAACCATAATCACCGCCATAGTTTCACCTACAGCCCTTCCAACACCAAGAATAATTCCGGCCAGAATCCCGGATTTTGCCGCCGGAAGCATTGCGCAGAATACAGCCCTTTCATGGGTTGCTCCAAGCGCACGTGCTCCGTCGTAGTAGCTTTCCGGAACAGCCCTGAGCGAACTTTCGGAAACGCTTATAATGGTTGGCAAAATCATCATTCCCAGCAGAAGGCTTGCCGTAAAAATACACGAACCGTTTCCGCCAAAAACATTCCGCATAAAGGGAACAATTACCATCAGGCCGAAGAATCCGTACACAACGCTAGGAATTCCCGCAAGAATCTCTATCGAAGGTTTAAGAATCTTATAAAGTTTTTCCGGACAAAACTTTGCAAGAAAAACAGCCGTCATCAGTCCAATCGGCGCGCCAAAAATAACCGCGCCAAAAGTAACATAAAGGCTTCCGACAATCATTGGAAAAATCCCATAAAGATCGCTGCCCGGCTTCCACTTCAACCCAAAGATAAAGTCAGGAACACCAATCTTTTTCATTGCAGGAATACCATTAACAAAAAGAAACAAACAGATAAGCAAGACCGCAACAATACTGAACGCCGCCGCCGCAAAAAATATCGCTTCAAAAACTTTTTCTCTGGTTTTGCCAGCAACAATCTTTATGTTCATATTCAAATCCTTAAAAGTCTTAATGTCTTATTTGGGCTATTTAACCTTAATTTCGAGTTTTTTTGCAAAAAGAATAAAAGCGCAGGCAGATTTACAATTTGTGAAGATTTTTGGCGATTGAATTAATTAAAGTGCGGAGCACCCGAATTAATACAAGCGTAGCGCGAGCCAAATCCATCTGAGCAAATTGGAAATCTGCCGAGAGCGTTCTTTCATAATTTGCAAAAAAAGCTCGACATTCAGGCTATTTAACAAATTCTGACCATTTTGTTGATTTACCTGTAAAAATCTTTTCAATATCACCCTTTGTAAGATTTTCAACCCTGTTCTCGTTGTTTACAACCACCGCAATACCATCAATTGCAATTGTAACTTCCTTAACGCCCTTCGCTTTTTCAGAATCCTTAAGACCGCGGCTAGCCATTCCAATATCGCAAATGCCGTTTATCGCGTTTGTTATACCTGTCGTAGAATCAGAAGTCTGAAGTTCCACAGAAACATTTGGATTCAATGCCTTGTACGCTTCAATCAGTTTTTCCATAACCGGAGAAACAGAACTTGAGCCTGAAACAACAACCTTTCCAGAAACATTGGCAGGCTTAAAAGAACCTTTGTCCTCAATTTTAATGTACTTATTCTTTTCAATTATTGCCTGGCCTTCCGCGCTAAGAATATAGTTTTCAAAGTCCCTGGCAGCCGCAGAAAGATTTTCCTTTACAGCGATATTAAACGGACGGCTTATTTTGTAAGAACCGTTCTTGATATTTGCAACAGTCGCATCCGCGCCGTCAATCTTCAAAGCCTTTACTGTAGTGTTCAAAGAACCTAAAGAAATATAGCCAATCGCATACTTGTCGCTGGCAACGCTTGTAAGCATTACAGCAGTTGAGTTGGTAACAGCCGCCTCATCCGTAGTGTAGTCAACCTTTTTTCCGCTTGAATCCTTTCTTTCAATTCCAAAAAGCTCAACAAACGCTCCGCGGGTTCCAGAGCCTTCCTCTCGGCTTAAAACATTGATTGATTTTTTAGAATTCCATTTTCCCCATGCAAAACAAGAAGTGCCTGCCGCCAGAACCATTGCAATTCCGGCAATTTTCTTAAGATTGATTTTCATAATTTACCTCTTTTAAGAAGATTTTCTCCCTTTTTTATAACTAGAATCTAAAGCCGGTTTGTAAACAAAAAGAGTAAATTATGTTAAGTTTTTGTAAAATGATTCGCGGGGATAATCCATAGCCCCGGATTTCAGGAAGGTTTATAAAAAAAGACCTCGTGAAAACCACGAAGTCTTTTGACATTTCCCAGCTTATTCTAGCGATCGCCACGAGAAGCAGCTCTCTGAGCTTTCTTCTTGTTAAGGAAATTTTTGTGTTCCAGAGTTGTTTTCTTCTGGTGAAGAACTGCAGAAGGCTTTACGAAATATCTTCTGTTCTTATATTCACGAACGATACCTTCGTTTTCAACCATCTTCTTGAACCTTCGGATAGCTTTTTCCAAAGGCTCATCGTCTCTGATGTTAATTGTAGCCATTTATAACTACTCCTACTTATAAGTATGTTCTAATATTATCCTAAATTCACGCAATCCTTTCAAGTACAAATTTGTAATATTGCTATCTTTTTTTGATTTTATTTTTTCTACTTTCCACGGATAACGCATAAAGTTATAATAGCCTGAATGTCGAGTTTTTTGTAAAAAGAATAAAAGCGCAGGCAGATTTGCAATTTGTGAAGATTTTTGGCGATTGAATTAATTAAAGTGCGAAGCACCCGAATTCGAGCCAAATCCATCTGAGCAAATTGGAAATATGCCGAGAGCGTTCTTTCATAATTTGCAAAAAAAACTCGGAATCAAAGTATAATAAATCTATGGAAACTCTAAAAAATCTGGAAATTGGAAAATCGGCGGTTATCAGCAAAGTTGGCGGAACAGGAGCGTTAAGGCAGCATTTTCTTGACATGGGAATGATTCCCGGCGTAAAAGTCACGATGATGAAGCACGCTCCTATGGGCGACCCGCTGGAAATCCGGGTTTTTAACTACGAACTTACCCTGCGAAAGGAAGAAGCAGCCCAAATCGAAATTGAATATAAAGAAAAACTTTCAGATTCCGACGCAGATTTTTCTTATTCAACAGCGGAAAAAGAAACTTCCGCCGCTTCAAACGATTTGCTGACTTCCCATCCGGGACTCGGCGAAGACGGAAAATATCATGAAAAAGAGACCGAAACTCCTCTTCCGGCCGGCACGATTTTAACCTATGCGCTTGTCGGAAACCAGAACTGCGGAAAAACAACGCTTTTTAACCAGCTTACAGGCTCAAACCAGCACGTTGGAAATTTTCCGGGCGTTACAATAGACAGAAAAGACGGCGCAATAATTGGCCATCCGGAGACTCTTGTAACAGACCTTCCGGGAATTTATTCAATGTCGCCGTTTACAAGCGAAGAAATTGTTTCCAGAAATTTTGTCCTTAAGGAAAAACCAAAGGCGATTTTAAATATTCTTGACGCCTCTGCAATAGAGCGGAGCCTTTACCTTACCATGCAGCTTCTGGAACTTGATATTCCAATGGTAATTGCTTTAAATATGATGGATGAACTTACAGGAAACGGAGGCTCAATAAACATAAACGAAATGGAAAATTTGCTCGGCGTTCCGGTTGTTCCCATTTCCGTGCTAAAAAACGAAGGCGTAAACGAACTTGTTCAGCACGCAATCCATATAGCGCACTTCCAGGAAAAGCCGGTTCCCCCAGGATTTTTGCAGCAAGGACGAAGCCGGCGGCGCAATTCACAGGGCAATCCACGCTGTAATTCACCTTATCCAGGACCATGCCGAACGTGCGGAAATTCCTGTGCGCTTTGCCGCAAGCAAAATAATCGAAGGCGACAAGATTATCCTGAATATGCTTGACCTGGATTTTAACGAAATTGAAATGCTTGAGCACATTGTTGTTCAAATGGAAAAAGAATCCGGCCTTGACAGAAGCGCGGCAATCGCAAAAATGCGCTATTCGTTCATCAATAAAATCTGCGGAAAAACCGTAAAAAAACCGCACGAATCAAAAGAACACTTGCGCAGCGAAAAAATCGACAAAATTCTTACCGGAAAATGGACTGCAATTCCAGCCTTTATCCTTATTATGACAACTGTGTTCCTGCTTACATTCAACGTTTTAGGCGCTGCCCTGCAGGGACTTTTGGAAAACGGCATAGACTTTGTTACAAATCTTGCGGCGACCGGATTAAAAAACGCAGGCGTAAACGAAGTTCTGCAAAGCCTTGTTATTGATGGAATTTTTAAAGGCGTCGGAAGCGTCTTAAGCTTCCTTCCAATAATTGTAGTAATGTTTTTCTTTCTTTCCATGCTGGAAGATTCAGGCTATATTGCGCGTGTTGCGTTCGTAATGGATAAACTTCTGCGAAAAATCGGACTTTCCGGACGCAGTATTGTTCCTCTTTTAATCGGTTTTGGCTGCACAGTTCCTGCCGTAATGTCCACAAGAACCCTTCCAAGCGAACGCGACCGGCGCATGACCATTTTGCTTACACCTTTTATGAGCTGCTCGGCGAAACTTCCGATTTACGCATTTTTTGTAAGCGCATTTTTCCCGAAGCACGGCGGTCTGATTATGGGCGGACTTTATTTTCTTGGCATTGTCTCAGGAATTCTTGTCGCCCTGCTGTTCAAAAAAACGCTTTTTAAGGGAGAGGCCGTTCCTTTTGTAATGGAACTTCCAAATTACCGTCTTCCTGGTAAAAAAAAATGTAGCCCAGCTTTTGTGGGAAAAATCAAAAGACTTTCTGCAGCGCGCATTTACCGTAATTTTTATTGGAACAATCATAATATGGTTTTTGCAAAGCTTTAACCTGAGGTTTCAGCTTGTCGCTGACTCCCAGCAGAGCATCCTCGCTTCCATCGCAGGAATCCTTGAGCCAGTTTTCCGTCCAATCGGTTTAGGAGACTGGAAAATCATAACCTCGCTGATAAGCGGATTTATTGCAAAAGAAAGCGTAGTTTCCACAATGGAAATTCTTTTTGGAGACGTTTCCGTCGCAATAAATTCCCTTACCGCGGCAAGCCTTCTGGTATTCAGCCTTTTGTACACGCCGTGCATTGCGGCAATTTCGGCAGTCCGCCACGAGCTTGGAACAGGCTGGGCGACCGGCGTCGCGCTCTGGCAGTGCGCGCTTGCGTGGATTCTGGCATTCGCTGTGCATTTTATAGGACGATTTCTGCTTCCTGCGATAATTTAGTCAAAAAATATAGGGATTAAAATTTTACAGACCGAATAAATCTGAGTGGGTTCCGGTATCAATAAGTTCAAGAATTAAGATGTCGTTGAAAATTCTGTAAATAAGCAGCAAGTCAGGCAAAACATGACATTCCCGGCTTCCTTTTAGGATTCCTGTAAGCTCGTGGTCGCGGAAGCGTTCGGGGAGCTTTTCGCCTTTCTGAAGCAAATTAACTGCATCCGCAATTTTTTTGATAGATGCTTTATTTCGCTTTTCCATACGCTTAAGATGCTTTTTGAAGCGCTTTGTCATTCGGATAATATATTTGTTTTCTTTATTGCTCATGGCTTGATTCCTAGCTCGTCAAGAATTTCTTGAAAATTATTATATGTTTTTGCATTCGGGTCTTTCATGAGCTGGTCGGCCTCTTCTACGGCAAGTTCAATTTCGCTCTTGTGCTTTGTGCGCTGTGGCTTGAACGGAAATCCGTTGTCCCTTATAGACTGCCGCAAAAACATATTTATCGCACTTGAAAGAGAAAGCCCTAAGTCGTTGTAAAGCTCCGTCGCCTGTTCCTTGAGATTTTTGTCTACTCTTATATTCATTGCTACTGTATTCATATTTACAATATACGTTAAAAAGTTGCATTTGTAAAGAAAATGATTGTAAATTTACATTTTTTATATACACCAGTAAGTTGCAAAACCCGATGATTTGCCGTGTGCGCTCACGCGCCCGACCTAAGCCTGCGGCTTAGGGATTTGCATACCTGACGGTATGCTGCGAGATTTTGCTGACGCAAAATCTCGGTATTTTACGTGTGCGCTTACGCGCACGACCTAAGCCTGCGGCTTAGGGATAGTAGCACCTGCGGAGCCGACCGCTGCGTCTGCAAAGCATTGCGGAACGGTCGCAGCGGGAACGCCAATACTACAATCTCTACCGTAACAATTAAAATCTACATTCCCATTTACTATTCAGAGAGTATATATTTATTTTTAAACATAGCAAATTCAGTTTGTTGTGTGTACAAATCATACTCATACTTTGTATGAACAATTATTTTGTCTATAGCACAGCCCGAAAATGTTGTGATAGTAAATTCGTTAAGTGTAAACGAAAATATAACATCATCATTTATAAAATTTTTGAAATATGGTTCTGTCAAAAAATCAACAGTTACAAGACTTGAACACCCTAAAAAGGCGGAAGCTTCCATTCTAAATCTGTTGTAGAAAGTAATTTTCTCAATTTTAGAACATCGGAAGAATGAGTTTTCATTGATTCTGAATTTTTCTATTGAACCCCAGTTATCTACGTATGCCAAGTAATTTGCATCATTTTGAGGCGAACCGAACTGAACTTCTGAAAGCCCTGTACACAAAGAAAATGCATTTTTTCCGATGTAAATGGAATTATAGTTTCTACCATTTTGTGGCGTAGAAATTGTAAGTTTTCCCTTTAATGAAGAGCATCCGCTGAATGTGTCGTTATAAATTTTTGTGCAACCAGCATAAAAAAGCGGATTTTCTATATAAAGTGACTTGCAGTTATAAAATGCACTTTCTCCAAGATAAGTAAGTTTTTCCGGAATATTTTCACCGATTGATTCAAGCAAAACACAATTGGAAAAAACTCCACTATCTATCTGCAAAATATCTTGAAGGTTTATTGATTTTAATTTTTTGCACCATGAAAATGCACCAGAACAAATATATTTTAAATTCGAACCTGCTGTTATTTTTGTAACATTGCTTCCAAGCATAAAATATTCTGGAATTATTTCCACATTGTCGCCGATTATTAATTCACACTCAGCAACAACACTTCCTACGCTTGCATTATCTGAGCAAGAAGGTCCTATATAATCATAAACAGTTGCCACATCGTCGATTACTGAGTACTTTTCTTTTGCTGGCTGATAATTCCATTCGATTGTCTTTAATTCTGTGCAGCCTTCAAAAATATTTGAACCTGCTGATTTTACATCTTTGGAAATTACTGCGGATTTTATTTTTGTATCCTTAAATGCATAACTGCCTAAATAATCAAGAGTTTCTGGAATATTTATTTCTGAAAGATTTACGCATCCAGAGAACGCATAGTTTCCGATTTTTGTCATCTCAGTCGGAAGTTCAACTTTTTCAAGATTTACGCAACCGTAAAAAGCTTGGTCTCCAATATTTTTTACAGTGTTAGGAATTGTTACGCTCATCAGGCTTGTATTGTTTTGAAAAACTGAATCTTTTATACCAACAACAGTATAGCCATTAAGCTCAGAAGGAATTATAACATCTGTAACAGAATCTAAAGCACCATTAAAATACCATACTTCTGCAGTGCCGTCTGTGTCTGAATAAGAAAGAACAAAATGAGTATCATTTGAATTTACTCTTTGAGAAGGTTTGGGAATATCAGACGAAGCTCCCGAACTTTCCGTATAATTTTCGGAAATTCCACCGGAAGAAATGCCGTTTGCCCATTTTTTTATAAAATCATCAGAAGCAGTTGTAAGAAAAGCAAAAAATTCTGCTTCAGTTGAAACATTTTGTTTTTTAAGTGCAGTTTTTACAGAAACATTTTCAAACGCTTCATTGGTATTTACTTTAAACCAAGCTTTGATTTCTGTTCCTGCCATATCGCTAAAATCAGGAAAAAAGTTTTTTTCTTGGTCAGCTGGAATATCGTAATCTTTATATTCTGGTTCCTTTAGAATTTCAGAGGAGTCTTTATAAACTTTTAAAGGAAAACTTACCGTTTTTCCAAATGCAGAAACTGTTGCTTTTTCGTTTTGAACATAAAGTTCCGTTCCTTCTTTTATATCTATTTCGTATTCATCTATTAATTCGATTTTTCCATCAGTATATAAAATACTTACAGAAAGTTTTGACCAGTCCGCCTTATCTCCTTCTGAATAAACTGTTTTTGGAAGAGTTTCTATCATAAGAGAAGAAACTTTTAGCTCTGACGCATTAAAAACATCATTACAAGAAAAAATAGTTGTAAAAAATGCAGAAACGACGAAAAACTTAAAAAAATTAAATCTTTTTATTCCCATAACATTTCCTCCAATTCATAAGGCAATTCGCTAATTTTTGTAATCCGGTTTTTTCCCCAAGTATAAATTGATTTGTAAGTTTCAACTGAATTATCAGGAACATAAATTTTTTCTGTACCGCCCCCAAAAAACAGATCGTTATCATCGTTAGTTCCATAAAACACAGGCGGTGTTTCTGATTTAAAAATAAAAGGAACTAATTTATTTATATTGGAATTTGAATCAAATGTAGAAAGCATTTTACATATTTTTTTTACATCAGAATCAACGCATACAAATTTAACTTTTGACGTAGTTGAAAGAATTAAATCAACCTCTTCTCCATACAAAATAATTCCGTAATCTTGATTAAAATAATAATCAAGAGAGGTTAAACCACATTCCGTTGATCCATAAATACGAATATTGTTTTGCTCAAGTTTAAGTTCTGGCTGAATGCTGCCGTATGACGTCCATTCATTAATATTAAAATCACATTTTGCTCTTGAAATGAACTTGGTTATATCACATTTTTCAGAAAAAGCGCCTCTTCCAATATATTCAACATTTCTAGGAATATAGATTTCTTTAATAGAGCAAGAATCAAACGCAGCATTTCCTATGTATTCAAGACCTTCTGGTAAATTAATTTCTGTAAGTGCACAAGAACTAAACGCAGAACTTCCTATATATTTTAAATTTGAAGTATCATTTATTTTTACAGTTGAAAGACCGAAGCCGCTAAATGCCTCATCCCCTATGTATTCAACGCTGTCTGGAATTTCAATTTCTTTTATAAATTCTGATCTCGAAGCAAACCGTTCTATTCTTTTAAGGGTGGATGGTAATTTTATTGTTATGTTTTTTACTTCATCATAATAGTCAATAAATGGGCTGATTCCATCTATAACTTCAATTCCTTCTTCAATAATGTAGTTTATGGTTGCTTCTCCTTCATGGTCAAAATAAGAAAACGAACCGAACCATGAAGTTTCAGTTATTTCTGTTATTCCAGGATTACCAAAAATAATGTTGTAAGTATTTTTTCCACTTTCATCTTGTGTGACTGAATACGATTTTACAGGAAGACTTTCTGAGGTGATTGATTTTAGGTTTCTTCCGGATGCAAAACCACTTCCGACTTTTGTTACGTATGCAGGAAAATGAAATGTCTCTATTTTGTTTTTTTCTCCATCTTCAAACCCGCAGCCAATAAAACCTTCTCCAATTTCTATTCCAGTTGATTTTTCATCGAATTCAATTTTTTCTAACGCTGGACAACTTCCTAAAACCCCAGAACCAATTTTTTTCAATGTAGAAGGGAATTTTATAGTTTTAAGATTTTCACATTGCTCAAAAGAGCCATTTGTAATTTCTACAATGCCTTCTGGAATTATAAATTCTGTTATTTCCGAATTATATCTAGGACCATTGAATACTGTAACACCTTCTTTTACTTCAACATTGCTAGGTCCCGGATAAACAATATTAGAATTGTAAATATTACCTTCATAGCAAACTGTTTTTATGTTATTGCAATAATCAAATATCGTATCTTTAATTTCAATATCTTTAAAATATTCAGGAATTACAACTCTTTCAATTTTACTACACTTATAAAAAGTCATTCTTCCTATGTATTCAATATTTTCAGGAAAAATGACTTCCTTTGAAACAAAACCGATATACTCTTTACCTTCTTCATCACCAACAAAAGCCTCATCTCCGAGATATTTTAAGTTTTTAGGAAGATTTTTTACAGGATAACCTGAAAAAGCTCTTTCTTCGATTACTTCAATTGAATCAGGTAATTGTGCAGCATAAGTTCCGTCTCCTACTGTTCCGCCATAACTTGCCGAAACAAAAGCACTCCGTCCGATTTTTTTTACATTTTCTGTAAGATAAAGTTTTCCCCAGAAACTAAAGAACAATTCTTCCGGAACATCTGTGTTGCAATAAAATTCACTAGGACGACAATTATAGAATGCCTGCGGTTCAAGGACTGTTTCTGTACTTTCAACATGCATTTGATTAAAGCTTCCGCTCCACAAATTTGAACGCACCTTTTTAACTTTATCTGTAAACACAATATTTTTTACTGTCACAAACGGATAATTATTTTCACCTAAACGGTCAAACAAACTTTCAGGCGGAATATATTCAATGTCCGAACAATTTACTTCAAAATATTCGATATTTTCGCAGCCACCAAATGCATTGTATCCAATTCGCTTAAGATTTTCAGGAAGAATGACTTTTTCCAAAGAAGTGCAATTTACAAAAGCCTGAGTACCAATCTCCTTTAAGGTTTTAGGAAATTTAACTTCTTTTATAAAAGTACAATTCATAAACGCAAATGGAGAAATTTTTTCTACAGTTTAAATGCCGTTTATGCTTTCAGGAATTTTTATTACACTTGCAGTGCCGTAAATGCCTTTTATAGTTGCGGTTTTATTTACATCATCAAAATCATACAAAACAGAATAAGAAGAATTATCAGTTTCAGGATTATCACTTCCACCGGTTTCGGACTGGCTTGAACTTTTTCTTACTATTATTGAATAAGAAATTTCCTGTTCCCAACAAACGATTTTCACAGTTTTATTTTCAGATTCTTCATTTAAAACAGAACCATAAAACGGTGTAATCTGAAATTCCTCCCTTTTTATAACGTTTACAGTTCCGTCTGAATAATATGCACTAAGTTCAAGTCCGTCCGCTGTAAACTTATCTCCTACAGTAAATACCAATTTATTCGGCATTGAAGAAACAACAATCTGATTCAGATTTTTTTCAGCAGAAATAGTTTCCTCTGTTTTGCAGGATAAGAAAGAAAAAATTAAAGCAACAAAAATTACTGCAATCTTTTTCATAATGTCGCACCTCCCTATTGTTCTTTTATAAGTTTAATATCTCCGCTAGATATTCGGTTTTTTATAGCCTCAGAAAATTTTGATTCCCAGTCAGAACCTTCTTTTACAGTGATTTCTTTTAAAATCTGCGGAGCACCTATTCCACAAGGAATTGTTGTGCCTTCATATTTTACTTTTGTAAGTGAAAGACACGAATTAAATCCGCCACCGTTTTCAATACTTGTAACAGACTTTGGAATTGTAACTTCCTGTAAAGAGTCGCAATTCAAGAACGCATTTGCCGGAATTGTCGTAACTTTCTCCGTAAAAGTAATGCTTTCAAGATTTTTACAGTCTGCAAACATTCTTGTACCTAAACTGCATATATCAATTGTTACGGATTTTAATTTTTCACAATTGCTGAAAACACCGTCCCCAAAAATAAGACTGTCGTTTAAATTTTCAAGAACAAGAGTTTCAAAATCTGTATTTGCAAATGCATTATTTCCAATTTTTGTTACGGTAGTAGGAATTGTAATTTCTTTTAAGCCTGAATCGACAAAAGCTTTTTTTTCTATTGTTTTTACATTTTCAGGGATTACAATTTTTTCAAGCTTAAAACATCTTCCAAAAGAGTATGCTTCTATAGTTTCAACAGTAGCAGGAAGTATTACTGTACTAAGACTTGAACATTCATAAAAGCAGCTATTTGGAATTGTTTTTACATTTCCTGCGATTGTCACAGAGCAAATATTATCACACAATAAAAAATGTTTTTCAGGAAGTTCTACAATACCTTTTCCAAGTTCAATTTCTTGTGCATTAAGGTTAGGAAGTTTTGTAACAGAATCATCAACAATGACCTTTTTTGAACAAATAACACCATTCTGAGAAAGTTCTCCTTTTATAGTAACAAGATTCCAGCCGTTTTCCGCGTCAAACAAATTCACACAATTTTCCATGTCGTAAAGGATAGCCTCTCCTGCTTCATTTCCGGCAATAAAATTAGCATAGCAATATTTCAAATCAGGAAAATCAAATTTTTCATTCATTAAAACAAATTCAGCTCCAACAAGGCTTCCTTTTTGTATTGTAGACGGCAGTTTTACCTGATAATTACCATCAATTGCAATTGTAACTTCCTTAACGCCCTCTTCAAATTCAATAGTTTTAATTCTGTAGTCCAGACTCCTTGTAGTTAATTTTCCGTCAGCAAGATTGCAGGCAAAAATCAATTTTTTACACGGTGGTATAGAATCTTTTCCTATCCATTTTACTGAACTAGGAAATCTGAACTCTTCAAGCACACTGCTTTTTTCCCAAGAGTCAAAATAAAAAACATTGCTCCCGATTATTTCAACGCTTTCAGGAAGAACAAATCTATTTTCATAAAAAGTTGTTTCTGCAAACGCTTTGTCTTCAATTGTTTTTATTCCTTCTGGTAAAACTTTTTCAGAAACTGAAGCTTCATTGAATGCATAACTTCCGACTGTTGTAATAACATTTTCACGCCCTTCTGGATAAACGATTTTTTCAACGTAAGCACCGTCAAAAAAGTGAAAACCGATTCTTGGTTTTGTTCCAGTATATGTTACGGTAAGAGGTTCTGTTCCGCTGAAAATTCCGAATTCGCTGAGTTTTAGTCCATCAGAATCATAAACATCGTGCATATTTGCGACCACAAGATTTTTTATAGGGCAGCCTATAAATGCTCTTTCGCTTATAATACACTCTTCGTTCGGAATTTCTACAAAAGAAAGTGCCGTACATCCACAGAAAGCACCTGTTCCAATAAAAGTCAAAGATTCAGGGAATTTCAGTTCCTTAAGACCGTAACAATTTTGAAAAGCAGCCTTCCCAATCGTCTCAATACCTTCGGAAAAGTCAATTTTTTCAAGTGAAGCAATGTTATACAACGCTTCGTCAGAAATTGTTTTTACGCTAGAAGGAATTTTTAGAGATACAATCGGACTTGATGTCACCTGGTCATAACAATAAGTTGAAAGATTTTCAATTTTTGTAACGGGATATTCACCGAGTTTTTCAGGAATTACAATGTTATGTGCAGTACAATTTTTTGCAATTCCTGTAATTGCAACCTCATTATTTTCAATTGTATAATAAAGATATTGATTTGGATTTTCTGAATCATCTTCTGTTACGCCATATACTTGAAGAGCAATGCTGTCGCTGAATCCAGGAACAGAAGTTTGAAGTTTAACTTTTTTTATCTCAGTAAATTCTGTACCATCAGAAGGATTAAGTGTGTATTCGTCTGGGGAAAGAATCTTTGAAGTGTCGTCTGTAAAGATTTCAGAAACTTGTATTCCTGTGCTGTCAAATGTTTCTCCTGAAATATATATTGTTTTTTCAGGAGATTTTGTAATTTTTATAGAAGAACGAATAGCCTCATCTACTTGAATTGAAAAACTTTTCCTTAAGCCGCCCGCAGAAACCGTTATATCTTGTTTTCCAGTCGTCATAAGCCTTGACCCGGAAGGCGGAATCATTGTTACTGTAAAATTTTCTTTATAAGTACCGTTACTAAAAACAGCCTTTACAGCAAGACCGTCTGAAGAAAAGTATTCTCCCTTATTATAGACCATTTTTTTTGGAAACGAAGTTATTTCTAATGAAGATAATATTTCAGGCTCCTCTTCATTAGTCACTTGTGTACAAGAAATCAAAAATACTGACAATAAACAAAACAAATAAAGCCTTACTTTCATATTAACCTCTTTTACATTTATTATAAAAAAATAGACAAAAACAAAGTACCACGCACTTTGCCAAACTTTCAGCAAGAAAATAAAAATCAGAGATGAGAAAATTAAAGTTCCAATAATACTTGCATATTGATAGTCTAATATAAAATAACTTTATTTTACAAGTGTAAAAAAACAAAAATGACTTGCAAAATGAAAGTATGAATGTATTAGAATTAAAAGAAACTCTTTCAAAGAATATAAAAAAATACAGAAAAGGCAAATTTACACAAGAAACACTTGCAGAAGCGATTGGTGTTTCGACACAAAACATAAATGATATAGAAGGAAAACGCCGTTGGCCAAGGGAAGAAACATTGGTAAAATTAGCAGATATTCTTGAAATTGAAATTTATGAACTTTTTGTCCCTGAAGAAAACTTCATAACCAAAAATAACAAAACAGTGAATATTAAAGAAGTGAAAAAACAACTTAACAATGACCTTGTTTCAAAAATAAGGACTTCGGTCAATAAACTATTAGACAATTTTGAAAATAGATAAAACTAGAAAATCCGCAAATCAAAATTTGAAAAATCGTGATTAGAAATTGCAAATATTATTGCATCAAAAAATAAATAACATTCAGAAAAGGCATAACCCCAGAAACTTACCAAATCATATTTTATTTTCATTTCAAAATATGTATAGAATAAATCTTGCAAGCTAAAAAAAAACAAATGAATTTTTGTTACATTTCCAAAACAAACCAGAGTAAATCGAAAATCTGTTATTAATTTTTTATATACACCAGTAAGTTGAAAAACTGATTATTTGCCGTATGCGCACTCGCGCACGGCCTAAGCCTGCGGCTTAGGGATTTGCATACCTGACGGTATGCTGCGAGATTTTGCTGACGCAAAATCTCGGTATTTTACGTGTGCGC
>OBSA01000040.1_pt1 | contig 48936 bp, 58 predicted proteins | sample 1501291 | NCBI WGS metagenome assembly OBSA01 (sample SAMEA3360679, study PRJEB22359) | human gut metagenome | biome: ENVO:urban biome; feature: ENVO:human-associated habitat; material: ENVO:feces | place: Bangladesh | collected 2011 | reverse complement strand
CTTTGAAAATTCTCCGGGGGTTATATTTTCAAAAACATTTTATGTAATGTTTAGTCGAGCTTGTGAGGCGCCTCTCATAACACCTGCCATTTTTTCCATATTATCTCCTTTCGCCTATATAAAAGGCTTCACAGGCTCGATTAAGTATTACATAAGTAGATAAAAAGTTAATAGAAGACAACCAAAACATTGAAGGAGGAACATAAATGTATGCGTATTCTTAAATTTAATGTTGCTAATCAAATACTAGAACGTGATAAAACATGCGATTTTAGCGGAATAGTTTCAGATAGCAAGAACTATCTTGAGGCAGAATTTAATTTCAATGATGAATGGGAAGGCTATAAGAAGATTGCAGTGTTTGTTAACGGAGATAAAGAGTATCCAACAGCAATAATCAACGGAAAATGTAAAATTAATAATGATGCTTTGACGTCAAGAAGTTTTCGCATTTATGTTGTCGGTAAAAAAGAAGAAGAGCAAATAAAAACCACATCAATAAGAGTAAGGCAGGTGTTAAAATAATATGTCAACTGTAGATGAATTGTTTGAAACAATGAGCGAGTCAAGCGGAGGTGTCACCGATGTATGTGTCATAGACCCTTCAACAAGAATAATTGACGTTCCTAGCATGTATAAAGAATTAGGCGTCGTATCAGATGAAAAAGTAAATCGATTACGTTTTGCTTGTTCAAAGATAGTCGGCGACAATGTCGATTTAACAAATTATAATTTATACGTTAACTATCAAAATGCAGCGGGAGAGCTTAATGCTTATTTGATAGACGATGTTGCTATTATGCAAGAGACACAAGGGCATATGATCACGTTTTCTTGGCTTTTGTCAAGGCATGTTACTGAGGCTCCTGGAACCGTTCATTATATTGTCTGTGCTAAAAAATCAGACGGTATAAACACGACAAACGAATGGAATACAAAAGTCGCCACGGGAATTGTTATTGCTAATGATATTGAGCCGGTTAAGGAAATCGAAGAACAGAATGCCGACGTCATAGAGCAGATACTGTCACGAATCGATGTTTTAGAGAACGGTAGCGGAAGCAGTGTATCATTAGGCATAAAGGGTGCTGAAATCAGAGACCCGGTGCGAATTAAATCTGTAGATAGTAATGGCCAACCAACTGGATGGGAAACGTACAATTTTGATGATGCTGTATTGCAGAGTAATGAACATAATGGTGCTATCTATGAAGAAGAACTTCCATATATGAACTTCAGCAAAAACAATCGTATAGGACATAAATTTGGAAATGTTGTTACAGTAGCAGAAGTAGATGAAAGCGGACTTGTTACAGATTTTAGTTCTAAAGAGCTAACTATCCCAACAAAACTTTCTGAACTTGAAAACGACTCCGGTTATCTCACTGAGCATCAGAGTTTGGTTGACTATGCTAAGAAAAGCGAAATTCCAACTAAAGTCTCTCAGCTTAATAATGACTCCGGTTATCTCACTGAACATCAGAGTTTAGTTGATTATGCTAAGAAAACTGAGGTTCTCGAAACTTTAGCCGAATATGCCAAAAAATCTGAAGTTCCTACTATTCCGGAATCACTTAAAAATCCTAATGCTTTAACAATTAAAGTAGGCGACACCACTACGACCTATGATGGTTCAGAAGCTAAAACTGTCGATGTCAGTACAGGAGAGTCCATTCCTTCTTATTGGCTCACACACTTACAAACAAAAGCAGACAAAATTCATGAAGTAATGGAAGCGGCAGGTCGTAATAAGTCTGCGTTTTTGTTTTACACTGATGCACATTGGGATTATGGCGCAAAAAAAGCACCAATGCTTTTAAAGTATTTATATAATAATACTCCAATAAATAAGACGATATTCGGCGGCGATATTGTAAATTCTGAAAGTGCCGACAGAGATGTTATGAAGTATTTATGGGAGTGGAGAAAACAGGTTAGGGAATTGCCGAATCATCATAGTGTAGTAGGTAATCATGACGATGGCGCTACTATAAATAATCGGTTCTCTACAAATTATATATATTCTTTCTTATTAGCTGCCGAAGAAAACTCGAACATAGTACAAGGCGGAGATATGTATTATTACATTGATGAACCTTGCGAGAAAACAAGATATTTATACTTAGATACCGCTTATATAGGTATTAATAGTAGTCAGACAGCGTTTATAAAAGAAGCATTGAAAACAGCTCCCGATAATTGGCATATTGTGGCAATATCACATATATGGTACGAACCTGATTATGACCAATATAACGTCAGACCTATTCCTATAAAAGGCTATGGCGCAGGAGTAGAAAACCTTGTCAATTTGTTCGATAGTTATAATGCAAGACAAGACGAGTTTTCAAGCTGTACAGCAAAGGTCGAATTTTGCATAGGCGGACACTGTCATAGAGACTATACTGGCCGCACCACTGGCGGTATACCAATTATCCTTTGTGAAACTGATAGCCATCATAATAGAAGTGGATTAACCGATACAGTTGGCACCACCACAGAAAGTTCAGTGAATGCTGTTATTGTAAATTATTCAACAGAAAAAATAAATGTTATTCGTATCGGTAGAGGCGAGAACTTTGAAGTTCCTTTGCATGCTTCTGTTACGCCTCCGGCTTCTTATACTAACTTAATACCAACGGCTATTGATATGAACGGAAATGTTTACAATAATTCCGGTTACAAAGCTGGCACATATATAAATAATGCGGATGGACTAACAGAAGTTGATAATCCAAGCTATTGGTGTACAGGATTAATTCCCATCACAAAAGGCGACGTAGTTCGTATTAAGTATGTGTTCAATAAATCGACTTATAATGATCCGAGTAATCATTATTACAGCCACTTATGTTTTTATAATGAGGACAAATCGTTTAATAGATTTAAGTATCTTAATGATTTCCTGGATAATAATTTTATTTCCGGAAGTTATGAATGGTCGGGAACAAACTTCGAAGGAACTCTTACATTTACGTTTGATGGCGCTTCGTCCATGTTCAATAGTGCAAAATATATAAGAGTGTCTAGTGCATATTTAGGTAGCAGCGCAAATGTGCAGACTAGTATTAAAAATGCAGTTATAACCATTAATGAAGAAATAAGTTAATTCAGAAAGGAGGCTGTTCTAATGGCAAAAAGTAGAAAATCATTAAATAAAACACCTACTCAAAGAAAACCTGCTCTGAGCCCAGAAGCTAGAGAGAATCAGTTAATATCATATGCAGTAGACCTGGTCGAGCAACGTTTACTTAATGGAACGGCCTCTTCGCAAGAAACAACACATTTTCTCAAACTCGGATCTATGAAAAACCGACTTGAAATGCAGAAACTTGAAGAAGAGAATAAATTGCTCCAAGCTAAAACGGAAGCATTACAATCGGCAAAACGTCAGGAAGAACTCTTCGAGGAAGCTATTAAAGCAATGAAACGATATAGCGGAAATGGTGACCCAGATGAATATTAAAACATATTCCGAGCTCATCGCCATTCCTACTTTTATAGAACGTTATCGATATTTGCGTTTGGGCGGAAGAGTCGGCGAAGAAACGTTTGGTTTCGATAGATATTTAAATCAGATTTTCTATAAAGATTCTGAATGGCTTGGAGCAAGAGACCTGGCAATTATTCGAGATAATGGATGCGATTTAGCTATGCCTGATCGTGAAATTAAGTCGCGCATTTTGGTTCATCATATAAATCCCATCACAAAAGAAGATATCCTAAGGAGAGATCCAAAATTGTTCGATCTTGAGAATCTAATTTGTACTATTAAAAACACACACGACGCGATTCACTACGGAGATGAGAGTCTACTCCTTATAGAACCTATTGAGCGTCGTCGGAATGACACTTGTCCTTGGAGGAGGTAAAGTATGGATAGTATACTGACATCTGTAAAAAAGATGCTCGGCATAACTGCTGAGTATACCCATTTCGACGCAGATATAATTATGCATATAAATTCTGTGTTTATGATCCTTAATCAGTTGGGTGTTGGGCCATCAGAATGCTTCTCAATAGAAGGAAATGATGAAACCTGGGATGAATTCATTAAAGATGACTTTAACATAGAAGCTGTAAAGTCTTATATGTTTCTAAAAGTTAGTTTGATGTTTGATCCACCGACTAGCACAAATGTTTTGGAAGCCAAAACCCGGCTGTCTAACGAACTGGAATGGCGGCTCAATGCATCTACTTATAACAAAATCGAATAGAGGTGAAAATTCAAAATGGATAATAATGAACTTTATCATCATGGTGTACTAGGCATGCGATGGGGAGTTCGTCGCTATCGTAATAAAGACGGAACATTAACGCCGGCTGGAAAACGACAAGCGGCTCGACTTGCTAAAAAGTATGATTCTGTCACGGGACGAAAAATTAACGATGCTGATACATCTAGTACCTATGGAAACAAAAAAAATGTACGTGAAATGTCCGATGAAGAGCTTCGAAGCAAAATTTCTCGTCTACAGGCAGAACGGAATTATCTTGATTTGCAGAGACAAATCTCGACATTAAATCCGCAGCAGGTTTCAAGGGGTAAAGCGTTTATCAATTCAGTAGGTAAAGATGTCCTTAAACCGGTAGCGATAGATGCCGGCAAAAAATTGCTCGGAGATCTTGTTAAGAAGAAAGGCGCCGAAATGCTCGGATTAAATCAAACAGATGCGAAAGATGCTATTGGCGATCTTAAAAAAGAATTTACGACATTAAACTATAAAAAACAAATAAATGAGTTAAATAAATACTTTCAAGAGGAGAAAAAGAAAGTGTAGTACTAGTTAGGAGATAATAAATGGCACTGTCTAATACAGCGACCCCAAAATATTACGGTTTATTTCGTGACGCAGTAATTCGTGGAGAAATACCTGTTAATAGAAGGGTCGCAATGGAAATGACTAGAATCGACGACTTGATAGCTAATCCTGGAATATGGTATGATGATTCCGCAACTGAAGGATTCATTGATTTTTGTGAAAGTGAACTTACATTGACTGATGGAGATGACTTAGTATTACTGGACTCGTTTAAACTGTGGGCCGAGCAAATTTTTGGTTGGTATTACTATGTTGAGCGAAGCGTCTATGAGCCTGATCCAGATGGTTACGGCGGAAGATATGTAATAAGATCCATAAAAAAGCGTCTGATTAATAAGCAATATCTTATAGTTGCTAGAGGCGCAGCAAAATCGCAATACGAGTCATATATACATGATTACTTCTTAAGTGTCGATTCAACAACAACTCACCAAGTTCACACTGCTCCTACTATGAGACAAGCCGAAGAGGTTCTTGCTCCAATGAGAACTGCAATAACAAGAGCTAGAGGTCCGTTGTATAAATTTTTGACAAATGGATCTTTGCAAAATACAACCGGATCGAAAGCTAATCGAACTCAACTAGCTTCAACTAAGAAGGGCATCGAAAATTTTATAACAGGATCCCTTGTTGAGATTCGTCCGATGACAATTGATAAACTCCAAGGACTAAATAGCCGAATAAATACAGTTGACGAATGGCTTTCTGGAGATATTAGAGAAGATGTCATTGGCGCACTCGAACAAGGTGCCTCAAAGAATGACGACTATCTTATAGTGGCGGTTAGTTCAGAAGGTACGGTTCGTAATGGTCCTGGCGACACAATCAAAATGGAATTGATGGATATCCTAAAAGGAGACTATATCAATCCTCATGTATCGATTTGGTGGTATGGTCTGGATTCCGTTGATGAAGTTGCTGATCCTGATATGTGGCTCAAAGCAAATCCGAATCTTGGTAAAACAGTTAGTTATGAAACATATCAACTTGACGTGGATAGAGCTGAAAATGCACCTGCTACTCGAAATGATATTTTAGCTAAACGTTTTGGAATTCCCATGGAAGGATATACATATTATTTTACATATGAAGAGACTCTTACTCATAGGAAACGAGATTTCTGGAATATGCCTTGCTCGTTAGGAGCAGACTTGTCACAAGGAGACGATTTTTGTGCGTTCACGTTTTTATTTCCGTTATCTAATGGCGCATTTGGCATAAAGACACGAAATTACATTACATCTACTACATTTTTAAAGTTACCGATGGCATTGCGAGATAAATATGAGCATTTTATGAAAGAGGGTAGTCTAATAGTTCTTGAAGGAACTGTTCTAGATATGATGCAAGTATATGATGACGTCGACAACCATATCATAGAGATGAATTATGATGTTCGTTGCTTTGGTTTTGATCCATATAATGCCAGAGAATTTGTCGAGAGATGGGAACGCGAGAATGGTCCATTTGGCATTGAAAAAGTAATACAGGGAGCAAAAACAGAGTCAGTTCCTTTGGGCGAACTTAAAAAACTGTCAGAGGAGCGATTGCTTCTTTTTGATGAGGAACTCATGCAATTTGCAATGGGTAATTGTATTGCTCTTGAAGATACAAATGGAAATCGGAAACTTTTAAAGAAACGAAGCGATCAAAAAATAGATGCAGTTGCCGCTATGATGGACGCATTCGTTGCTTGGAAACTCAATAAAGAAGCATTCGAATAAAGGAGGTGTACTAACATGTGGACATACAATTATGTTGTCGATAGCGATGAACTTTATCATCACGGTGTACTTGGAATGAAATGGGGCGTTCGTAAAGCATATCATAAACTTGGATCGAATTCAAGGTACATGAAAAAGGCTCTTAACTATGATGTTAGATCCGCTAATCAGACAAGAAAAGCCGAGAAAGCACATTCTACAATTGATCTGGCGAGGGCTAATAAAAAAGCTGTACAATCTGCCAAATATTACAAGAAAGCCGCTAAGTTTGAACGAAGGGCTAACGAAAAAACAGATGGCTCCAGATTAAGATATGAAAAGAAAGCCGCAAAGGCACAGTATAAAGGTGCTAAGTTAGCAATTGACGGTAATCGAATTTCAAGAACTACCGGCTATGGAATTAAGAGCCAGAAATACGCACACAAAGCGGATAAGTATGAAAAGAAGGCTGCTAAAGTTCGTTTAAAAATGGCTAAAAACAAAGTATACATTGATCAGATGAATCGAAAAGTAAGTTCATTGTCTAAAGAAGAACTCAGCGGAGCTTATTCATTTGTAAATGATTATCTTAAATGAAAGTAAATGTGCTAAGGGAGGAAATTCAAAATGGGCTTCATAGATAGACTCCAGCATGGCTGGAATGCTTTTCGAAATCGAGATCCGACACCAGTAAGCGACTTGGGATATTCGTACAGTTACAGACCAGATAGAATGCGGTTTACAAGAGGCAACGAACGAACAATTGTCACGTCGGTATATAATAGAATAGCAATGGATGTATCAAGTATAGGAATTAGGCATTGTCGGTTAGATGAAAATAACCGTTTCATAGAAGAAATACAATCCGGTTTAAATAATTGTCTGAATCTTGAGGCAAATATAGATCAAACCGGACGGGCTTTTATTCAGGATATAGTAATGTCAATGCTCGACGAAGGCTGTGTAGCAATAGTTCCTATAGATACAACGTTTAATCCAAAACGTACCAATTCTTATGATATACTGTCTATGCGAACAGGAAAAATTCTAGAATGGTATCCTGAAAATGTCCGAGTACGAGTTTATAATGACAAAACAGGCCGAAAAGAGGAAATCGTAGTTCCAAAGAGTACGATCGGTATTATTGAAAACCCATTGTATTCTGTCATCAACGAGCCTAATTCGACTATGCAACGTCTTATAAGAAAGCTTGCATTGCTTGACGTTACCGACGAACAGACTGCATCAGGAAAATTGGATTTGATAATTCAGTTACCTTATGTTATCAAGACCGAAGCTCGGCGACAGCAAGCAGAAGATCGCAGAAAAACTATCGAGATGCAGCTGGCTAGTTCTAAGTATGGCATAGCATATACAGATGGAACTGAACGTATAACTCAATTGAATAGACCAGCTGAGAACAACCTTATGAAGCAAATCGAGTATTTGACAAGTATGCTTTACAGTCAGTTGGGCATATCTCAGGCGGTTCTTGACGGTACTGCAGATGAAAAAACGATGCTTAATTATCACAATAGAACTATTGAACCGATAATTTCAGCAATAGTTGATGAACTTAAAAGAAAATTTTTAACAAAAACTGCTCGTTCTCAAGGGCAGTCAATTGCATTCTTTAAGGACCCGTTTAAGCTGGTTCCGGTTAATAATATAGCTGAAATAGCTGATAAATTTACAAGAAACGAAATTCTAACATCGAATGAGATTCGACAGATTATAGGAATGCATCCCTCTGATGATCCTAAGGCTGATCAACTTGTAAACAGTAATATTAGCCAACCGAATCAAGATGAACCGGTTCCAGAAGAACAATACTACGATGAGAAATCATACGTAGATGAAAAAGAGTAAAGGAGGAAAGTCAAAATGGATAAGTATGATTTTAGCGGATGGGCTACAAGAAATGATCTGCTTTGTGCAGACGGTAGAACTATTCGTAAGGACGCTTTCAAAGACAACGACGGTCAGATAGTTCCACTTGTTTTTGGACACCAGCATAACGATGTTAATGCTGTCCTCGGTCATGCCTTGCTCGAAAATCGAGATGAAGGTACATATGCCTACTGTTCATTTAATGACACAGAATCAGGCCAGGCTGCTAAGAAATTAGTTCAGCATGGCGATGTAGCATCTCTTTCGATTTATGCAAATAATCTTAAGCAAGTCGGCGGAGATGTTATTCACGGAGTGATTCGTGAACTTAGTCTTGTATTGGCCGGAGCAAATCCTGGCGCATACATAGAAACTGTTATGGCACATAGTGAAGATGGTGCCGCAGATAATATCGAATCTCTTGAAGCAGGTTGGAATGAGAATATTGTATTGTATCATTCCGACGACGCTTCTAAGAGTACAAAGGAGGATACTGACGTGGAAAATAAGAAGCCAGAACAGGAAACTGATGAGACTATTGGCGCAATTTTTAACACATTCAGTAATAAGCAGAAAGAAGCCGTTTATGCAATAGTCGCAGCAGCAATGGGCGATAACGGCGACGACAACGAAGATCATGAAGAAGGAGACGATGAATCCATGAAGCACAACGTATTTGATCAGGACGATCAGAATCAGCAGAATGTACTCACACATGATGCTATGCAGACAATTATCGGAGACGGCAAGCGCTACGGCAGTCTTAAGGAGAGCTTTTTGGCTCATGCTGCCGAGTATGGAATTGACCAGATTGATATGCTCTTCCCGGAGTATCAGTCAGTTAATGGCAATCAGCCGGAATTTATTAAGAGAACTCCTGATGGTTGGGTAGACACAGTTATGAACGGTGTTCATCACACACCGTTTAGCAGAATCAAAATGACCTTCGCCGATATCAGAGGCGATGAGGCTCGCGCAAGAGGTTATATGAAGGGTAATCTTAAGAAGGAAGAGGTATTTGGACTTCTTAAGAGAGTCGTTGAGCCGACAACTATTTATAAGAAGCAGAAGCTTGACAGAGATGATACAGTTGATATCACCGATTTCGATGTAGTAGCATGGCTCAAGAGCGAAATGAGGATGATGCTCGATGAGGAAATTGCCAGAGCGATTGTCTTTGGTGACGGCCGTTCAGCTCTTTCTGAAGATAAGATCTCAGATAAGAACATCATTCCTATCTATAACGATGCCGATCTTTATACAATTAAGAAGACAGTTACTAAGGGTGCAAATGAGGCACTTGCCCATGCAATTATCACAGAGGCTGTTAAGGCTCAGGATGAATATGAAGGTTCCGGTAACACAACATTCTTTACATCGGCGTCAACTATTACGGACATGCTGCTTCTTGAGGATACTCAGGGTCATCGCATGTATAAGGACATGAACGAACTTGCATTGGCTATGAACGTTAATAAGATCGTTCGTTGCCCGGCAAGCATCATTCCTGAGAATGTAATCGGCGTCATCGTTGATCTTTCTGACTATAATGTCGGCGCTGATAAGGGCGGTAGCATTAACATGTTCGAAGACTTCGATATCGATTACAATCAGATGAAGTATCTTATTGAGACCCGTTGTTCTGGCGCGCTTGTTAAGCCGTTCTCAGCAATCACTCTCAAGAAGGATTCCTAATTTATTATAAGGAGGACATATCATGGATAAGATTTTCGAAAAGGCCAATGACCAGCACGTTCGAAACTACATAGTATACGGTAATGTAGCAGATCATAAGTTGTATGCTGAGTCAGACCACAAGACACCCATTGAGCAGAAGCATCTTGAAGAGATGTTTAAGAAGAGCGCAATCCTTATTTACGACGGCACAAGCTATCTCGTTCCGATTGAACTCGCGAACAATAAAATTAAGACAATGGGCACTGCCGAACAGAGCATCGCTTTTGTAGAGTGGGAAGCAAAAGCGGCTGAATAAAGGAGAAAATCAAAATGGGCAAATGGTTCGGAAAAATCGGATACGCCGAAACAATTGAAAGCAAACCAGGTGTGTGGACAGAGAAGATTACTGAACGAGAATACTATGGCGATATGACACGAAATTCGCATAGGCTTCAGACGGTAAGTACACTCAACGATAATATAGTAATTTCAAATGAATTATCTATATTAGCAGATCCATTTGCCTATCAGAATTCAACTTCAATTCGTTATGCTACGTTTATGGATACTAAATGGAAAGTTTCGAACGTAGAAGTTCAGTATCCGAGATTAATATTGACTTTAGGAGAGGTGTACAATGGATAGTAGGTCAAAAGTTCATGAGTTACTTTGTAACATCATGAATATGGTAATACCTAACGGCGATAAACGAGTTTATTTTCAACCCCCTGAGTCAAAAAAAATTGAATATCCAGCTATTATATATTATCGAAGCGATATAGACAATGTATCGGCTGATAATAAAGTATATAGGCAAACATTTTTCTACGAGATAACCGTGATTGATGCAGATCCTGACAGCGAACTTGTACAAAAGATATCGGCTCTTCCAAGATGCCGATTTAATAGACATTATACTTCCGATAACCTCAATCACGATATTTTCACATTATATATTTAAAAGAAGGAGGACATGAATATGTCTGATGCTATCACCAAAAAGCCCCTTACTTGGGACGAAGACGGCGAACGTCTGTATGAAACCGGTGTCGAAAAAGGTGTGTTGTATGTAAAGAATCAGTCCACTTATGGCAACGGTGTAGCCTGGAATGGCCTTAGCAAGGTTTCTGAGAATCCGTCTGGAGCAGAACCTACCGCTCTTTATGCCAACAACAAGAAGTATGTCGAGCTTATGTCGAATGAGGAATTCGCAGCAACAATTGAGGCCTACACATATCCCGATGAATTTGCACAGTGCGACGGCTCTCAGGAGCTTGTTCCTGGCGTAAGAATTGCTCAGCAGGACAGAAAGCAGTTTGGTCTCTCTTATAAGACTCTCATAGGTAACGATTCTGAGGGAGTATCGCATGGCTACAAGATTCATCTTGTATATGGATGTCTTGCAAAGCCGTCCTCAAAAGAAAACTCAACTACTAATGACAGTCCTGAGGCAGCAACAATGTCGTGGGAGGCATCTACGACACCCGTTCCCGTTAAATATAACGGTAAAGACTATAAGCCGACCGCACATCTTACGATTGATTCGACTAAGACAGACAAGAGCAAGCTTGCTAAGCTTGAGGAAGCTCTCTATGGACACTATGAGGCTCTTGCAGAGGCGCCGGATGATTATACAACTAATAAGGGTTCGTATTTCATCAAGAATGAAGATGGATCGTATTCTGCAGCAACCGGCGAATTTCAGGCTAATCAGACTTATAAGTTTGTTGACGCCTATCTTCCGCTTCCGTCTGCAGTGGCCACTATGATTGCCACTGTATAATATTATATAGTTATAACATATTTGAGGGATCGTTAATAGCGGTCCCTCTTTTTAAATCGAAAGGAGAACATCTTTATGAAAAAAGAAACCATCGTATATACTGATTATAACGGAGTTGAAAGAAAGGAAGATTTCTTTTTTAACTTCACAAAAGCAGAGCTTCTTGAAATGGAGCTTGGTACTACCGGAGGTCTTTCTGAAATGATTCAGAAAATTATTGATACTCATGATACCCCGGCCATCATCAAAATCTTTAAGGAAATAGTTCTTAAGGCTTATGGACAGAAGAGTCCCGACGGTAAGAGATTCATCAAGACACCTGAGCTTACAACAGAGTTCATGCAGACAGAAGCGTATTCTACATTGTTTATGGAGCTCGCTACTAATACTGATAAAGCGGCTGATTTCATAAACAAAATTGTTCCTCAGGATATGGCACAGAAGGCCACTCCGTCGGCCAGTGTTCCGGCTAATAACTAAGAGAATACCGAGGATCTAACAAATGTTGCAACTTATAATACCCGAAACTGAATTATGGGACGAGGCAAAAGAGGAATTTATTACAATAAAAAGACAAAAGATTCTTCTCGAACATTCGTTAGTCTCTCTTTCTAAATGGGAGTCAAAATGGTGTACACCATTTATATCGAAGCAAGAAAAAACGCGTTCGGAGATCATCGATTACATAAGATGTATGACACTCACGCGTAATGTCGACGATAATGTTTACACTTATATGACTTCCCAGAACATTAACAAAGTTAATGAATATATTGACGCTCCAATGACTGCCACTTGGTTCTCGGACGATAAAAAAAAGAAAAATGCTAAAAGCAATAACAAACCAGTTACAGCTGAACTTATATATTATTGGATGATAGCACTGAATATACCGTTTGAGTGCCAAAAATGGCATCTTAACCGATTGCTCACTTTAATACGAGTTTGCAATGAAGAAAACAAGCCGCCTAAAAAGATGAGCACAAAAGAAATTATGGACCGTAACGCAGCATTAAATGCTGCAAGGAGACAAAAACTTCACTCAAAAGGATAGGAGGAATCAGCTATGAGTAAAGTCTATATTGGCGTTGGTCACGGTGGAAGCGATCCTGGTGCCGTAGCTAATGGTATTAAAGAAAAAGATTTAACGCTGGACATTTCAAAAGCTCTCCGAGATTATCTCGCACGTAATGGCGTGGAGACGAGAATAAGCAGAGAAACTGATAAAGATGTTTCAATTAATTGGAGAGTGAATGAAGCAAATAAATGGAGGGCCGATCTGTTTGTCGAAGTACATATAAATGCTGGCGGCGGAGATGGCGCTGAAGTTTATCACACACGCTTCGGCGGAAGAGGAAAAACCCTCGCTCAGAATATTCTCAATGCAATTTGCAAACTCGGTCAGCAGAGCAGAGGAACCAAGACAAAAGTTGAAGATGGCTCCGACTATTTCGGAGTAATCCGAGAGACAAATATGCCGGCAGTTCTTGTAGAATGTGCTTTCATAGACACAAAAGATGTATGGCTTGTCGATACGCATGCTGAGAGAGTTCAGATGGGCGAAGCAATTGGACGCGGCGTGCTCAAGACACTCGGACGTAAAGAAACTTCCGTCACAAAGCCCGCGACTACTACGAAGCCGACTGTGAAACCGAATCCGTTCAAACCATATAAGGTAAGAATAACAACAGATGTACTCAGGATTCGAAAAGGTCCGGGTACAAATACACAGCATGTCGGAAATATAAGAGATCGCGGTGTATATACAATAATTTGTGAATCTAAAGGCGCTGGTTCAACAAAAGGTTGGGGCAAGCTCAAGTCTGGCGCTGGCTGGATTAGTCTGGATTACACTAAGAAATTTTAAGGAGACATTTATATGATAGAGTTCAGACAGAAGGGCAATTTTGACAAGCTGTCGAGTTATCTCGAAAGAGTAAAAGAAATGGCAAAAATCGGCATTCTTGACCGATATGGCCGAGAGGGTGTCAATGCCCTTTCGTCTGCAACGCCTATCGATACAGGTAAAACGGCTAATTCATGGTACTATGAAATAAGTCGTCAAAATGGATCTGCATCCATTACTTTTTATAATTCTAACATAAACGAAGGAGTTCCAATTGCTATAATTTTGCAGTACGGACATGGAACTCGTGACGGAGGCTGGGTCAACGGACGAGATTACATCAATCCCGCGATCCGGCCCATTTTTGATAAAATAGCAAACGATGCTTGGAGGGAGATGACCAAATTATGAGCAAGGTAGTTGACGAACGAGTCGTTGAAATGCGGTTTGACAATCAACAGTTCGAACGTAACGTCCAAACGAGTATGAGCACTCTTGAAAAGCTTAAAAATAGTATAAAATCACTAGGCGCATCTAAAGGACTTGAAACAATTAGTGCCTCTTCGAGCGGCACAGCAAGTATGGTAAATCTCGGCCATGCGGTTGAAAATGTACGAGTGAAATTTTCGGCATTAGATGTGGCCGGTGTGGCCGCTCTTGCTAATATTACAAATTCAGCTGTAAATGCCGGAAAGCGTTTGGCAGCATCTTTATCAATAGATCAGATTTCGGCTGGATGGGACAAATTTAGTAAGAAAACTACTTCAGTAGCGACGCTTGTCGCACAAGGAAATGCAATAGCCGACGTTAATTCGCAATTGAATAGACTCAACTGGTATACAGATGAAACCAGTTATAATTTTACGGACATGGTCGACAACATTGCAAAATTCACGGCGTCAGGAAGAGGATTGTCTGAATCTGTTACTGCTATGGAGGGTATTGCAAACTGGGCTGCTGTATCAGGTCAAAACGCACAAACGGCTAGTCGGGCTATGTATCAGTTGTCGCAGGCAATGGGTGCTGGCGTTATGCGTATGGAAGACTATCGATCCATACAGAATGCCTCAATGGATACTGCTGAATTTCGTCAGAAGTGTCTTGATGCAGCAGTAGCTCTTAAAACTCTTAAAAAGAATGCCGATGGCACATATCAGTCGCTAGTCTCAGCATCAAAAGACGGCGCTGAATCATTTAATATTGACCAGTTTGCATCTAAGTTGACACAAGGCGCATGGCTTACGTCTGACGTAATGATAAAAGTTTACAACGATTATGCGAATGCAGTCAATGAGATATACAGAGTAACTCAAGAAAAGGGCATGCTTGCCTCCGATGTAATTGATGAAATTCATAATAAAGCTGAGTCAGAAGGAATATCAACTGACAAAGCAATCAAAGAGTTGGGATACAGTTTTGACTCTTTTTCTCTAAAAGCGTTCGAGGCGGGACAGAAGGCTCGAACCTTTAGCGATGCAATCGACTCTGTAAAAGATGCTGTAAGCACAAGCTGGATGAATACATTCGAGATAATATTTGGCGATGCTGATCAGGCTACTAAATTGTGGACTGATGTTGCTAATAATCTGTTCGATATTTTTGCTAGCGGTGGCGAAAAACGTAATGAGATGCTTAGCAGTGTCATGACTTCAAAATGGGATCAGTTGGTTGACAAAATGAAAGAAGCTGGCGTGTCTGCCACGACTTTCGAAAACACTATAAGAAAAACCGCTAAAGATCATGGCATAGCAATAGATGATCTCATAAAAGAATATGGATCTCTTGGCAAAGTAATCTCTGCTGGCAAATTATCAAAGAGTGTCATAGTTGAATCAATAAAGAAACTTGCTGGAAATTTTGGAAAAACAACTAAAGCAGTTAAAGTAACTACTGACAGTCTTGAGCATTTTCAAAAGATTGTTAATAAAGTAATTCGTGGTGACTTTGGAAATGGTGCCGACCGAGTAAAAGCTTTGACTAAAGCTGGTGAGAATTATGCAGTTGTTCAAGGACTCGTAAACAAAGTATGGGCTCGGGCTGGATATACGTGGAAAGATACGGCTATTAAAGCCGGCGATTTAACGAATGTCATCAACAATCTTTCTGAAAAAGAAATACAAAGTCTAGGCTATACAAAAGAACAATCAGCAGCATTAAAAGAGCTTGCAAAGGAAGCTGAGCAGACAGGCACCCCTATTAATGAACTGATTGAGAATCTTAATAAGCCTAGTGGACGAGAACTAGTATTCGATACAATGCATAATGCTTTATCGGGCATAGCGTCCGTATTGGAGACTGTCAAAGAAGCATGGTCTGAAATTTTTAGCTCTAATAAAACATCTGGTACGATTTACAAGATACTTGAGGCTATTAACGGGTTATCAAAAAAGATGATTGTTTCAGATGATGCTGCAGATAAACTTAAGCGAACTTTTAAAGGATTGTTTGCAGCCATTGATATCGTAACCACTTTAATAGGAAGTCCATTAAAAATTGCTTTAAAAATATTTAAACAACTTATGGATGCTCTGGATATTGACGTGCTAGATTTAACAGCTCGAATAGGAGACGCTATTGTTAGGTTTGACGAATGGCTTGATTCGACGTTTGATCTGTCTGGCGTATTTAAAGCATTGGCTCCATACATAAAGAAAGCTGCTAGTTTAATAAAAGAGTTCGTAGGTAATATAAAGAATTCTAAACCGATACAGAAATTTTCCGAGCACATGAAAACTCTTAGTACTCGGACGAAAGATTTTATATCAAGTTTAAAAAATACAAAGTTTATACAAAACTTGATATCAATGTTTAAGACTCTTACCGATAGGACAAAAGAATGGTTCACAAGTATTAAAGATACTCAGTTTATAAAAGACTTGATGAGCCAGATGAAGCATCTTTCGGAATCATTTAAGGACTGGGTTAGAGGTCTTAAAGAAACTGAAAATGTTCCTAAATATCTATTTGAGGGATTTGTCAAAGGATTTCAAAATGGAATTAAAAAGATTACAGAATGGGCTCGTAAAATTGGTGAGACTATACTGAAAACGATTTGCGAAGTTCTAGGAATCCATTCACCATCAACAGAAGGCATCAAGATAGGTGCAAACTTTATAGATGGCATTATAATCGGTATTAAGAATACTCTCGGAGCATTATGGGATATTGTATCGACAGTTGGACAAGGAATTATATCAGGAGCGAAAAAAGTAGAGTGGAACAAGATAGTTGCTGTTGCTTTTGGCGCTGGTCTATTAGTAAGTATGCGTGATACTTTAAAAGTTCTTAAGAATATGACTGCTCCAATCATGACATTTTCAGACTTGCTGAATAGTGTTAACTCTGTTATTAGTGGAGTTGGAAAAGCATTGAATAAAGCTATCAAAAGAATGTCTAAAGCAGCTTCTCTTCGAACGATCGCTCGATCAGTTGTTGATTTTGCTAAGGCCATCGCAATATTGGCCGCTTCATTGTATCTTGTATCGAAAATAGAATCATCAAAATTGAAAAGTAGTATTGCAGCAATTGGCGCTATGGCTGGAATAGTAGCTGTATTAGCAGCTGCTGTAGCATTACTTAATCATGCATCATTAAAGGACGCAGCAAAGAATGGCGGACAAGGATCTAACATTCAGGTTACTGTCAAAACAGTTCTCGCATTGTGTGCTGGAGTTTTATTGATTGCTATTGCGATTAAGAAAGTCTCATCAATAGGAGATACTGGAACGATGTTTGCAGCCGCGGGCTCTATTTCACTCGTACTTGGTATTGCCGGTATAATGTTAGTCCTTTTCGCTTCAATAGGTAAAAAACGCGGAGTAAAGAATGTCGATAAGATAGGAAATGTATTTCTTAAAATTGGTGCTACATTGATCATACTTGCAAAAGTGATGAAAATAATCGGTAATATGGATTCTTCCAGTTATCAGCAAGCGATGGAGGCAATTGTCGGATTTGAGATATTAGCGGCAATTTTGATAGGAATTTCTAAAAAATCGGGCAGTGTTGACAAAGCCGGAGCAGGAATTCTTGCCATAGCAGGCGCATTTGTACTGATGGCTTATGCAGTTGAAATGCTTGGTAAAATGGATATGGCTACATTAAAACAGGGCGGCGTTGCCGTTGCTATTATGGCCGCGCTTATTCTGGCGATGATATTTGTAATCAAGTTGATCAATCCGTCAGATAGTAATGGAGCATTAAAAGCCGGCGGAGCAGTACTCGCTATAGCCGGAGCAATGGTTCTCATGGCAAATGCTGTAAAGGTCCTTGGCGAAATGAACGTCGACGAATTGGAGCAGGGTAAATGGGCATTAGTAGAACTAGCTAGCTTGATTGTAGTTTTGATGGGTGTAGCAGCGTTGCTATCAGGAGTCGAAGGCAATGGAGCATTGAAAGCTGGCGGCGGTATATTAGCTATATCAATAGCAATCGGTATAATGGCCATGACACTCAAAATGATAGGATCCATGAAGACCGCTGAAATAGAAAAAGGTCGGACTACGATTTTATTGTTTGGTGCTATGATAGCTGGTCTTATATATGTAACTAAGTATGCTGGAGACAATGCCTTAAAAGCGGGCGGATCGATGCTTAGTATAGCGGTTGCTATTGGCGTATTAGCTGCTATTGTTTATATCATTGGCCAAATGGAGCCAGATGCAATAAAGAAAGGCCTTATAGTTGTTGGAGCATTAACAGCATTTATGATTGGCTTAATGGCGGCAACAAAATTAGCGGAGTCATGCGTTGGAACAGTTATTGCTCTTACAGTAGCGATTGCAGTATTGGCTGGAGCCATTATAGCATTATCGTTCATAGAACCTAATAAATTAGCTGGTGCGGTAGCTGCTATTGCAATATTATTAGCTATATTTGCTGGTCTTATGTATGTGTCTAAGTATGCAGCAACATCATTCGGAACTATAATAGTTTTAACAGTTATGGTTGCGATACTAGCAGCCGCATTGTATGCTTTAGCTAGTCTGCCAATCGAAAATGCTATGGTAGCTACAGTCGGTTTGTCACTTGTATTATTGTCGATTGCTGCAGTATGTGCCATAATGAGCGCAATACCGATTTCTGCAGCATTAAGTGCTGTCGGAAGTCTTGGAATATTTATAGGAGGCATGCTTCTTATATTGGCGGCTTTGGGCGGATTGTCTAAAATACCAGGATTTAATGAACTTATATCGGATGGCGGAGATACATTAGCACTTGTCGGAGAAGCAATCGGAAAATTTGTCGGTTCGATATTGAAAGCAGCCATCGAACAGATAGCAGCAAGTCTACCTGCTATCGGTAAGGGATTGTCAGGTTTTGCAGCGGGAGCCAGTTTCTTTATTATGATGATGCAAACAGTCGGTCCGGATGTTGTTAAAGGCGCAGGATATCTTGCAGCAGCAATTATTGCTCTTTCTGCCGCCGAATTCATTTCAGGCGTGATGTCACTTTTCTCCGGAAGATTTTCATTGGCTCTTTTCGGATTAGAACTATCCAAATTTATGGAAGGGGCCGGGGCATTTATAGACGGAATAAAATCTGTTGATATGGCGTCTGCCATAGGTGCAAAAGCTCTTTCTGAAGCTATACTGGCGCTTACAAAAGCTGAACTTCTTAATGGAATAACATCTTTCTTTGCCGGAAAATCGTCGATCGCTAAATTTGGCGAACAGATTGGATATTATATCGATGCATTAATTAGTGCTTCTAATAAACTTAAGGGCACCAAAATAAATAAGGAAGCAATGATAGAGGCAGCTGTTGCCGGAGAGGCACTATCTAGACTGGCTAATTCATTGCCGAAAGAAGGCGGTCTATGGCAAAAGATAGTCGGAACGCATATTGATTTGGATGCTTTTGGTAAAGCTGTTGGAGCATTTATTGATGCAATCATACAAACATCGAATAAGCTTAACAATGTAGTGATCAATACCGATGGTTTCCAATCTGCTAAAGAAGCCGGCGATAAAATGTGCGAACTCGCAAAGTCGATACCCAAAACAGGCGGACTATTGCAAGATCTTGTCGGTGAGCAAGATATCAGTCTGTTTGGATTAAAGGTAGTTGCATTTGTGGCAGCAATAATTGCAACATCGAATGCATTAAGTAACGTCACGATAGATCCCAAAGCATTTGAGAATGCCGCTACTGCCGGAGAAAAGATGCTTGAGTTACAGGAAGTCCTTCCAAAAACAGGCGGTGCATGGCAGAAAGTAGCCGGTACTCAGGATATTGCTGATTTTGGAACTAAGATATCCACTTTCGGCGAGGCTATTGCTACGTTCGCCACCAAATTAGCAGGCATTGAGTCGTTTAATAAAATAAATACTGCCGTCCAAATAGCTCAAACAATGGCAGATGTTTCTGATAAAGTTCAGAACATTGATCTCAAATCGTTATCGCAGTTTGGAGACAACATCGAAGACTTCGGAGAAAATATTTCAAAATTCTCCGAAACGGCAAAAGATTTGGACATTCCTGCAATTAATTCGGCTGCATCTGGAGTTCAGGCTCTGATTAACATGGCTAATGCTATGGTCGGAAAAGATTATAGCAGTATTACAAGTCTTGCAACATCGCTTCAATCTCTTGGCAAGGTAAGCGTCTCGAAATTTGCAAAATCCGTTAAAGAAGCTGCTGGTCAAGCCTCTTCTGCGGGAAGCACCCTAGTATCTAATGTCATAAAAGGTGCCAATTCGAAAGCTCCATCATTAACCAATACAGCCAAGAAAATAGCATCAAATATGGCCGGATCGTTCAAGGGCAAGAACAAAGACTTTAAATCAGCTGGAACAACCTTGATGAACGGACTTAAAGATGGCCTTAAAGATGGATCCAGCCCCGCTAAAAAAGCTATATCGTCAACACTTTCCTCAGCAGTTTCGAATATAAGAAATTATAGATCGTCGTTTTACAGTGCCGGTGAGTATTGTGCAAAGGGATTCGCGAGCGGTATAAGCGACAATGCATATCGAGGAACAATAGCGGCAGTTGCAATGGCTCAAGCAGCATATGATGCCGCAAAGGCACGCCTTAAGATTAATTCACCGTCAAAAATATTCCGAGCACTTGCGGCTTCTGTACCGGAAGGCTTTGCTCAGGGTATTATTCGAAATCTTGGTTCAGTCAGAGACTCTGCTACTAATATGGCAGATGCTGCCATCGATAATACAAAGAGTGCTATATCTCGTATAGCAGATATTATGCAGATGGATATGGATACTCAGCCAACGATTCGACCGGTTGTCGATTTAAGCAACGTTGAAGCAGGAGCTCGTTCAGTAGGAGAGTTATTTAATATTGATCCATCGATGAATATGCTAAATAACATAGGTACTATAACCACGATGATGAATCGGCGTCAAAATGGATCCAATGACGTTGTAAATGCTATTAAAGATCTTAGCAATAAGATTGACAATCGTCCGGGTGACACGTATAACTTCGGTGATTTTACTTATAGTGACGGAAGCGAAGTGTCAGAGGCAATACAAACGCTCGTAAGAGCAGCAAGAATCGAGAGGAGGAACTGATATGGCTTATCCTACTTATAAAGATAGTAAAGGTAATACATGTTATAAAGTAAGATCTGGTGATACACTTAGCGGTATAGCAGCCGGAACCGGTACTACAGTTTCTGCGCTTGCTTCTTTGAATAATATAAAAAATGTTAATTTGATATACGTTGATCAGGTTATAATAATTAGGAAAGGGTCGTCTGGTTCTTCGGGATCAGGCGGCTCAAAGCCTTCATCAAAACCTGTTAACTCGAACACGGTTACAATTACAAGATTTGATTGGGAGCGAGAAGTGGACCGAGTTTTATATGTTGCTTGGTCATGGGGAAAAGCAAATCAGACCGATCACTATCATATTAGATGGTGGTATACCGTTCCGGGAAACAAGGATTGGCTGATAATGTCCGATACGACAGTTGGTCAATGGGACGTATATCAAAATAAATGTACAGTTCCGAGCAACGCCACTTGTGTTAGGGTATCCATTGCCCCAGTGTCGAAGAAGTATAAATCAGGAAACAAAGAGGTCGAATACTGGCATGGCGCATGGTCACCGACGTTGTATTTTAATACTTCCAAGTTTCCTCCTCAAAAACCGTCATCACCGACGGTTACCATTTCCGAAGGACAGCTTTTAGAGGCAACCGTTAAGGGTATAACAGACTCAATGAACGCATCTGAAATTGAGTTCCAAGTCGTACAAGACGACTCGATTATATTTAAAACAGGTAAATCACCCATTACTACTGGCGTTTCATCATTTTCATGTACAGTAGCAGCTGGAAGCAAATATAAAGTTCGTTGTCGATCTGTGAAAGACGAGCTATATTCGGATTGGACCGATTACTCAGACAATCAGATAAGCATGCCATCAAATCCGTCAGGATTCATAGAATGCAGACGAGATAGTAAGCTAGTAGTATATCTTAAATGGGCCGAGATACCGACAGCAACCTCATATGAGATAGAATATGCTACTGAAGAGAAGTATCTTGGTGTATCGGATAAGTCTACTACTGTGACAATTAGTGATAAAAAAACAGAACATTATATCACAATTTCTGATACCGGACATACATATTATTTCCGAATTAGAGCTAAAAATGAAAAAGGTACTTCGACATGGTCGTCAATAAGCTCTTTAACGCTTGGCGAGAAACCAGCTGCTCCTACAACCTGGTCTAGCACTACTGTAGCTATTACCGGGGACAAGGTAAATTTATACTGGATGCATAACTCAAAAGACGGTTCTGATGCAACCAAGTATATTCTTCAAGTTATAGTCGACGGAGACTATTTATACGGAAGTGCTGGAAAAACAATAATAGATGACCGACCCGAAGAAGATAAAGGAAAAGCATATAAGTATGAACTGGACACAAGCACTGCCGAGTTTAAAACTAATAGCATTGTTAAATGGAAAGTGATGTCGTATGGTGTCGTCGAAAATGAAGGCAGTGACTGGTCTGCTGAAAGAACTATTACTTTATATACACAGCCCACGCTGTCGCTTAATGTTACGGATGCTGATAACAATCAGTTGAGTACTATACGGACATTTCCGTTCTACATAAGAGCAAAGGCTAGTCCGAATGACAGTATTCAGATGCCTATAAGTTATCATGTTACGATACGCTCCAATGAGAGTTACGAAACCATTAATAATGACGGTTCTACGCGCGTTGTAAATGACGGAGAAGTTATATATTCTAAGAATTTCAGTGCAACTATTAAACCTGGATTTATTAGGACATCAATCGGAAAGTGGCTTAGTGCAACTATAAAACAATCAAGCGAGACGCTTATTATACAGATGTCTGCTGGAAACATTGATTTGTTAAATAACATCAGCTATACGATTTCATGCACAGTCGCAATGAATTCAGGCTTAACAGCTACCTCAGAGTCGACATTTACAGTCGGATGGGACGAAAATGTATATATTCCGAGTGCATCAATAACTGTAGATCCAGATATTATGGTCGCATATATTACGCCGTATTGTCGTGATATATCTTATAAAAAAATAGTATCGAAGCCTCGCGATTGGGACATTAACTGGAGTAATTATTTTGAGAAAGTCGATAATGACTATATCCCATTAGTTACATCAAATCCACCAAAATTTGTAGTAGATAAATATTATGAGACCGCCGAGGGAGATCTAGTTTCAGGAGTCAGTCTATCAGTATATCGAATAGAATTTGACGGAAAAATGGTTGAAATAGAGACAAACGTCAAGAATAATTATACATGCGTTACTGATCCGCATCCGGCATTAAATTATGCACGATATAGAATAGTTGCTGTTGAAACAGCTACTGGAGCTGTTGGATTTTACGATATCCCTCCATACCAAGTTGGTGGAGAAGCGATTATTTTACAGTGGGCTGAAGAATGGTTTAGTTTTGATTCATCTCAAATGGGCATGATGGCTCGACAGCCTTGGTCCGGAACGATGCTGAAATTACCATACAACGTTGATACGTCAGAAAGCAATAAGTCCGATATCGAATTGATAGAGTATGTCGGACGAGAGCACCCCGTAAGTTATTATGGAACTCAGCTCGGCGAATCCGCAACGTGGAGCACAGTTATTCCACGAGATGATGAAAACACATTATATGCTTTACGAAAACTGTCAAAATGGATGGGCGATGTATACGTTCGAGAGCCTTCTGGAGTTGGATATTGGGCCACGGTGTCCGTTTCATTAAGTCAGAAGCATTGTGAAGTAACTATACCGGTCACATTAAATTTAACTAGAGTTGAAGGAGGTATTTGATATGCCAGATTGGACTCGATCCATGAAACAAACGTTCGAATATTATGTGGTTGATCCTGGAACATGGCAAGAAACAGAAATGTTAACGACTGTTAAATCTAGTACAATAAGTCGTGATTCTAGTTCGGAAACGCTTGGTTCTGCCACATTTGACGTTACTGACGTGGTCGGCGAGTGCTATATTAGAGTGTATCTTATAACTGTTCAAGACAACATAACTGAGAAATTTCCACTCGGAACATTCCTTGTTCAAACGCCTTCCTCTAGTTTTGATGGTAAGATCAGAAGCGTTTCTATGGATGCCTATACGCCATTATTGGAATTAAAAGAGAGCCCACCGCCGCTTGGATATTATTTGCCAATTGGCGATAATATTATGCAGCAGGGCTTTCTTTTAACGAGAGAGCATCTTCGTGCGCCAGTAGTAGAAACAAAATCGCAGAAAACATTATATAAAAACTTTGTTGCAAATACTGATGACACGTGGCTCACCTTTATATCAGATCTGGTGACGAACGCCAAGTATTATATTGATCTTGATGAAATGGGCCGTGTCATATTTTCTCCGAGACAGGAAACTGATTCATTGCGTCCCGTATGGACATATGCCGACGATAATAGTTCTATATTATCAGCAGATGTTAGTATGGAGCATGATTTATACGGCATACCAAATGTTGTCGAGGTTGTATACTCACGGAACTATTTAGATCCACTTTATACAAAGGTTGTAAATGACGATCCAAATAGCCCGACGTCTATTGCTAATCGAGGACGAGAAATCATATATCGAGTTACGGATCCCGAACTCGAAGGTGATCCGACAAGAAGCATGGTTGAAGAGTATGCTAATAATTTACTAAAAGAACTATCGTCGGTGTCGTATTCAGTAACATATACGCATGGTTACTGTCCAGTTAGACTTGGTGACTGTATACTATTAAATTACGAAAGGGCTGGCATAACCAATGTCAAAGCCAGAGTAGTAAGTCAGTCAATAAAATGCGAAGCTGGTTGTCAAGTTACTGAGAAAGCAGTATTTGTAGCAAAATTATGGGGAGGTGAAACGGCATGAGTTTATCCACAGATTTAGTATCTCAATTTGTTAAAGCAACAAACGATACTCAAACAAAGAAAAAAGAAACATCTATGAAAGGAAAAGTTGTTAAAATAACAGACGATTCCGGCACTGCATCATATTATGTCAAAATAGATGGTTCTGATGCACTCACCCCAATAAATACTCTTACCGATATGGACGACGGCGATAGAGTCGTTGTTGAAATTGAAAATCATACAGCAACTGTAACTGGTAACATAACCTCACCATCAGCACGTATAGCTGATTTGAAAGATGCTGAAGATAAAATAGTAGCCAATACAGCTGATATCGGAAGCATAAAAGCAGATTATGTTAAGACTGGCGTTATAGAAGCAGCTAATGGTAGGATAACCAATCTTGAAGCTAAAAATGCTGATATAGAAAAATTAGTTGCACAAAAAGCTACCATAGATGATCTCAAGGCTGCGAATGCCGAAATCGAGGATCTCAAAGTAAATAAAGCTGATATTAAAAGTGTGGAAGCAAATTATGTCAACATTGATTTCTCAAATATTCAGAATGCGGAAATAAAAAAATTTTATGCTAAGTTTGGCATGATGGATGATGTCGTAATCAGCAATGGTAAAGTAACCGGAACTCTTGTTGGCGTAACAATTGACGGCGATCTTATCCAGGCAGGTACGCTTGTTGCTGACCGACTCGTTATCCGAACAAAGGACGGATTGCTGTATAAGCTTAACGCGGAAGCACTTGGAGATGCGGGACTCGCACAGATCGAAGATTTAACGACACTGCAAAACGGATTGCACGGAGCCATTATTAATGACAAGACGATAGTCGCTGAGAAAATCAAGGTTAACGATCTTGTTGCTTTTGGCGCTACTATTGGCGGATTCAAAATAGGTAGTGACTCCATTCATTCTGTGGTGAAAGAATCTGTAGATAATGCCACACGCGGCATCTATATGGATAATGATGGACAATTTAATGTTGGCGATAGCAAAAATTACATAAAATTTTATAAAGATGAAAACAACGAGTATAAGTTCATACTTGCTGCTGACGAGCTACGGTTTGGTGCCGGTCGAAAAGACTTACAGACATTATTAGATGACGCAACAAAAGGCTCTATATCCAAGGTCGATGTTGAGTATTGTAAATCAGCATCGTCGACCGAATTACTTGATAGGGTAAAAGTTGAAGGAGTAAAAACAGTTCTTCAACGAGATTTAAAAGGCGATAATGTTTCGATTAAATTACAAAGTGACAATCTGCTTTTGCTTCCTTATGATAATAATTTTTCAAATTCGCTTCCTTCGTCCGAGACAACCGTTACTGCAAATGGAGTTACATTTAAGCCAAACTTAGACGGTTCAGTGTCAATATGGGGAACTGCTTCGGAGCAAACAATTTATTGGCTTAGAAACTATTATGGATCCGATTCCGATCAAACTCGTATATTTATGCACGAAGGAACATATACATTAGGTATAAACACTAATGCATCAGCAGCCGGCAGTGTAAGACTATATTCGAATAAATATAAAGGATCTGTGGCGATATACAATGGTGCCCCGCAAACATTTACTTTGGATGCTGACAGTGAGGCTACTCTCGGAACTTTCGCTATCGTAGTAACAACAGGATTTAAAGACGTTACCGAGGAATCACCAGTTATAGCATATCCGATATTAAATGAGGGCCCAGCTTTAAAAGAATTTACGACACCAAAACATAAATCATTGACGGACTCAGTATCTTTTATACCAAAGCAAACTTGTACGATATCCGTTAACGGAGTTGTCGGGTCGCTGCTTTTGGATGAAGATGATACTGTCATTATTAATAATTCCTTAAATACAATATATGTTGATGCCGGATTGAAATATCGAGTCATTCTTTCTGTTTTGTTAGATATGGATAATCCTCAATGGTCAACAAGTTCGCCTAAATGGGAAGAAGGATCATATATTTGGTCACGTACTAAAACTACTAACGCCGAAGAGAAGGTGTCATATTCTGATCCGGTATGCATAACTGGTAATCCAGGACAAGGTGTAAAAAGTATTACTGAACAATATTATTTGTCTACTTCAGAAGAGGAGCCAGTTGGTGGAACCTGGTCCGATCAGCAAGATTCCTGGTCTATCGGACGTTATATTTGGACTCGTTCTATCATCATTTGGTCTAATGGCCGTCGAACTGAAACTGATCCGGTTTTAGCGACGTCTTTAAATGAGGCAAATGCTAGCGCCGAAAAAGCAACTGCTGATGCCGAAGCGGCAAATAATTCTGCAAACGATGCTAAAACGGCAGCCGACAGTGCATATTCTGAAGTTGCTCAACTTAAAAATAAAATGATAACGTTGGTCGCAAATAAAGACGGAACGACTTCATTTGTGCAGTCGGCTAGTGGATGGAATTTTAATTTTAGTGACCTTACAAAATCAATAGAAGATATGAGCAAAAAGACCGCTTATATTGATATTGATGAAACAAATACCGGAAATCCAAGAATGTTATTCGGTAAAGTCGACGCCGATTCGAAACTCGAACTAACCAATGAAACTATTTCATTTATTATCGGTTCAGAAATACCAACTCGGATTACAAATGAAGGAATGGATACTGATCGTATAAATATCGATAATGAGTTACTTATCGGAGGTTTTGTTTTGAAGAAGAGGCCGACCGGGCATGTCGGATTTACTTGGAAAGGAGTTGACAGTTAATGGCATCTTGTCAAACGACTAGATGGGTCAGTACAGCGCCCTACGTTCGATTAATTGTAAATGAAAATAAATCAACTTCCACAGCCACCATTTCGAAACTTGACTGGGCGTTATATTATATATCTGATACCCCTGCCCAAGCATCTGCTAGAACATATACCGTTAAAATTAACGGATCTGTCCCCGCGAATGGTTCTGGAAGCTATAATATAAATGGCGTAACTGGCACTAAAAAGATAGCTGGAGGAACAGTCTCTATCAATAAATCGGCAAATTCCAAAAGTGTATCGTTTTTCGTGAGCTTTCCATTTAAATTATCATGGAGCGGGCATTATCAAGATACACTTACCGCATCTGGTAAAATAAATATTCCGGCCATAACATCTTACACAATAATATATAATGCTAATGGCGGAACTAGCGCTCCTCCGGCACAAACAAAAAGACATGGTTCAAGCATAACGTTATCATCCGCAAAGCCCGATCGAGATGGTTATATTTTTCAGGGATGGTCTGATTCGACATCAGGCACTGTAAAATATCACCCTGGAGACACATATTCTCAAAATGGAAACGCCACTCTATATGCGATATGGCAGCAAGCTATATTTACGATATCTTATGATGCTAATGGAGGCACGGGCGCTCCTGATAGTCAAACTAAAAATTATGGTGAGGACATAACTCTTAGTAATGGCATTCCATCTAGAACAGGATATGAATTTTTAGGATGGGGAATCACGGCAAATGATCCGTCTGTAGTATACGCTGTTGGAGGAAAGTATACATCAAACGCGAGCATTGTATTGTATGCTGTATGGAAATTCACGTATACAAACCCGCGGATCAAAAATATCATTACTAATAGATGTACGATAAAACCAGATCCCGATAATATGATATACATACCAGGTTTAAATATTACTATTCCAGGAATTATTATAACGCCAGTAGATGGTGGCGAGCTCGGTTCGATATCTTTTGATTGGGAGACAGACTATCCAACAACGTCGGTCACATTACGATATAAAATGCAAACGTCTTCAGAATGGACTACCGAAACAGTTACCGATACTACTGACGATGCACAGATAGTATTCAATAAAGATAGAAAAGGCGGAACATCAAAATGTACTATAGCAACCGATGATCCATATGCATCATATGCCGTTCAAATTGAAGTTGTTGATTCTTTTGGATCATCTCGAATAAGTCGCATATTGCCTGGATTAGTATATACTATGGACTTTGCTGACGGCGGAAAAAGTGTTGGTATAGGTTGTATAGCACCTGATATAAAAAATGGTGAATCCGGAATGCTCGAAATTGGATTCCAAACAAAGCTAACTGGAGGGCTTGCTCACATTGAAGTACCATATGCGGACCTAAATGACGTAAAGACGCCTGGATTTTATGCTTCGCGTGACGTTAACGATGGCGGAAAAGCCTATTATACTAATATGCCGCCAATCGATAATATGATAGGAACATTCAGTCTGGAAGTATATTCTGCCGGAAACATTAGTCAATTGCTTCAACGATTTACAAAGTGCGATAAAAAGTCTTCTGCCATATACGAGCGTTTCTATTACGAGAATTCCTGGGGCGATTGGATATTAGTATATCCAGAGGAAGCAACAAGTGGAACGATTGATTACAATAGTTCAAAACAGTTTGACAATGACAGCGATCCGTATAGGGACGATAATCACACGCTGTATTTAAAACAATACTCCGATGCTAGTAATCGTTTTAATATTACTTGCAGTGGAAATATTGTCACAATGGCATTCCGAACAGCATCTAAAACTAACGTGAATGCTGGAACTTCATACGTATTAGGAACGATACCAGAGTCGTTTAGACCGTCCAATATTGTTTCGACATCTGGATTATTTTCGATAGGTACAACTGTATATAATTCTTGTGCAATATGGGTGAGAGCAAATGGACAGATATGTGTAAAGCCCTATAATACAGATACAAGTGCAAATCCCAAATTTTATGAAGCCAATCTAGTATGGGATCTTAAAGCAGTATGGAATAAGGAATGACCAATAAGGAGGTTATATGGAAACCCTGTTACATTTTATAGAACTGGTTTCAGCCATAGTCGGACTTATCACTACGTTAATTGTTATTATAAAACCGTTACGCATCAAAATTCTCGGCATAGGCAAAATTCAGGAAGGCCAAAAATGTTTACTTAGAAGTGACATGCTTGGCATATATTATAAGCATTGCGATACGCATATTATTCGCCAGTACGAATACGAAAACTTTTTATATTTATATACCGCGTATAAAGCACTCGGCGGAAATTCGTTCGTAGATAAAATTAAAAAAGAAGTTGACTCATGGAAAGTCATCACCTAAGGGAGGTATTCTTTATGAAAATTAACTGGAAAGCAAGATTTAAGAACAAGGCGTTTGTTGTGACATTTATCACGCTTATCGTTTCGCTTGTTTATCAGATGCTCGGTCTGTTCGAGGTTGTTCCGGCAGTTTCAGAAAGCGCGATCATTAATGCTGTTACAATCATTGTTAACATTCTTGCCGCGCTTGGTGTGCTTGTCGATCCGACAACAGATGGCATATCAGACAGTAAACGTGCTATGACATATTTTACTGACGATGACGAGAGAGCCGCTGGCTAAATACATAAAGGGGTTCGCGCAGTAGCCAACCCCTTTTATTTTTTTTTCGCGTCAAAAACAGTTTATATTATGAAAGAATATAAAAGGAGATGTTTTATATGACAGAATTATTTTACGCATTAGTTAGATTTATAACAGTTAAGGTGACTGGTTATAGCGACAATGAAACGTTGAGTTTGAGCGACGGTTTAAGGTGGATTAATACATACCACCAAATCGCGCAGGACTTAGGTCTTATTGTAGCGACAGTTATTGCTGTTTCAATCGTAATCGTAGCGTATGTAATAACGATAAAAATAATAAATAAAAAATATAGTCTTTCAAAGTAAGAGCCTTACATTGGCTCTTCTTTTTCTTCGCGTCTAAAACATACTCCTTTATGAAAGGAGTGATTAATATGTTTCAAATTATATACGTGGTCATGGCTTTTACGGCATTGATAATTTTGATAAAAAATGCTGATAAGCTAACGAAGTAATTAAAAACAATATTATACATCCGAACAAAGATTGAGGCGTTTCGCCTCTTTCTTTTATTTTTCGCGTAAAACGCATCTTATATTATGGGAGACAGACACCCAAAAATAATTTTAAAAGGATGGTTAAACATGGAAATTAAGTTGAGAAAGATCATTTACATGGTTATATTGGTGGTGATGACAATATTGTCAATTCCAGCGATGATCGTGGGTACAGTGCTATATATATTAGGAGCGCTTATACTCGCTATCGTCAGCAAGGAGACAATTCAGAACCTCATGGGCATGTATTTGTTTGTAACTGAAAAGGCTATGGAAACATATAAGAAAAATTTATTGGATCCTGTCTGGTCTAAAGATTGAGGCGTTTCGCCTCTTTCTTTTATTTTTCGCGATTTAAACATCTCATATTATGAAAGGAGATGCATTTATATGATATTATTTGCAATATTAATACTTATGGCATTAATTCTGACAGGATTTACTGTCCTCGCAATTAGCGTTGGCGGATCAGTAGCAATCGTGTTATTTGGTGATGTTATAGTATGTATAATACTTATATTGTATATCATTAAACGTGTCGTATTTGGCAGAAAAAAATAAAGTGAGAGTCTGAGTTAAATGCTCAGGCTCTTATTTTTCGCGTCTAAAACATTCTCCTTTATGAAAGGAGATGACAGTTATGAGATCATACAGAACTGGTCTATTGATAGGCCTTGTTGTAGGTATATTGATAATGACTACGTTGGTTATATCGTGTGTAATGTCACAAAGAACAAATAATAGAGAATTAAGAGGTACTATGTATACATATGATATCGATTGGGAAGTAGAGATTCCTGATTACGATAACAAAGAGGCATAATTGCCTCTTAATTTTATTTTCGCGAAAATAACACACTGTATTATGAGTAGATAGAACTCATAAAATAATTTTTAAAGGTGGTTTTATTATGAAAAATTTAGCAAACGATTACAAGGAAATGGTACTTAAGCCGGGTTGTGCATTTGTTAAGAAACACCCGATAGCGACAATTGTGTACGCATCGGTATGTGGATTGACATGTGTAATCGGTTCACTTACTCCTGTAATAATGGACAAAATTGAAGAAATAAAAATTGAAAAAGAAATGGAAAAAGATTTAAAGGGCTATCTTTCAAAAGATTGAGGCGTTTCGCCTCTTTCTTTTATTTTTTATAGTCATATTTTAAAAGGAGGTATACATATGGAATTAGGTTGGTTTATTTTTGGATTTGTCATGGGACTGGTTCTCGGGGGAGTTTCTATAAGTTTTTGGCATGATGTCAAAAAGCCATACGGAGTTCTTAGAATTGATCATTCTGATCCGACAAAGGATGTCTATCGTTTTGAATTATCCGATTTAAGGGACGTCACCAAAAGAAAACGAATAATTCTCGATGTTGATAATGACGCTGATCTTTCGCGAAGATAGCATTGTCTATTACGGAACCATGTGTTCACATTATGTAAAAAGGAGATATTACAATGAGTATTGACAATCTGTTAAATGTTGAGCTCGAAGAAAAAATCGAAATTTTAAGCAGCATGAATCCTGGTACAGAGGAGTATAAACTGGCAGTAGACAATATTACCAAGTTACTCGATCGATCTATCGAAATGAACAAAATTGACTATGATCGGAAAGAGAGAAAAGAGGTTCGCGAAGAGGACGCGAAATCTAAGACCGAATCTGATAAAGTTAATAAAAAACATTATCTGATAGATACAATCGTAACAATTATCGGTATTGCGGTACCAGCATCTATTACTGTATGGGGAGCCAAAACGAGCTTCAAATTCGAAGAAACAGGATCGATCACAACTATAATAGGCAGAGGATTTATAGACAATATTCACAAGTTGGTCAAATTTAGATTTAAATAATGTATGCGGTTCAAAAGGTCAGATTATGATTTGTCATGGTCTGTTCCTTTTTACTTTCGCGAAAATACCACGCCATTTTATGAAAGGAGATGAATGTATTATGCCTAACATTGATGGAGCAAAAATTCTTGGAATATTGGGTGCTTTTCTTGGATTAGTAGCAACACTGATATCTGGAGCGGCGTCTGATAAGAAGATGAAAGCCGAAGTCGAAAATGAAGTGGCTAGACAGTTATCGAACATAGAAGAAAATGAAGATTAAAAAAAGTTAAAAGGGTCGTAATGCGGCTCTTTTAATTTTATTTTTGAAAGGAGATTTCATTATGAAAAATTTAAAAATTAACGAACTTGTTAAAACAGTTCAATCAGTATTGGCCAAGAGAAGCCCTGAGATATTGACTGGAATTGGTATCGCAGGAATGATTACCTCAACTGTTTTAGCAGTAAAAGCTACGCCGAAAGCACTCTCACTTATCGAAGATGAAAAACAAGCACAGAACGAGCACATATCGGATGACGCTAGAAGTAATAATACTAGGATCATTCATCTCAAACTGATCGAGGTTGTTAAAGTTACTTGGAAATGCTATATTCCGACGGTTCTCACAGGAATTGCATCAACAGCGTGCTTAATCGGAGCAAGTTCAGTCAATTTTAAAAGAAATGCAGCACTCGCTACAGCATACCAATTATCCGCAACGGCTCTTACCGAGTATAAAGAAAAAGTTTCTGAAGTAATCGGTGAGCGTAAAGAGCGAGATATTCGAGACCGGATTGCCAAAGATAAAATTAATAATGATCCGGTAGGAAAGCACGAGGTGATTGTTACAGGAAACGGTGACACGTTGTGCTACGATGCTTACGGCGGAAGATATTTCAAATCAAGTATTGACAAAATTAAAAAGGCCGAAAACGAATTAAATCGTGTAATGCTAAAAGACATGTATGTCTCATTAAATGAATTCTACGATGAGCTTGGATTAAAGCACACGAAACTCGGCGATGACTTGGGCTGGAATCTTGACGATGGTTTCATCAATATTGAGTTCAGTTCGCAGCTATCAGAGGATGGCACTCCGTGTATTGTGATAAATTATACGGTTTCGCCTAATTATAATTATTCGAGTTTCGGTTAATTCGCGAAAAAAACAAATCATATTATGAGAAGAACCAAATGGTGTTTTTCCGAAATAATTTTTGAAAGGTGGATTCTATAATGGAAGACAAGAAGATTAACACTCAGGAGACAACAACTGAAGAGGTAGAGAATAACGAAGCTCTCGTAGCTGACGAAGTTCTGGATTGTGATTTGGAATATAATCGCGATTCGTGTGTTGGAGTTCTTGTGGTTGGTGCAGTAAGTGCTGCTGTTGGTGCAGTACTTTACACAAATCGTAAGAAGATTCATGCATGGAGAAACGATAGAAAGATCAAAAAGCTCCAGAAAGAAGGCTATGTGGTTTCGAAGATCGAGGACGATGTGGTTGAGTCTGACGATGTAATCGAGTCTGACGAAGACATAGAAGAATGATTCGGAACATAAGTTCTAAAAAAGATGGGGGTATCTAAATCAGGTACTCTCCTCTTTTATTTTTGGAAAGGAGCCATAATGATAGATTATGCAGGATATTTAACGCCTTATTGTAAAGATTGTGCACATTGGATGGACGGATCACGATGGGACCTTGGCTGTGGTTATATTTTTGATTGCGAACACATTACGCCAGTCCAGCTTACATTTTTTGAGCCAGACCCTCGCATAAAAACATATTGTTATGATGGCCCGGTAATAGTTAATGATGACTGGAGTTGTCATTATCAAGGATTTACTACTGCTATATCCAAAGCACAAGCACGAAATAATTTAACATATCGTTGGAAAATAAATCATGGGTATGCTCCAAATTCTAATGTTATATTACCAGGAAGCATAGTCGTAGTTAAATGAAAGGAGACATTTTTTATATGGAAGACTACAAACCAAATAGTCATAAATATAAGTCTGAACAGAAACCGACTGAGACTCGCCAAAAAAAGAAAATTGAAAAAGTGGTCAAAGGCGACGTTAAAGTTAAAAAGAAAAGTGAAATAAGTAAACTTAAAGATGTTTTTATATCGGAAGATGCATCAAACGTTAAGTCGTATGTTGTTATGGACGTACTTGTTCCGGCGTTGAAAAAAGCAGTATCTGATATCATTACCAATGGCATTGATATGATATTATACGGCGAAACAGGTCGAAGCTCTAGACGATCAGCAGCGTCATCCATTTCATATAGACAGTATTATGACGATCGTAGATCATATGATCGTCCATACAGAGATCGAGGACGAGCCAGCGTATACAGTTATAATGATATTGTGATACCGACTAGAGGTGAAGCTGAAGATGTTCTTGACGGTTTGTATGACCTTATAGACAGGTATCAGGTTGCGTCTGTTGCAGATTTCTACGAGCTTGTTGGCGTAACAGGCGAGTTTACAGATAATAATTATGGATGGACGGTTTTGACAGGATCCGATATCGATCGCGTTTCGGACGGTTATATAATCAGACTTCCGAAGGCAAGACCTATAAACAGATAAAGGAGTTATATTTATGGAATCTGTTATAAAGGTACTCAAAGTATTTACCGATAACGGTATTTCCACTATCAAAGCCTCGAAAATTATGCACGAACTTGGAGAGGCACTTAGCGATTATACAGATAAAGGAGTTATATTTATGAAAATCGATAGTAACGGAATCATCGATCAGTTTTTTGATATGCTTGCAGAAAAATCTTTTGATCGTATCATTGATAACTCGGACATGACTGAGAAGCAGGCCGAGTCTGTTAAAAAGGTACTCAAAGTATTTACTGATAACGGCATTTCTACCGTCAAAGCATTGAAAATTATAAACGAACTTGGAGAGGCGCTTAGTGATTATGATGAAAAAACAACGGTTTATGTATGTAATCACTGCGGTAAAAAATTCGACAAAACATATCCAAATATAGAATCAATTTTGTGTTATCATTTGGAAACGGAACATGCCGGCGAAGTTAAGGATGTATTATATTTTGATTCGTCGGACGTTATAGAAAATAATTTTAAGGAGGAATAATTCTATGAATAACGAAGAAAATCCCGCTCTGGTTTGCAAATCATCTACGAAATCTTTTAGCGATTTTAAAAAAGCTGCTAAAGACGTGCTTGACAAAGAAGAAATAAATAGAAAAAAATTTAAAGATCAATGCATGGTAAATCATCCAAAGCATTATATTTCTGAGACCGGACTCGAAACTATTGACGTTATCGAGGCTTTTACATTTGATCTCAAAGGTATCGAGGCAACTGACACTGGAAACATCATAAAGTATATTTCCAGATGGAAAAAGAAAAACGGTCTGCAGGACCTTGAGAAAGCGCAATGGTACTTAAATCATCTTATAAATCATGTTAGAAAATTAGAGGAGGAGAATAAGTATGAATAAGCCTAACAGTTTTATCTATATAAATCTGAACAGCGTTATCGGAAAGTACACTATGGGTGCTCTTATCGTAGGTAACATCGTTATCGGAAAAACAATTTACAAAGGCATTAACAAAATCATAAATAAGAAAAAGGAGAATGATGATTAATGAAATTCGATTTTACATCTATAACGAGAAGCTTTAATAAAATGGGCTTCCAGTTTAAAAAACATAGTCCGGAGATACTTGTTATATCTGGAATTACCGGAGCAGTTGCAAGTGCTGTTCTCGCTTGCAAATCCACAACTAAAATAAACGATGTTACGGCCGATTCTAAGGACGAGCTTGAACGTATTAAGTCTGCCGGAAAAAGAATCAAAAACGGTGAAGAATTAACATGCAAAGATGGCACCGCATATGATATTGACGTATATCGTCACGATTTGACAATTGTTTACACACAGCTGACAGTAAAGTTTATAAAGCTTTATGCACCTGCTGTGATCCTCGGTGCGTTGTCCATAACGAGCATTCTTGCCGGTCATAATATTTTACGCAAAAGAAATGTTGCTATTGCAGCTGCTTATGCTACATTAGATAAAGGATTTAAGGATTATCGCAATCGTGTTATTGAGCGTTTCGGCGATGAGGTTGACAAAGAGCTTAGACATGGCGTCAAGGTTCAGGAAGTTAAGAAAACAGTTGTCGATGAAAATGGAAAGAAAAAGACGATTAAGGAAACAGTTAAGACTACTGATCCCAATTCATTTAGCGACTATGCTCGTGTATATGACGACGGATGCACCGGATGGACAAAAGATCCGGAACAGAATCTCATGTTCCTCAAACTTCAGCAGAGTTTCGCAAATAAGAAATTAAAAGAGGACGGATATCTGTTCTTAAATGACGTTTATGCAATGCTCGGAATTCCAAAAACAAGCGCTGGTCAGGTCGTTGGCTGGATATATGATGAAGACATTCCGAATGGGGATAATTTTATTGATTTCGGAATCTATAATATAGATAATCCTAAGGCAAATGACTTTGTTAATGGTTATGAGCGAAGTATAGTTCTCGATTTCAATGTCGACGGCGTCATATATGATAAACTGTGAATGCTTGGGGTTAACGCCCCAGGCTCGGGCAGTTATCGAGATATATTTGACTATTAGAAAGGAGATTACTAATGAACAACACAATAAAAACCATTGCTATATTTACAGTAGGTATCGGAGCGGGTGTTATCGCATCCTGGAAATTTTTCGAAGCAAAATATAAAAGGATCGCAGATGAGGAAATCGCATCTGTAAAAATGGTATATTCTAAAAAAGCAGCAAACAAAGCCGAAGAAAAAACGGAAACCACACACGACGAAATAGAAAACGAGCTTGCGAATGTCGATCATGCTAGTTATAACAAGATGCTGAATGAGCTTGGATATTCAAAAGACAATCCTGATAAAAAAGAAGAGGGGGAGATTACCATAGTTGGAAGTAAACCTTATGTTATACCGCCCGAAGATTTCGACGAAGGCGACTATGTAACGGAAACATTAACTTATTACGCAGACGGAGTACTGACAGATGATTTCGATAATGTGATTGAAGATGTAGAATCACTTGTCGGCAAGGATTCACTTAAACATTTCGGAGAATACGAGGATGATGCCGTATATGTAAGAAACGATGCGTGCAAGACCGAATACGAGATACTTCTCGATGTACGAAAGTATGCTGACATACCTAAATACAAAATGGCATATCCGGGTGACGATGAATAATGACACGAACAGATCAAATAGCGAATGAATATTTTAAATGGCTGTCTGATATAGTGTGCAAAGATTTATTTTCTGAGGAGATATCATATAACAAACTCCTTGTATATTTGCATTCGACTGAATTCAGATGGCCTAAATCATTACCGATGGACCGAAATAGAGCAGAAGATGGTATCGACTTGCGTTATCGTTTCACATATCAGCATCCTGATCTCGGCGTACAAGCGGATCATTATATTCATGGTCCATGTAGCGTGCTAGAAATGATGATCGCTTTAGCCATTAGATGCGAGGAAACCATAATGGACGATCCAAAAAAAGGAGATCGTACGCAGCAATGGTTTTGGGGAATGGTATCAAGCCTTGGGTTAAGTTCGATGAGAGATGATCTATTTGACAGGGGCTTCGTAGATTTCTCTATAAATAGATTTCTTAATCGAGAATATGAACCGAATGGAAAAGGCAGTTTATTCACGATTCGTAATTGTGACAAAGATCTTCGTTCTGTGGAGATTTGGTATCAGTTAAATTGGTATCTAGACACGATATCATAAAGTTTTCAAAGAAGGGAGGTTGGCGGTTCTGATGCTGGATTTTCTAAAAGTTGCAACACGTATCGGAAAACGAGGAGTGATAGAAGTATATCCAAAATTTATTATCAAGCGAAGTACTGATTTGATGATACGAGGCGGGGATTTTTATGCTATATGGAATGATAATGCAGGGCTTTGGTCGACTGATGAACAAGATGCGATTAATCTAATTGATCAAGAGATCCGTGATTATGCAGAAGAACTTCGAAAAAGCGGCGAAACGGTATTGGTCGCTAAATATTTATGGGATGCAGAATCCGGTATGATAGATTCTTGGCATAAATATTGTCAAAAACAAATGCGCGATTCATTTCACATGCTTGACGAGAAACTCATATTTTCAAATTCTGTTGTTAATAAAGATGACTATGCCAGTAAACGATTATCGTATCCGCTAGAGCACGGAAAACATGAGGCATGGGATAAATTACTATCCACGTTATATTCTGATGAAGAGCGTCATAAAATAGAATGGTCGATCGGTTCTATAGTATGCGGCGATTCTAAAAGCCTTCAAAAATTTATGGTTTTATACGGCGCTGCTGGAACCGGTAAATCAACTATTTTGAATATCATTCAAAAATTATTTGAGGGATATTATTCCGTATTCGATGCAAAAGCACTCGGTTCGTCTAGCAATTCGTTTGCACTTGAGGCATTCAAATCCAACCCGCTTGTTGCTATACAGCACGATGGCGATTTATCAAGAATTGAGGATAACACTAGGCTTAACAGTCTGGTATCGCATGAACTCATGACTGTAAATGAGAAGTTCAAGTCAACATATTCGAACAGGTTTAAATGTTTCTTATTCATGGGTACAAATAAGCCCGTTAAAATCACAGATGGAAAATCTGGACTCATAAGACGTCTTATAGATGTATCGCCATCCGGGAATAAGCTTGATAAAAAAACATATGATTCTATAATGAAAAAAATAGACTTCGAGCTCGGAGCTATAGCCGAATACTGTCAAAGTATATATTTGGCAGATCCGGGACATTACGATAGTTATATTCCGATCACTATGCTTGGAGCATCAAATGATTTTTATAATTTCATTATTGATTCATATCATATTTTTAAACGAGAAGATAGCACAACATTAAAAGCTGCTTGGGAAATGTACAAAAATTATTGTGATGACGCCAAGGTACCATATCCGTACTCACAAAGAAACTTTAAAGAAGAGCTTAAAAATTATTTTAAAGATTTCAAAGAGCGATTTATCGAAGACGATGGTTCGAGAGTGCGCAGTTATTATAGCGGATTTAGAACAGAAAAATTTGAGAATGAACAGGAAGATAAGGATGACAAATCGGACTCACATCTCATCAAATTTGACTCTTCTGATTCGATATTTGATAAAGTGTGTGCGATGTGTCCAGCTCAGTATGCTACTTCTAAAGAAACGCCTTCTAAAAAATGGGATGATGTAACTAGTAAGTTATCAGAGCTGGATACTTCTAGAATCCATTATGTCAGGGTTCCAGAGAATCACATTGTGATTGACTTTGACATCAGAGATGAAAATGGCAACAAATCACTAGAGAGGAACATAGAAGCGGCTAGTAAGTGGCCAACTACTTACTCAGAGATAAGTAAAGGCGGTAATGGAGTTCATCTTCATTATATTTATACAGGCGATGCTTCTAAACTTAGTCAAATCTATGACGAAAATATTGAAATTAAGGTATTCACGGGCAAGAGCTCGCTTAGGCGTAAGCTCACGAAGTGCAATAATGAGCAAATTGCTACTATCAGCTCGGGTTTGCCATTGAAAGGAGAAAAGATGGTAAGCAAAGATGTTGTACAAACTGAAAAAGGCCTTCGGACGACGATCAAGCGTTGTCTGAATAAAGAGATTCATGCTAATACAAGATGTAATGTCGATTTCATTTATAAGATCCTCAATGAGGCATACTCAGGCGGGTTGACATATGATGTATCTGACATGAAGAATGCTATATTTGCATTTGCCGCAAACAGTACGAATCAGGCTGACTATTGTATTAAGCTTGTCAACAAGATGCATTTTAAGTCTGATGAACAGTCAGCAAATTTTGACGGGCCAAATAACGAATTGATATTTTATGATGTCGAGGTGTTTCCAAATCTATTTTTAGTTAACTGGAAAATAGAAGGCGAAACCAAGCCTGTGGTCAGAATGATTAATCCAACACCAACCGAAATTGAAGATCTTATGCGATTTAGGCTTGTCGGTTTTAACTGTCGCAGATACGATAATCATATTTTGTATGCTAGACTTATGGGCTATACAAATGAACAGCTTTATAATCTGTCGCAGAAAATCATCACAGGAGGAGCCAATTGTTTCTTTGGAGAGGCATATAATGTTTCATATACGGACGTGTATGATTTTGCTGCCAAGAAACAGTCCCTTAAGAAATGGGAGATCGAGCTTGGTATTCATCATCAGGAGCTTGGACTTCCCTGGGATCAGCCTGTTCCAGAAGATATGTGGACCAAAGTTGCCGAATATTGTGACAATGATGTTATTGCAACAGAGGCCGTATTTCATCATCTAAAAGCTGATTTCACAGCACGTCATATTCTAGCAGACGTTGCTGGTATGACTGTTAACGATACTACAAACAGCCTTACAACTAGAATCATATTTGGTAAGAACCGAAAACCGCAGGATCAGTTTAACTATAGAAATATGGGAGAAGTCACATCTGATTCATCAGATGTCGTCATCACGCAAGACGGAACTATGTTCAAAGAGTTCGGTGATCCTGAATACACATTGTTTGACGGAAAGGGCAGACCCATATTTCCGGGTTATAAGTATGATCATGGCAAATCCACTTATCGTGGCGAGGAAGTTGGAGAGGGCGGTTACGTATATGCAGAACCTGGCATGTACGGAAATATCGCTCTTCTTGATATTGCGTCAATGCATCCCAGTTCAATCATAGACGAACAACTATTCGGAGCAGAATATACTAAGCGATTTCAGGAGATCCGAGACGCTCGTATTGCTATTAAACATAAGGATTTTAATAAGGCTAAGAAAATGCTAGACGGAAAGCTGGCAAAATATCTTGACGACGAAAGTGCGGCTGCTAACCTTGCGCAGGCACTTAAGATCGCTATTAATTCAGTATATGGATTGACAGCAGCTAGTTTTGATAATCCGTTCAGAGATCCTCGTAATATCGATAATATTGTTGCAAAAAGAGGAGCTTTATTTATGGTTAACCTTAAACATGAGGTTCAAAAAAGAGGCTATAAAGTTGCTCATATTAAGACAGACTCTATCAAGATTCCAGATGCAAATGCTGAAATTATTCAGTTTGTAATGGACTATGGCAAGATGTACGGTTACAATTTTGAGCATGAAGCTACGTATGATCGAATGTGTCTTGTTAACAATGCCGTTTATATTGCTAAGTATAAAGGCGGAAAGCACGATGGAGAGTGGACAGCGACGGGTACTCAATTTCAGATACCATATGTATTCAAATCCTTATTTAGTAAAGAGCCCATTGAATTTAATGATATGTGCGAAACCAAATCCGTTAAGTCAGCGTTATATTTGGACCTTAACGAGAATCTACCAAATGGCGAGCACAATTATCAGTTTATTGGACGAGTCGGATTGTTCTGTCCTATTAAACCGGGATGTAATGGTGGAGAGCTGCTGCGCGAAGGAAAAGACAAAGACGGAAATATTAAGTACGATTCGGCTACCGGAGCTAAAGGATATCGATGGCTTGAGTCAGAAACTGTTAAAACACTCAATAAGTTCAATGACATTGATAAGTCATATTATAACAAACTTGTTGATGACGCAGTGGAAACTATATCTACATATGGCGATTTTGAATGGTTTGTCTCAGAAGATCCATATGTAGCAGATCTTCCTCCTTGGCAGGCAGCGGGTGAACCATTTGAGGATGATGAAGACGCAACGCCGTTTGACGTGAGATAACTCGCGATATTTACAATGTCTATTATGAGAAGAATAACTTAGCTCAACTGAATTAGAGCACTACTATATGTAGAGGTTACTGGTTTGAATCCAGTAGTTGTTCTTCTCTTATTTTTATTTAATGAAAGGAGATTTCACTATGAAAAAGCACGGAGGCAGAAAACTCAGAAGACAGTACCTCTACAGAAAAAACAGAGGTCTGTCGAGATTTAAGCAGCAACTTAATCATTGTAGACAGCTTAAAATGAGAAAGAAAGGAGTTTAAAATTATGAAAAAGTTATTCATTAGCGTTCCTATGAAAGGTCGCACAGAGGAAAACACACGTTGTATTATGCCGGATTTATTCGAGACAAGCATTACTGACGCAGACATCGACGAGAGTTATATCACGGCTAACTAATTCAAAAACATAAACTATACTATTAAAGGAGAATAATACTATGCATACTACATTTGCACCGAAGGGCATACTTCAGATCGATGATGCCAAAATCATTTACAGAAATTTTTCAGGAGCTGCTACTAAGTTCAATCGTGAGGGAGACCGTAACTTTGCTGTTATAATTCCGGATAAGGAAACAGCAGATGCATTTATCAAAGAAGGATGGAATGTAAAGCCAAAAACTCGCGGAGAAGATGAAGATCCGTTTATGTTCCTCCCAGTTAAGGTAAAGTTCAGCGGCAATAACCCTCATGTATATTTGAGAACCGGTTCAAGAAGAAACAGGCTCGATGAGGAATCTATATGCTGTCTTGATGATATCGATATCGAGAGTATAGACCTCGATATTCGCCCGTATGATTGGGAAGTCAATGGAAAAGCTGGACGAACAGCATATCTTCAGGGTGCCGAGATCTTCCAGAGGCTTGATCGTTTTACAGCTCGATTTGAAGAAGAGATGGAATAATATTCACTGGTGCCTAGGCGATCTTATTTAAAAAAAGGCGCTGAAAGGTTAAATGTCCATGCGCAATTTAAGGAAACAGCCAGTTGCTCAGTTGGTAGATTGCGTAGACAAATCGGAAAGACGGTTGACTACTAGGACAGGCTAGTATTTAATTTTAGAAGTATATTTATCATATATAAAGGAGAAACAATTATGGAATACATGAAATGCATAGATGATGCTTTTTGTAAGCGTGTTATGAGTAATTTATATACTAAGGGATTCAATGAGATCGAATATGGTATATATAACGACGGAACAGCAGTGGATTTCACAGTCACATGTTTCGACGGTCAAAAAATCAGAAAAACCTTCGGTCTCGATTCTATCAATGACTGTAGTTATACTTATCCTGAAGCATTTATTGCACAGAGTTTGGGTAGAAGTGTTAGTATTCATTATACCAATAAAGGTATTGTTTCAACGCTCCCAGACTTAACAATTTTGAAGAATGCTTATAAATTTAATCATTCTTACCTCGACTGTAGTAATGCAATCGATAAGGTTATATTTAATGATCCGGCAACTATTGTATTCTGGAATGATGGAACAAAAACTATAACCAGATGCGGAGAACTTGATATTTATGATCCTGAAAAGGGTCTTGCAATGTGCTTTGCTAAGAAACTGCTTGGCAACGAGGGAAATTATTATAATGTATTCAAAAAATGGCTTCCTAAGGAAGACAATGACCTTGAGCAGGGTTGTCCGTTTGACGAGCCGCCGCTTTGTCGAGAGATTAAAGCGGTCAGAGATAAAATCTATGATAAAATTACCAATGGAGGTTGCTAATTATGATTGAAGATGTTACTAAAGAAGTATATTTTCATGAATATTGTCCGACATGCAAACATAAGAAAAAAAGAGCGGCCGAGGATCCCTGTAATGAGTGTCTTACATATCCTTCGAATATAAATTCACATAAACCGGTTAACTGGGAGGCAAAAAAGAAATGAACTGTCGCAAACAAAATTCGGTTGGGCTATTTCATATAATCATAAGAGATTCTGACGATGAATAATCAATTTTTATATCCTCATCAACGTCAGGCGATTGACCGTATGTTTACAGGTTGCATATTAAATGGCGATGTAGGAAGCGGTAAATCAAGAACCGGACTCTTTTATTATTTTAAAGAAAACGGCGGCTGGATTGAAGACGGAAATTACACTCCTATGAAAAACCCTAAAGATTTGTATATAATCACAACAGCTGCAAAGCGTGATAAATTGGAATGGGAAGGCGAACTGGTACCATTCTTGATGTCAAGAGATCCTGGAGAGGGCTATTATGAAAATAAAATCGTAATTGACTCTTGGAACAATATAAAAAAATACATCGAAATTAAAGATGCGTTCTTTATATTTGACGAGGACAGAGTTTGCGGCTCTGGAGCATGGGTTAAAGCATTCTATAAGATAGCTAAAAAAAACGACTGGATTATATTATCCGCTACGGCAGGAGATAGATGGGAAGACTATATTCCTGTTTTTGTCGCCAATGGCTTCTATAAGAATAGATCAGAATTCATCCGAGAGCATATCGTCTATAATCATAGAGTAAAATTTCCGATGGTTGAACGATATCTGAACACTGGTCGACTCATTCGATTACGTAACAAAATACTTATCGATATGGACTTTGACAAAGGAACTATTCCGCATCATGAAGATGTCTACGTACGGTATGATATTTCAAAGTATAAAGATGCTATACGAACTCGTTGGGATCCATATAAAAACGAGCCTATTCAGCAAGCATCAGTTCTTTGTTATATTCTCAGACGTATTGTAAACGAGGACGAATCTCGACAGGTTGCGTTACTTGAACTTGCCGAAAAGCATCCGAGAGTCATAGTATTTTATAACTTTGATTATGAACTCGATATTCTGAAAGGATTATATTATGAAGATGATACAGAAATTGCCGAATGGAATGGTCACGCTCACCAACCAATACCGGAGTCAAAGCGATGGGTCTATCTTGTACAGTACACTGCGGGATGTGAGGGATGGAATTCTATCAAAACAGACACAATTGTATTCTATTCCCAGAACTACTCTTACAAGGTCATGGCCCAAGCCTCCGGACGTATCGATCGACTGAATACTCCATTTAAAGATTTATATTACTATCATCTTAAAACCAGGAGCGGAATTGATCTTGCCATATCCAAAGCTCTTTCTGAGAAAAAAAAGTTTAATGAGAGGAGATGGGTCAAATGGGATTAACTCTCGCATATGGGGGTTTATTTTTTGATCATGAATTGAAACTTTTTAAAAAGTATCGTCATCTTGCATATCATGGTAAAAACAGACGCATTCGCAAGAAAAATATGAAAAAAGTTGCTGAAAATGACCTTATAAAAAGAAGTGAACATTTAAAAAGGCTTATTTACAGTCAATTCGGCATACCAGAGACCGTTCTTGATTATTCCGATTCCACTAAAATAGGTGAGATTCCACATAATTACATTTATTCATATTTGTAAAAGAATCGCGAAAGAAACATACTCCTTTATGAAAGGAGTTGATATTTATGGAAAACTTCAAAGGCGAGATCATTATCCGACCAAAAGAGATTGACAAACATACGATAGAAAATATCGGTAATTCTATTCACCATCAGCTTGTTGGTAATCAGGATTATATCGATTCTAATATCGGAATTAGTCTGGAAACTGATGAGGTTGTGATTTGGATCGATGATTGCAAAGGAGAAATTCCAGATATCGTATTTTAAAAGTTTAGGGCATCTGAAACATGATGTCCTATTCTTTTTACTTTCGCGTCTAAAACATACTCCTTTATGAAAGGAGTGATATTTATGACTTATAAACAAATTGAAGCTAGCCGTGAAGCTAGACTTTGGCTTGGACAAATTATTGCACCTGCCATGACATTGGCAGTGTCAACATTGGCCATTCCAGAAGTTAGGCAAGCAGTAGCAGCAAAGGCCGAAAGCATAAAGAAATCAATCAAAGAAAAAAATTTTAAAGTAGTTAAATAAGAGACGAGAGTCTGGGTCAAATACTCAGACTCTTATTCTTTCGCGTCTAGGACATCTCCTATAATGAAAGGAGTGACGAAAAATGTCATATTTTAAACAAACATTTATGCTTAATGATGATGAAAAGAAGCAGGTTTCAGAAATGAGCGGAAAAATCATTTTATGGATTTTGGAAGGAAGAAGTATCGGATACATGTCCGAAATGCTAAATCTAAGTCCGTGGCAGATTGAATCCAACATTAATGCAATGCTGTTCACCATTATGAAGCATGTTGGAAAAAGACGATTTTTCAAGATACTATTTACAAGGTAAAAGTTTAGGGCGTCCGAAATACGATGCCCTATTCTTTTTTTTTATTTTTGAAAGGAGATTACATATGTCAGCTTATACATTGATGGTGGTGACGAGTATATTTATATCAGTATACATGGGTTTGCTCATAATTTGCAAGGCTATTGAACGAGAAAGTATTCCTAGTTGGAGTTTTTTCGTATGGGGATGTAACGTAACAGCTGTGATAACCCATTTTATCGGCATGTGGTAAAAAATATTAAAATGAGAGGAGAAAAAATAGCTATGCCAGATTTTAAAGTATCTTATAATAGTAAGCGCAGTTTTGATCGTGAGGTTTCTAAAGTTTATTGGATTGATACGCGTAATCGTTATTTTCTTGTCACCGATAAATACAATGAGTTTTTGTGGGTTCCAATTGACGATTGCACTCTTGTGGAGGAGGAATAAAAATGTCTAAAGAAAAAGGCGTCCTTTTAACGTGCTCCCGATGCGGTACCCCCGTATTTCTTAAAGAGTTAGAGTCAAATATAAAAGAAATTGACGGAGGCTATACACAGTTTAAAAAATATTATCCTACTGTTAAACCGAAGTATGAACCAGCACCACCCGGATGGTCAACTAAATATACAGGAGATTCTTGTTTCAGTTGTTATGATTTATGCCCGTCATGTACCATCGATTCCGATAAGGTATTTAGTGAGTTCTGGAAATCTGCTTCGATAATTTCTATATAAATGAGAGGAGAATATTTATGATTAAAATTGAAAACACTGAGATTATTGGATGGGAGGCAGCCATCAGAGGTATGCGTAATCCAATGAATTCTTGGGAGAAGAGCGATAGTTACTTTATCGGTCAAGATGGAGATATGTATGATATTTGTGGAAACTATGCTCCATTCCATGGCGATGATAACGGTAACGGCGATTCTATAGGTAAAAATGACATCGATCTTATGACTCGACTTCGTAACGCTGGCACAGATCATCGTAAGTTCATGCGTATGATCACCGTATATTTGGACATCACAGCTCCATTATATTGGTGGAAAGAATTCGACACTTATAAGGTTGGAACTGTGGCAAACTCTTGCAGCACGATGCATAAGATTACAGCAAAGGAGTTTACCTTTGATGACTTTTCTTGTGAGCATTTGGAGCGAAGAGCGTCACTAACCTTAAAGGGGGTCATAGACGATCTTAACTACTATCGTGAGTATTATATATCTATCGCTAAGCAAAACGTTCCGGGATCTAATACAAAAGCCAAAGATATTTGGTGGCAGATGATCCAACTTCTGCCTAGCTCTTACAACCAGCGCCGTACGGTAATGGTTAACTACGAGGTTCTTGCAAACATCTATAAATCTCGTAAAAACCATAAATTGGATGAGTGGAACACATTCTGCGACTGGATCGACAGTTTGCCTTTATCAGAGTTAATTACCGGAAAGGACAAATGATGATGAATAGTGCTCTAGAAGTAATTATATATGTTTTTTCAGGAATTGGCATGGCAGGCACAGCAATAATCCTCTACAAATTATTAAAATCGCTTACAGATAATATTGTGGATGATCTTCTAAATATAAGTTCCGAGAAAACAACAACGGCCAAATGCTATTGTATAGACTGTGTATATCATGGAATCAATAATCATAGGTGCTATAAGCACAATTTATTATGCACGAGCGACACGCATTTTTGCAGTGATGCAGAACCTATAAAATTTATTAATGAAAAGGAGAACAAAAAATGAGTAAACATAATAATGAAAACAAAAATCAAAACATGCTCGTTAAAGATCTGAAACAGATTATTAATAACTTACCAAATGATATGCCTATTGTTATTCCGGTTATTGATGAAGACAATGCCAATCATATGTATGGTTTTCGTTATGTCAGAACAGCCGGCGAGCTTGCATGCGATAGCGAACAAGACCAAAAAGTATTATGTTTGAACGCTGCTGCAGACGGTAATGATATTGCCGATCAAGTTTATTTCTCTGGAATGGATGTAAGCGTAAATA